>LSQX01348148.1_pt1 | contig 15997 bp, 9 predicted proteins | sample 654561 | NCBI WGS metagenome assembly LSQX01 (sample SAMN04489861, study PRJNA283612) | anaerobic digester metagenome | isolation source: 4 biogas reactors fed with cattle manure at either 37C or 55C with and... | place: Denmark: Kongens Lyngby | collected 2014 | reverse complement strand
GGAGTAGATGATTATGGTCATGCAACATTTGTTGTGTTCAATAAAGATTTAATTGAGGCAGAGGGTCTGGAAGATCCTTATGAGCTATATGACAGCGGTCAATGGACATTTGAAAAATTGACCGAGATGGCCCGCAGACTTACAAGGGATACTGATGGAGACGGTGTGGTAGATCAGTACGGCTTGTCTGATCTTGACCCGAAGGATCTTGTTTATGCTTTCGGTGGTGCGATTACCAGACGGGATGAAAATGGTAGAGTATATTTTGCAATGGATGAACCGGAAGCGATAGCAGGACTGCGGCAGTGGCAAGAATGGTCTAAAGTTGACATGATTGCCGCCCCGACTGCTCTAGCGAGCGGCGGTGATGCTGAGTGGGGATCCGGTAAGTACGGATTTGCGTTCCTGCCATTCTACGCAATCGGAAACCATAACGACTGGTCCTTTTCACATGGAATTCTGCCGTGGCCAAAATCTCCATATACTGAAGAGCCGATCTTCCTGCCGGGTGCTGCTGATGCGTGGTTCATTCCGGCTAACGCGAAGTATCCGCTCGGGTTAGTGGCACTGGACAACTTCCTCTTCACACTTGACAACTACTATGAAGACTTAGAAAACTACATTAACGACCGTGTTAAAGATAGAAAGTCCCATGAAATATTGTGGCATGCAGTTGAAACTTTCTGGCCGGAAGACTATTACATGAACTTCCTAGGCGGTCGCTGGAGTGGTGATACACCTTACGGCAAGGTTTGCGGTGATATCAACAATATGATCAGTCCAGCTACAAGTGTAGCCGAGGTGAAAAATACAGCCCAAGCACAACTTGATGAAATGTTTGATCAGTAGTTGAGACAAACACTGTGTAGACTTGGGTCTACACAGAGTGTTTTAATTATGATGGTAAAATAAAGATTAAAATTAAGAAGGAAAAAACAATCCTGTGTAGAATGAGTATAACAAGGAATATATAATGTTACATTGTGTGTTTTTGAAACCGGTTTCAAAGGACTCATTATCTATTGATGGGTCACTGCTTGTCAATTTGGAAGGGGGGATTTGTGGAAGTAATTTTGTTTAAAACTAAATAATATAAATTATAAATAGGAGGTTCGGATTACATGAAATTAAGAAAATTACTTTTAGTAATGACACTAGTCTTAGTACTGGGTGCGCCCAGCAGTTTTGCTTATGTTTCCGACCGGATGGATTTTGGTGAAATCGATTTCGGTGGAGCTACAGTTACTTTTGTAATGCATTACGATGCGATCGCCCAGTTTGAAGAAGGCGGCGCTAGAGCTGGTAGACTTGAAGAAGCTAAAGAACTGTTTAATATCGGTGCTTTTGAAAAAGTTATGGTTGATTGGGGAGAAGTTGGCAACACAGCTCTGAACCGTTTCTTAGCGGGAGAATCTACTTATGATCTGTGGCGCGTCCCACATGCTTTCTATTGGGGTCTTGCATCTCGCGGTGCGTTCTTCCCAGTAAATGAAATTCTGCCAGAAGAATATTTTGAGAACTTACCTATGATTACTCGCGATCGCAACCATGAGTTAGCCTATAAAGGTCAATTATATCAATTTTCTTCTGGTGTGGATGATTATGGTCATGCAACATTTGTTGTGTTCAATAAAGATTTAATTGAGGCAGAGGGTCTGGAAGATCCATATGAACTGTATCGCAATGGCGAATGGACCTTTGAAAAACTGACTGAAATGGCTAGAAGAGCAACAAGAGATACTGATGGCGACGGCGTTGTTGATCAATGGGGTCTGAGCGATATCGATCCTAAGAACGTTGTTTACGCTTACGGCGGTGCAATAACCAGACGTGACGAAAACGGCAACGTTTACTATGCATTAGACGATCCAGTATCCATTGCTGGTCTGCGTCAATGGCAAGACTGGCACAAGGTTGATATGATTGCCAGCGGTGGCGAAAACGAATTTGGTGCCGGCCAAATCGCCTTTGCTATTCTTCCATTCTACGCTTTAGGCAATCATACAAATTGGCCGTTTACCCATGGAATTCTGCCATATCCTCAATCACCGTACACAGATGGACCAACATTCTTACCAGGTACAGCTGATGCATGGTTCATTCCAGCAAACGCTGTTGACCCATTAGCATTAGTTGCCCTTGATAACTTCTTGTTCACTTTAGATGACTACTATGAGGATCTGGATAACTATATTGCAAGCCGGATTTCTGACCGCGATAGCTATGCTGTTCTTTTAGAAGCAGTAGAAAGCTTTGACATAAACGACTACTACATGAACTTCCTGGGCGGCCGTTGGGATGGCAACCTGCCATTTGGTAAAGTTTGCGGCGACATCAACAATATGGTAAGTCCAGCTACTGCTGCTGCAGAAGTTAAAGAAACTGCTCAAAGCATGATTGACGAGATGTTTGATCAATAAAGAAACAAGCGGTACACTGCGCGGGTTTGTTCCCGCGCAGTGTACCGTCTTCCTCGATAGGAGATTTGTTACAGAAAGCGGGGACTTCACATGAAAACCACTCGACCTTTTTCTCTTCCAGAGATGAAGCGTCTTTTTCCTCTCTACTGCCTAGTTTTGTTTTTAGTTTTCACGGGCATTCTCAGCGCTAGTGAACTGCACCTGTCTACTTTCATTGTGCCGTATAGAAGCTACACATTTGATTACTGGAGGAAGGCGGTAGAAGGACCCATTGCATATCTTCCAAAGGCAGTAATCACTGCAGAAGAGATAGGCGTAGAGAATTTAAGGCAACCAAAAGATATCTTTGTGGATCAGAATAATGACATTTACATTGCTGATACAGGCAATAATCGGATTCTGCATTTAGACTCTGAATGGAATCTTAAACGCATAATCGATGGCTTCATCAATCAAGGCGAAAAAGATACCTTTTCTCGCCCAAATAGTCTAGTGATAACAGCTGATCAGTATATGTATGTTGCTGATACCGGCAACGCCCGAGTTGTTCAATTAGATCAGAATGGAGATTTAGTTCGGATTTACACATCGCCCCATGTGGACAATGAGGGTGTTTTTGACGCTAACTTCAATTTCCGCCCGCTCAAAATTGGAGTTAATGAAAAAGGGCACTTATTTATTTTATCTGAGGACTTTTTTGAAGGTATTATCACTATCGACGCAGACGGTATCTTTAGAGGGTTAATAGGGGCTCCTAAAGTTTCTGTGAGTTTGACAGAGTATATTTGGTTTAGACTTTCCACAGATGAACAGCGTTCAAGAAGAAGCCTATTTTTACCTACTGAGTACAGCAGTCTCACCATAGATGATCAAGGTTTCTTATATGCGACTGTAACTAGCGAAGAAGATGATTCGATTAAGAGACTTAATCCTGCTGGTACTGACACCCTCCGCAGAGCTGGTGCACATGAGATTATTGGTGATCTCAACTATACAAATATGTGGCAGCAATCCACGTACTATGGCAGATCTCAATTTGTAGATGTTACCGTTCTACCACTGAACGGCTACAGTGTGTTAGACAGAACGCGGAGCAGAATTTATACCTATGATAATGATGGAAATTTACTGTATATGTTCGGTTATCGCGGGCGCACTCATGGACAGATTGCTCGTGGAGCTGCTATTGACAATATCGGTCTAGATTTGATTGTGCTCGATGACGAACGTTCGCAGATTTTAATATTTGAGCCTACCGAGTACACAAAGTTAATTTGGACAGCGTTAGAGCACTATGACAAGGGTGAATACGCTGAGGCTGAGGCTGCTTGGCGGAAAATTCTTGAGCAAAATGCCAACTATGATTTAGCGTATACAGGCATTGGTCGCTCTCTCCTGCTGCGTGAAGAATTTGAAGAAGCCATGTATTATTTCAAACATGGTAATAATCGTAACGGTTATTCGCTGGCATTCCAGGAATACCGCAAGATGAGACTGGAAGAGAACTTTGGTCTCTTGATGACTGTAGTAATCTTAGTTATCTTACTGATAACGTATTGGCCTAAGCTGACTCAGCGTTGGTCGAAAGTTTCTGAGAGGCAAGCTGCTGTTTCAAGTGAGGTAAGGTGGCTTGAGCTTTCCGAAGGGAAAACCTTCAAGGATAGAATGCTGAGATATTGGTACAGCTTGAAGTACAGTCTCCATGTTATTGTCCATCCTTTTGATGGTTTTTATGAATTGAAGTACCGCAATCGCGGCAGTTTACCAGCAGCCTTTACAATTTTGTTCTTGGTAGCTGTGACCTACACCTTGATGCGCCAGTACACCGGATTCTTATTCAATACCAATGATCCGAGCCAGCTCAATATTTTAGTTGAGCTTGCCAGTGTGCTGCTTCCATTCGCTTTGTGGGTAGGGGTAAACTGGGCTTTCACCACGCTGATGGAAGGGAAAGGTACGCTTCGGAACATCATTATTGCGTCGGCCTACGCTCTGGTGCCGTTGCTCCTGATCAATCTTCCTTTGATTGTAATCAGCAATTATCTGACCCTGGAAGAGGGCACCTTCTACTATCTCTTCATGTCAATTGCTGTATTCTGGTCAGGATGTCTGATGTTTATCGGTGCAGTGATGACTACCCATGAATATGGATTTGGCAGGTCAATCTTTACAACCATTCTAACTTTGGTTGGAATGATTTTCGTAATCTTCTTAGGCCTTGCGCTGATGAATTTGCTTGAATTGGTGTACCGTTTTATTAACGAAGTAGTGAGTGAAATAGCATTTCGCGTATAGTCTTTAGCAAAGAGAGTGAGGGTTATCATGTTGCCGAAAACAAATCGCTTTTTAGGGAAAAGCCTGTTTATAGCTTTGTCAATTTTCATTGCTGTTACTGTGTTTTACACAGATGCCCAGGCAGATTTGTCAGACTTCGTTTTTGTAACTGAAAACGAGCACTTAGAGCTTTATATCAAAAACTCTACCACCGAGATAGCTGTAGTAGAAAAGCGAACTGGCAATACTTGGTATTCCAATCCTAATGATCGCGGAACAATGGAGAAGATTGCTAGGGGGAGTGCGCTTGATCGCTTAAACTCCCAGCTTTCCATTGGATACTATGTTGGCAATCAGTATATTACCATGGATAACTATACTGAGAGTATTGTCCACGATCAGCACGAAATCATCCCTATCGAAAATGGTGTAAGGGTTGAGTATTTGATTGGAAGAACATGGAACGATAATGACTACGTTCCCCTTGTAATCAGCCAAGAAGAGTTTGATGTTTTACTCAGTTATCTTGACGAAAAGGATCACAAATTTGTTAGAAGCCTTTATGCTTCGTTCCAATTGGAACATGGATATGAAGATCCTGATAATATTTCTGTTTTAGGCGTTGACTTTGAACAGCTATTTGGCGAATACGGTCTTAAAGTAGATGAACCAGGCTTTCGTGCTAACGATAAGAGACGGCTGATTCAGGAATATCTGAAAGCAGTACAAAACTATAAAGGATATGCTTCTTTAGGTGGAGTAAAGACAGAGGATATTGAAGCTCTTTTTGATACTCCAACCTTAATGTTGAAATGGAACATTATGATTTGGGACCGGGAAGACTTAATTAATCTCATTAAGGAAAGTGGGTATTCACCGGAGTTTATTATTGAAGAGCACCAGAAGTATAACGTGGAGCCGCCCAGCAAGAATCTGCGGGTGTTCAACGTTGCAATTGAATACATCTTAGATGGAACAGATTTGGTAGTCAGAGTGCCCCATGACTCGATTACCTATCCAAAGGACGTTATTGATCCGAGCAATAATAAACCCTATACGTTCCCACTGGTTCAGATCAATGTGCTGCCTTATTTTGGTGCAGCTAACAGCGAGGAAACTGGATATATGTTAGTTCCAGATGGTTCCGGAGCATTAATAAATTTAAACAGTGGAAAGACAAGCGCGCAGCCCTACAGACAGAGGGTCTATGGCCGCGATCATTCTACTTCGGCTGTGCGGGAGTTTTCCTTTGATATGGAAACTCAGATTCATCTGCCTGTTTTTGGGTCCAAACATGAGGACAAAGGATTCCTGGCTGTGATCGAATCTGGGGACACTTTTGCTCAAATTCAGGCTGAGATTGCTGGTATGAGCGATTCGTACAACAAAGTATGGACCAGCTTCTTCTATATCCCTAACGCTAGGGTTTATATGCAGTCTGGTGGTGCCGTAATTTACATGCGGGACCTGTCAATTAACATGTATCAAGTCAGACCGTATCAGGAAGATATGGTGATCCGCTATACATTCCTGGATAAGGATGAAGCCAGCTATGTGGGAATGGCTCATCGCTATCAGCAGTATTTAGTGGACCGCTATCAACTTGATAGAATGGTACCGACTGATAAAATCCCGCTGCTTCTAGAACTTGTGGGGGGCATCGAAAAAGTTGAACCTGTATTTGGTGTGTCACAGAAAGTGGTTAAACCGATTACCACTTTTGAACAGGCAGGTTTAATTGTCGATGATCTCATTGCTCAAGGCATTGATGAATTAGTAGTGCGCTACAGCGGCTGGTTGAAAGGCGGCTTGGAACACGTTTTCCCAGCAAAATTGAAACTAGAAACAAAGTTAGGTTCTGAAGCAGAATTGAAGCAGTTAGCTGCTGACCTTGCGGCAAAAAATATTGATTTGTATCCAAATGTTAACTTTTTGAACGTGTATAAGTCGTCTTTGTTAGGTTTTATCAATTTTAGAGACGCTGCCCGCGGATTAGATCGGAGACCTGCTTATCTTAACCGCTATGACTTAGCAACACATTTGCGAGTAACTGGGGAGGAAATTCCGCTGTTGTCTCCGGCAAAATTCCCAAGCGTTATCGATGGATTTATGAAGGGCTATAAAGATCTTGGAATAAGCGGATTATCTTTTGATGTGCTTGGAGAACAGCTGTACGCCGATTATCGGGTGAAAGAACAAGAATTAGTTGACCGTGATCAAGCAAGAGATATCTTCGTTAATGAGCTGACAAAGATCAAAGAACAAGGATACAAGCTGATGTTTTCAGGTACCAATGCATACACCCTGCCGTTTGCAGATTTTGTTGTGGATGCACCTTCATACACAAGGAATTTTGAGATAATCGACCGCGGCGTTCCGTTTTATCAAATAGTACTGCGTGGTTACATCCCCTATGCTGGTGAACCTGGTAATCTAACGCGGAGATCCCAGACTTATCTGCTTAAGCTTCTCGAAACAGGAGCAGTACCTTACTATATGGTATCTTATGCGGATTCAGTTGAGGTAAAAGCATCTAGATTTGAGAGCCTCTATTCCCTGAATTATCAGGACCGCAGCGATGATATAGTTGACATGTACACAGAAGCAAACAGTATTTTGCAGCCGCTCTGGCACGAACGGATTATTGATCACGAAGCTTTAGCTGTAAACGTATACCGCACGACTTATGAGAATGGTACTTCTGTGATTGTAAACTATAATTCTGTTCCTGTAGAAGTATTAGGTATCGAAATACCAGGATATGGTTATAAAATTTTGAGCGGAGGGGAGCAAAGTGGCCAAAATTAGGATAAGTTTTAAACAGCGGCAGGTTTTGGGTGGATTGCTGTTTACGTTTCCCTTTATCGTTGGTTGCATCCTGTTCTTTATCTACCCTTTCGTTGAAGCGGTAATTTTCAGCTTAAACGAGCTCCAGTTAGGTAGGGAAGGCTATTCATTAGTTTGGCAGGGGTTAGGTAATTATCATCACGCGCTGTTTGTGCATGCTTCGTTTAATGAAAGATTTGTAGAAAGTGTTACTGATACTCTCAGCAGCCTTCCCATGATTATTGGATTCAGTTTGTTTGCAGCATCAATACTCAACCAGAAATTTAAGGGAAGATCAGTTGCTAGAATGATTCTCTTTATGCCTGTAATTCTAGGAGCAGGTGTTGTCTTAAAAATGCAGGTTGGAGACTGGGCGTATATCATGGCAAGGGACTCTGCTAATGCTAACTATTTTGCAGGTAATGCCTTAAGAGATATCCTTGGATTAATTCAGTTTCCAGACAAAGTAATCGAATATTTGATTGGAGTAATTACCAGCAGTGCAAATATTATAAATGCATCGGGAGTTCAAATTCTGATCTTCTTGGCAGGTTTCCAGTCGATTTCTTCAAGTATTTATGAAGCTGCAGATGTTGAAGGAGCAACAGCGTGGGAGAAGTTTTGGTTGATTACATTCCCAAGCTTAAGCCCACTGATTTTGACAAACTTGGTTTATACCATTATTGATTCTTTGACATCTGTGCAAAACAGGCTGCTGCTTTTGATTGAAGATGTGTCATTTACTGGAGCTGGTTTCGGAGTTGCAATGGCGATGTCGATGCTGTACTTTTTATTCATAGCGGTTCTGCTGATGATAGTATACGCCATTGTTTCGAAATTCGTATTTTATAACACCTGATCGGAGGCGGAGTTATCATGACACAAGCACAAAAGAGAAAGCTTGTAAATGCATTTGGTGCTATTTTGCGAGCAGCAGTTTTGATAGGTATCGCTTATGTGATTATTCAGCCGATGCTGACCAGATTGTCGACATCATTTATGGCTGTTGAAGAGCTCTATGACCAATCGGTAAAATGGATTCCGAGAAATCCGACACTGATTAATTACCAGCGCTGCTGGGTTCACATGAAATACCCGCAGGCACTCCTGAATACCTTTACTCTTTCGATTGTTGTCAGTCTACTGCAGGTAGCTTCATGTACCTTTATTGGTTATGGATTAGCTAGATTTAAATGGCGCGGCAGTGGATTATTGCTGGGAATAGCAATTTTCACTTTAGTTGTTCCGCCCCAGATGATTCGGATTCCGATGTACCTGCACTTCCGTTTCTTTGATTTGCTGGGAATATTTAAAGGAAATCCGATGAATCTAGTTGGAACTTATTGGCCATTTATCCTGACTGCGGCGACCGGCACTGGTTTCCGCAATGGGCTGTATATTTATATCATGCGTCAGATCTTTAGAGGAATGCCTAAGGAACTTGAAGAAGCAGCCTACGTCGATGGCGGCGGGATGTTAACAACCTTCTTCAGGATTATGCTTCCTAGTGCTGTATCTGGCATTGTAGTTGTATTCCTGTTTTCGTTTGTGTGGCAGTGGAATGACTACTTCTACACAACACTGTTCATGAGCGGCAAGAACTTCTTACCGCAAGCCCTCGAAAGTGTAGCGCATAAAGCTTCAGCAGAGGTGCGAGGTGCAGATATGGTAGCCGTTACCTCCGGATTAGTTCAAGACAACTTCAATACTGTTGTGAACAATGCTGGAATGATTATGGTTATCGCACCACTGTTATTCATCTATCTGTTGATGCAGCGCTATTTCGTCGAGAGTGTCGAACGCACAGGTATTGTAGGTTAAGCAGTAGTTTGTCCTACTATAATAAATAAAGGAGAAATAGCTGTATGCAGTTGCATTGGGTTGGAACATGGGCTGCGGCACCTCAACTTGTTGAGGATCACAATATGCCGCCCAGCCCTGGACTTGCCCACAACACCCTGCGACAGATCGTTCGCACCAGCATAGATGGCAAAAGAGTAAGGCTTAAATTTTCAAACCAGTATGGCGGCACTTCTCTCATGATTAAAGCCGCAAGCTTAGCTTTGGCTGAAACGGGAAGTGCCGTTTATGCCGGCACAGAAAAACAGCTTACCTGTGATGGTCATCAGTCAATTACTATTGCTCCAGGAGGAACATGTGAATCGGATCCGATTGATTTTCCTCTGCCTGCTTTAACAACGGTGGCAATTACAATTTATTTTGGTGACGTGCCCGAAAATCTGACTGGTCATCCCGGTTCAAGAACGAATTCATATCTCCTGCAGGGAAACGCGGTGGGTGCTGAACGGATGCCTGACGCTGTTCCGGTGGAGCACTGGTATGTGATTTCAGGCATCGATATTTTAACAGAAGATTTAAATACGGCCGCTGTAGTTACTTTGGGCGATTCTCTTACAGACGGCCGGGATCCACAACTGACAAAAATAACCGCTGGCCTGATATATTAGCTAATCGTCTGCAGGCTGATCAGCGCACTGCCAAGGTTGCCGTTCTCAATCAGGGCATTGGTGGAAACGCTGTTTTAAGCGGCGGCTTGGGACCGAACCTGTTGAGCAGGTTTGAACGGGATGGATTGAATCAGCCGGGAGTTCGCTATATTATTGTGTTAGCTGGGGTTAATGATATTGGTGCAGTGCATTCAGAAGACAACACAGCGGAAAAGTTAATCAAAGCTTATGAATTGATGATCGATCAAGCGCATCAGCGCAACCTTCTCATCTATGGTGGGACAATCATGCCATTTGGTGAGTCGTGGTATTACACTCCCGTGCGAGAAAAAATTAGACAGGAAGTCAATCATTGGATCAGAACCAGTAATCGGTTCGATGCGGTGATTGATTTTGCTGCTGCAGTTCAGGATCCGGACAACCCCCAGCGGATTTTAAAACTTTATGACAGCGGTGATATGCTGCATCTAAATCCCAAAGGGTATCAAAGAATGGGTGAAGCGGTAGACCTGGACTTATTTACCAAATAATTTAAATATATTGTATTTTTGCAGTAGAAAATTTTAATGAAGGAAAGGTGGAAAGCTTTGGAATTGAAAGTATATGAGGATAGAAATGCTCCAGTGAGCGCTAGAGTTGAAGACTTATTGAAGCGCATGACTCTTGAAGAAAAAGTTGCACAGCTTAGTGCTGTAGGCCCAGAAGTACTCCTAGATGACCAGGGTGAGTTCTGTGTAGAAAAGGCAAAAGAAGCCATTCCCTATGGAATTGGGCAGATTACGCGGATTGCAGGGGCCAGCGATTTAGAGCCTGAACAAGCAGCCAAAGCAGCTAATGCAGTTCAGCGGTTTATCGAGGAACATACTAGGCTGAAAATTCCGGCGCTGCTGCATGAGGAGTGCTTAAGCGGTCTGATGGCTAAGGGCGGTACTGCCTTTCCCCAGTCGATTGGCTTGGCCAGTACTTGGAATCCAGAAATTATCAACAGAATGACTGCAGAAATTCAAAAACAGATGAAAGGTGTAGGTGCCCGCTTAGGTTTATCTCCTGTTTTGGACTTAGCCCGTGATCTGCGCTGGGGCCGTGTGGAGGAGACCTTTGGTGAGGATCCTTATCTAGCAGCGGCTATGGCAGTGGCCTATGTTAAAGGGCTGCAGGGGCCTGACCTAAAAGAGGGTGTTTTAGCTACACTGAAGCATTTTGTTGGTCACAGTGTTTCAGAGGGCGGCAGAAACCATGCACCTGTTCATGCTACTTCAAGGGAACTGCGGGAAGTTTGGCTCTATCCGTATGAAGTAGCAATTAAAGAGGCTGGTGCTCGGGTTGTTATGAGCTGCTATCACGATATTGATGGTATTCCCGGTTCAGCTTCACGTGAATTGTTAACGGATATATTAAGAGGCGAACTTGGCTTTAACGGCATTGTTGTTGCTGACTATAACAGCATTAAGATGCTGCACACAGAACATCGCGTTGCCGAATCGCTTCAAGAAGCCGGTGTCCTTGCATTAGAGGCTGGGCTAGATGTAGAACTGCCAAAAACAGAATGCTACGGCGAGAACTTAGTTAACGCCGTCCGATCTGGACTGATTAGTGAGTCGGTAATCGATACCGCAGTACGCAGACATCTAGAGCTTAAGTTTGAACTTGGCTTGTTTGATGACCGCTACATAGATGCAGATAATGTGATCGAAGTATTTGATACCCCGGAACAAAGACAATTAGCAAGAGAGATTGCTCGTGAATCTATCGTGCTGTTTAAGAACGAAAACAATCTGCTGCCGATCGATAAAAGCAAAATTAAATCTATCGCCCTTATTGGACCTAGTGCCGACAGCACCCGCAATGTCTTAGGTGACTACGTCTATAGTGCCCATGTGGACAGCCCTGAAGATGCGGTTCCAGTTGTCAGCATTTTAGACGGCATTAAGGCAAAAGTAGGCGATGGAGTCCAAATCAACTATGCTGAAGGCTGCGATATTATGGGAGACTCAACTGAAGGCTTTGCGGAGGCAAAAGCAGCAGCAGAGCAGTCAGACCTAGCGATAGTTGTTGTTGGTGGCCGTTCTGGGCTTTCAGGCCTGATTACTCCTGGAGATATTTCCGACGTGGATTTCACCTCCATTAAAGGAACAGTTAAGGACACTGATGGCGAAAGCCATGATAGGGTATCCTTAGACCTACCAGGTGTTCAGGAAGAGTTGGTTAAAACAATATATGAAACAGGTACACCTACTATTGTAGTTCTGATCAACGGCAGGCCGCTGTCCATTAATTGGATTGCAGAAAACATTCCTGCTGTAGTTGAAGCGTGGCTGCCTGGTGAAGAGACTGGTAGTGCAGTAGCTGACGTTTTATTTGGAGACTACAATCCAAGTGGAAAACTCTGCGTTTCTATTCCAAAACATGCTGGACAAATGCCTGTTCACTATTACAGAACTATGATTTCTTACACACGCAGATATATTGAGGTAGACAACAAACCGCTTTATCCGTTCGGATATGGCTTGAGTTACACTGAGTTTGCATACCGCAATCTTAAAGTTACCCCAACAGAGGTTGACGGCAGAGCTGAAATTGCAGTTGAGTTTGAACTTGGCAACGTTGGCAGTGTAGAGGGTGCAGAAGTTGCTCAACTGTACATTCGCGATCTCTTTGCCAGCCGCACTCGACCTGTTAAGGAACTTAAGGGCTTTGCCAAAGTGAATCTCAAACCAAATGAATGGAAACGGGTGCGCTTTATCCTATCCACTGACCAGCTTGCTTTCTATAACTTAGATATGGATTTAATTGTAGAACCAGGCAAATTCTCAGTTATGGTTGGCAGTTCATCGGATGATATCAGACTGCAGGGCGAATTTGAGGTTACTACAGAATACAAAGTGGAGTCAGATCGCACATATTTCTCAAAGGTTGAGGTAGAGGCGGTCGAGTAGATAGGTGTACAGCTTGTCACAGATGGGAAGATCGTTTCTACGCTCTTCCTACATATTGCTTGTGGTTGAAATTGTCACAGAGCAGCAAATTTAAGAGGAAAGGGTAGGAGGCAGATGGTAGAAAAACTATTAATCATTTGTGTAGTCAGTGTGATTTTATGGCAGCTGTTAGGGCTTAACAGCTCAGTACACGCAGCCAACCCATATATGCCTTTGTGGGAGCATATTCCTGATGGTGAACCACGTGTATTCGAAGATCCGGATAATCCTGGCCAATACAGAGTATATCTATATGGGTCTCATGATACCCGCAGATGGGCTTACTGCGGCTATGATATCCCAGTTTGGTCAGCACCTGTGGAAGACCCGACAGATTGGCGCTATGATGGGATTGCCTTTCAATCTATTGTTAATGGTGTGGCAGACATCCTTTTTGCACCTGATGTAGTTGAAGTAGTAGAACCAGACGGTACTAAGTCGTACTATCTTTATCCTAACAACCAAGCATGGGGCAGAAATTCTCAGGTGGCAAAATCAAAACGTCCAGACGGACCTTTTGAAGTAATTAACTGGAAACCCGGCAGCAAAACTGAAACAGTTGGAATTATGGGCTTTGACCCAGCTGTTTTGGTCGATGATGATGGCAGAGTTTATGGATACTGGGGTTTCCAGCGTTTGTTTGCTGCAGAACTAGACCCGAGTACCATGGCAACGATTAAACCCGGGACACGTCAGATCAATGATCTGATTGGCAGCTGTAACGCCCAAGATGGGAATGATTTTAGATATTTTGAAGCTCCCTCACTGCGCAAAGTCGAGGATAAATATGTTCTTATTTACAGCAGAAAAACCAAGAACGGCGAATATGGCCTTGGAGAATCAAATTCAACTCTTGCCTACGCCTATTCTGATAACCCACTAGGGCCCTGGACTTATGGAGGCACTTTAGTAGATTCGCGCGGCCCTGAAGTTGGTCCCTCCGGTCGAATGATTACTACTCAACCATCACATAACACTCACGGCAGTTTGATTGAAATTAACGGTCAATGGTACATAACTTATCACAGAAGCATCAACAATGACGGCTATTCCCGCCAGGCCATGGTTGAACCGGTAAATGTTAAGGTGACCGAAGCGGGTGAAGTGATTATTACCGGAACTAGAATTATTGAAGATGAGTTCGGTAATGTATACACTGGGGCAGAAGTTACCTCCCAAGGGTTTGAAATTAATGGACTTAATCCATATAAGTATTACTCAGCGGGAATTAACTGCTTTATGCTGGGTGGGCCGTATGTGAAAGCCACTTATGATACTTGGAGAGACGAAGCTCCGGTAGTCAATATCCGGAACAACGCGGTTGTCGGCTTTAAGTATTTCAATTTTTCAGAGCGGCCAGAGAATGGGCAGAGCAGTCAGCTGGAAGTATACATTACTCCTAAGGGAAGAGAAGGTACAATCGATGTTATGCTGGACAGCCCTTGGGAACAGCGCGGTGGTATTAAGCTGGGCAGTGTAAGTTTTTCAGGCGAACAAAACCTAACAAAATTAGTTTTCCCAGTGCCTGCTGTCGATGAATTGGAAGGTAAGCATGCCCTGTACTTTATCTTTAAGTCTGACAGTTCTGGTGAAATCTGCGAGTTTAACGGCTTGAAGTTCAGCCTGACTGAAACATCAGCAGAAAAACCATATGTTGCAGAACTAGATGAATGGGATAAGGCAAATCTAATTCCACCAACTAAGACAGTTTACGTTGACGGAGAACCGCTGGGAGAATTTGAGCTGTCTGATTACGACTACAATGTGTTCAAGTATACTTACCTTGTTTCCGCGGGAACAGAGGCAATACCGCAGGTAACAGCTGAGACAAATGATGACAGTATTAAGATTGAGATTCAGCAGGCCGAAACTCCATTAGGCACTGCGGTTGTAACTTTCAGCAAGGTGGATTCAGAAAAAGAATATCCGGTCAAGAAGTATTTTATAGAATTTTCCAGCCATGAAACAGTCAGCTTTGAAGGCGGACTTCCAGAGGGTTGGGAGGTAATCCATCCTGCTGACACGAAGAACCCTTTAGAAGCGGTATCTACTTTGGAAGATCGGATCAGTATAAAGACCCATAGGCCTGATTTCGACTATCCCTACAGTAAGAACATTGTCCAAGCTCCGTATTCATTAACCGGAAACTGGACGATTACAGTAAATGTCACTACTGATAAGCCACTAAGCGATGAGTCGCTAGCGGTTAAAACTCAAGTAGGGATTGCTGTGCGCAACAGCAGCACGAATGAGTTTTTCTCTGTTGGTGCTGCTAAGTTAGGAAATGGAATTAATGCCCGCAATGACGGCAGAGCAGCTGGCAGCACATTCCAGCACACTTCCAATGATAATCTGGGCAGTACCAACTCGTACTGGCTGCGGATAGTCAAGGAAGGCAATAATCTGCAGGCGTACTACTCAACCGGCAATCTTTCGGCCTGGAAGAGTGTTGGAAACCGCGTTTCCTTCGATCCTGAATTTTTCGAGGGCGGTAAACTGCAGCTATTTGCCAGCAACCAAAGCTTTAGGGCTGATCTTGAAGCATCCTATTCGCTTTCAATTACCATGTCTGACTAAAACTTGCTGGATTTAACAGTGTGAAACAGAAAGGATGATCAAAATACGTCAGGGATCATTTTATACTAAGGAATATCGCAATGTATTTTTGGAATTAGGTTATTCTCAGGAAGAGATCGATGCAAGAGTTGAACAAACCTTTCAGACAATGTTCTACGGCAGCGATGAAGAAAGGATCTATCATCCTGTAGGCGACGATATGGGCATCATTGTGGACACAGGCAACAATGATGTCCGCACAGAAGGTATGTCTTATGGAATGATGATGTGTGTGCAGCTTGATCGGAAAGAAGAATTCGATCGGCTGTGGAAATGGGCTAAGACATATATGTATCACGATGATGATACAGAGGAAAGAGGATACTTTGCCTGGTCCTGCCAGCTGGACGGTACGCGCAATTCAGAAGGTGCAGCTCCAGATGGGGAAGAGTATTTTGCAATGGCCCTCTTTTTCGCC
>LSQX01052079.1_pt1 | contig 15999 bp, 17 predicted proteins | sample 654561 | NCBI WGS metagenome assembly LSQX01 (sample SAMN04489861, study PRJNA283612) | anaerobic digester metagenome | isolation source: 4 biogas reactors fed with cattle manure at either 37C or 55C with and... | place: Denmark: Kongens Lyngby | collected 2014 | reverse complement strand
TTTTTGACCTTAACTTGTGAGCAACCAGAGCCTCAAAATACTATAGGTGGGAAAGTTGAGTTTATAATTAATAAACCGTGGGGGAAACAAGAATGCATAGAGGTATGTTTTTAAGCAGGATAGTATTGTTTTTATCAATATTCACAGTGCTGTTTATATCTTCAGCTTGTAGCGAAAGTAGTAGTGTGAGTTCGGACGATCAGGTTTCCGAAATAACTGCCACGTCTGTACCTGGGGCTTTGGCACCTGATGGTGGAGAGGTTCCCGAAGATAATATCAATTCCGAAGCTACACCGCAAGTGATTGAAAGTCCTGAGCCAGAGAAAGAAAAGCAGGACGAATTTTTGTTCCCAATAGAAGGAATAAGACCCTATGCTGTAATGATAGACAACCAGGGTAAAATACCTCTTCCCCAAGGAGGATTGCACCTTGCTCAGATTATTTATGAAGTAATAGTTGAGGGTGGGGTAACAAGGATTATGCCGATTTTCTGGGAGATGGAGCCCACAATGATAGGACCTGTAAGGAGTTCAAGACATTATTTTCTTGATTACACGATGGAGCATGATGCGATATATGTGCATTTCGGGTGGAGTCCAATGGCTATAAACGATATATCCAAATTTAAGATTAACAATATAAACGGTGTTGGTTATGGAGGAGAGGTATTTTGGGATCTGACGAAGGATAGGGGAAACTGGCAGGATTCGTATACTTCAATGGAAAAAGTTAAAGCTTTTGTGGAGAAAGCCAAGTACCGGACAACAACAGAAAAGGAACTGGTTTTTAAGTACAATGAAAACGATGTGGAACTGGCTACAGGCAGCAATGTAGAAAAAATAAGCTTAAGATATTCAACTGGATATACATGTGGATTTGAATATGATGCCAAAAGTAAGCTTTATCTTAGAATAAGACAAGGCGAACCTCATATGGAAAGGGTTTCTGAAAACCAGCTTACCGCAAAAAACATAATAATTCAAAAGGTTCGGAATTTTACAATAAAAGGTGACGAATACGGAAGACAGGACCTTAACACTGCTGGAAACGGTGAAGGCTTTTTTATAACAGATGGGAAATACATAAAAATAAAGTGGTCCAAAAAGTCCAGGACTGAAAAGACGGTGTATACAGATCTTGAGGATAATGAAATCAGACTGAATCCCGGACAGACTTGGGTACAGATTGTTCCTATTGAAAGCAAGATAGAGCTCAATTAATAATGTCCCAAATAGGCTTCTATAGAATGGTATAACACTGTTTTACGGGAGGACACGGCATGTACAATGAAAATGAAAACACAACTGAAAGAAGAAAAGGGCCTGATATATGGGTCAGGTTCATAGGTTATTTCAAATTTATTGTATGGGGATTAGCTTTATTTATACTTCTTGTTGTGTCCTATGCCAAACCTAAAATTGAGACTTTTTTTGATAGAATATTTGATGTACATGTAAGAGAGACGTGGAACCATGACCTTCTACGGAAGGCTGTATATCTTACAATACTGCTGTTTTATATTTGTGCTTGTGCGTTTATAATTAATTCAACACGAAAAAAAAGAAAAAGTGACAGGTACAGTATATCAATAATATTATTGGGAATAATATCCTTTGTAGCTGCAATAGTGTATCTGATTGTTGTTATGTGAAATATTACAAAGCACTGGGTGTTGATAAAAAGTATATAATTAGTTATTATTATATGTATATATAATTTCTATAACGGAGGTTTTAGTTGAATATTCACATAAGTGATAGAATACTACAAAAAGTAGAAAAGCCATCAAGATATATCGGGAATGAGTGGAACAGCGTTCATAAAGACCTTGAGCGAATAGACATAAGGTTTGCATTTTGCTTTCCCGATGTTTACGAAATTGGTATGTCCCATCTTGGAATGAAAATACTGTATCACCTTTTAAATGAGAGGGAGGATACATATTGTGAGAGGGTTTTTGCTCCATGGGTTGACATGGAGAACAAAATGAGGGAAAGGGGTATACCTCTTTTTGCTCTTGAATCCCATCAACCTGTGAAGGATTTTGACCTTGTAGGTTTTACCCTTCAGTATGAAATGAGTTACACAAATATAATAAACATGCTTGATCTTGCAGGTATTCCTGTTTTAAGCGAGGAAAGAAATGAAAAGCATCCTTTTGTATGTGCAGGTGGCCCTTGTGCATATAATCCTGAGCCATTGGCAGATTTTATAGATTTTTTCATAATTGGTGAAGGAGAAGAAGTTATAAATGAAGTAATGGATGTTTATGCCAAGTGGAAAAATGAATCCGGATCAAGAGAGCAGTTTTTGAAATCGTTAGCATCAATTGAAGGAGTATACGTCCCTCGTTTTTATGATATTAACTACAAAAAGGACGGTACTATAGATAACATAATACCTAATACTGAAGGTATACCCGGAAGAATCGGAAAAAGGATTATTAAAGAACTGGATAAGGTTTTTTTTCCTGATAATATAATTGTTCCATACACTGGTATTGTTCATGACAGGATAATACTTGAGCTGTTTCGTGGCTGTGTAAGAGGTTGCAGATTTTGCCAAGCAGGTTTTATTTATAGGCCTGTAAGGGAAAGAACACCGGAGAGGCTACTTGAGCTTGCCAGAAAACTGGAAAATAGCACAGGATATGAAGAAATTTCTCTCACATCGTTGAGTACCAGTGATTATACATCATTAAAGGAACTGACAGAGGGATTGATCAGTGAAATGGAACCGAGAAAGGTTAATCTTTCTCTTCCCTCGCTCCGTATAGACTCATTTTCATTAGACCTTATGGAGAAGGCTCAAAAGGTAAGAAAGAGCGGATTAACCTTTGCTCCTGAAGCTGGAAGCCAGAGACTGAGGGATGTAATTAACAAAGGTGTGACTGAGGAGGATCTTCTTAATTCTGTTACAACTGCATTTAGCGGAGGATGGAGCGGAGTCAAGCTTTACTTTATGCTAGGTCTGCCAACCGAAACTTATCAAGATATTGAAGGTATAGCAGAGTTGGGTCGTAAAGTTGTAAATGCTTATATGAGCGTTCCGAAGGATAGAAGAGGCAAAGGTCTTAGCATAACAATAAGTACGTCTTCTTTTGTTCCAAAACCCTTTACGCCTTTTCAATGGGAGGCGCAGGACAGTATTGAAGTCTTGACGGAAAAACAAAAATTTTTAAAAGCAAAAATAACCAGCAGGCAAATAAAGTACAACTGGCATGACCCTGAACTGAGTTTATTGGAAGCAGTGTTTGCAAGGGGAGACCGAAGACTTGGCAAGGTACTTTTAAAAGCCTTTGACAAAGGTTGCAAATTTGATAGCTGGGGTGAGTACTTTAAATTTGATAAATGGATGGAAGCTTTTTCTGAATGCGATATAGAACCTCACTTTTATGCTAATAGGAAAAGGGACTATAATGAAATGCTTCCTTGGGAACATATAGATATAGGCATATCGAAGAAGTTTTTGCAGAGGGAAAGTGAAAAGGCTTACAAAGAAGAAATTACCTCAAACTGCAGAATAAACTGTTCGGGATGCGGAGCTACTGTTTTTGAGGGAGGTATATGCTTTGAGCAACATTAGAGTAAAGTTTGAAAGAGGAGAAGAGGTAAAATATATTTCTCACCTCGACTTGATGAAGTTGTTTGAAAGAGCATTAAGGCGTTCCCGGATACCAATTGCTTATTCAAAGGGATTTAATCCTCATCCGCAAATGGTCTTTGGATTACCCCTGTCTGTTGGAGTTACAAGCCAGAGTGAGTTTGCAGATTTTGAATTGGACAGTGAAGTAGCACCCGAAGACATGAAGAATACGCTGAACAAGCATCTTCCGCAGGGAATAAGAATTGTTGATGCAGCGGAGAGAAAGAGCAAGTCCAATATTATGGCATCAATAACCGGAGCACAGTATGATATATTGGTTAACGCAAGGATAGATGTGGGAATAAATGAAGTAAATGAAGTGCTTTGCAGTCTTCTTAAAAAGACGCAGATTTTTGTTGAGAAGGAGTCTAAGGGAAAAGTAAAACAGGTGGATATACGTCCGATGATTCACACTGTGTCAGTTAAAGAGGTTAAAAGGGATATGTATTCTAAAGGCACAGATGCTTTACTATCTGATGAAGATGTTTGTAAAAATAACTGGCTAATTAATTATTTAGATAAATACTATGAAATTAATACAGAAGCCCAAGACAGCATGGAAACAAAAATATTCTGTTTCTCAATGCTTTTGAGTGCAGGAAGTGTAGCTAATTTGAAACCTGAGCTGTTAATTGTTGCAATTAAAGATTTTTCTGGATTTGACCTGGATATTGAAAAGATTCACCGATCTGGCTTATTTGTAGGAAAAGGGAATAGCTTGCTTGACCCTTTAAAAGTATAATTCATTTTTAGCATTATGAGGTGGTAAAATGGTTAGCGAAATAATAGTAGATGTGGGGCTAAATGAGAAGAGAGTTGTACTTCTCGAGGATAAGGAACTTGTTGAAATTTTTATTGAGAGGAATGATACCCAAAGGCTTGTAGGCAATATTTACAGAGGAAGAGTAGCGAGTGTTCTACCTGGCATGCAGGCTGCTTTTGTGGATATTGGTCACGAAAAAAACGCTTTTTTGTACGTGGGTGATGCAATATCACAAAAAGAGTTTTCTGAAGATGAAGATTATATGTACAATGACGTGAAGAGTTATAACATCGAAGAGATTCTGAGGACGGGTCAGGAGATAACTGTTCAGGTCACAAAAGAACCAATAGGGACGAAGGGACCTAGAGTGACAACCCATATAACCTTGCCCGGGAGGCAGCTGGTTTTACTTCCAAATGCTGATTATGTCGGTATTTCAAGGAGAATTGAGGACGAGGAAGAGAGAGCCAAACTAAAAAGGATAGCAGAAAAGATAAAGCCCAAAAATATGGGACTTATAGTGAGGACTGTTTCAGAAGGGAAGAGGGAAGAAGACTTCAAGAATGACATTGGTTTTCTTGTTAAGCTTTGGGAGAAGATCAAGCAGAAAGAGTGCGGAGGACCGGTTCCAAGATGTATTCATATGGATCTGAATATTATATACAGGTCGGTTCGGGATATGTTCACATGGAATATCGACAAGTTTGTAATAAATGACAGACAGGAATACAATAAGGTTTTAGAACTTGTAGAGATGATTTCACCGGCTTTAAAGCTCAGAGTGGAGTATTTTAACAAAAATATTGACTTGTACGAAAATTACCAGATTGATTCAATGATATCAAAGGCGCTTGCTAAAAAGGTATGGCTCAAATGCGGAGGTTATCTTATTATAGAGAGAACCGAGGCATTAACTGTTATAGATGTAAACACAGGAAAGTATGTAGGGAATAACAATCTTGAGGATACTGTTTTAAGGACAAATACCGAAGCGGCAAGAGAAATAGCAAAGCAATTGAGGCTTAGGGATATTGGAGGTATAATAATAATTGATTTTATTGATATGCATGAGACGGAAAATCAAAGAATAGTTGTAGAAACCCTTAAGAATTCACTTAAGAAGGATCGTACAAAAACAACTGTAGTAGATATGACCGGACTTGGACTTATCGAAATGACCAGAAAAAAGGTGAGAGAAGGTTTAGCTTCAACGGTGCTTTATGATTGCCCTTATTGTGACGGTACAGGTAAAATTTTGTCACCGGAATCAATTGCAAGAAATGTTGAGAAAGAAATAAGCAAGTATTTTACAAAAACGATAGCGAATGCGATCCAAGTGGAGGTTCATCCGTCTGTAGCGGAAGTTTTATTAGGTAAGGATGACAGTAATCTTGCAAGGATAGAAAATGCATTTAATAAAAAGATTGTGATTAAACCATCTCAGGATGTTAAACATGAAGAACTGAAAATAAAAGAGATTGACATAGACACGCTGGTATGTTAGAATATTGCGGTAGCCGCTCGGTGCAGGTCATTATAAAGCATTCGGTATTTTTATCAAATACACGTAAGCTACCTTTGCCGGCGAGACTGGGTCAGGGAGGTGTAATATGTACGCGATAATTGAAACAGGCGGAAAGCAATATAAGGTTCAAGAAGGCGATGTAGTTTTCATAGAGAAACTCGCTCAGGAAGAAGGCGCTTCTTTAACATTTGATAAAGTTGTTGCAGTTTCAAAGGAAAATGATGTCAGTATAGGTGCTCCTTTTGTAAAGGATGCAACAGTAAGTGCTAAAATATTGAGCCATGGCAAGGATAAGAAAATAATTGTTTTCAAGTTCAAGCCTAAAAAAGGCTACAGAAGAAAACAAGGACACAGACAGCCATATACAAAAGTGCAGATTGAAAAGATAAATGCGTAAGGTAATGGTTTAAATGATCAACATTATTGTTACCAGAGACAAGGAAGGCTTTATCTGGCAGTATACCGTTGAGGGTCATGCAGGTTATGCCGAGGCAGGAAAAGATTTAGTATGCTGTGCAGTGTCCACAGTTGCATATACTGGAATAAATGCCCTTGATGAGTTGGCAGGTATAAAGAATTATAATATTAAGGACGGATACATGGTTTGTTCAATTCCTACTGATATTAGTCCAGAACTAAAGGAAAAAGTTAAGGTTATAATGGATACAATAGAAGTTGGTTTTAAGCAGATTGAATTAACCTATAGTAAATTTGTATCGGTTTTAGATGAGGAGGTGTAACCGATGATTAAAATAAACTTGCAATTATTTGCCCATAAAAAAGGGGTTGGTAGTTCAAGAAACGGCCGTGACAGTGAGTCTAAAAGACTTGGAGTTAAGAGAGGTGACGGTCAGTTTGTAACAGCTGGGAACATTCTGGTAAGGCAAAGAGGAACCAAGATTCATCCCGGTGTAAATGTCGGTAAAGGAAGCGATGATACACTGTTTGCGTTAGTTGATGGAAAAGTGAGCTTTTCAAGACTAGGCAAGGATAGAAAACAGGTAAGTATTGTTACCGGCTAATAAAAAAAGCTTCAGGTCATTGAGTTCCAAAGCTTTTTGCCGGATTTCCTTTCAGGAAATGATCCTAATAAAAAACAAAATCCCGGTTAAACCGGGATTTTATTTTTATCTGTGTGTTATACTATATTCTATAATTCTGATGTAATGTGGAGTTGAATAGAGATGTTTATTGACAGTGCAAGAATATTTGTTAAGGCAGGCAATGGAGGGAACGGAGCAGTTTCGTTTCATAGGGAAAAATATATAGCTAAGGGCGGTCCGGACGGCGGAGACGGCGGAAGAGGAGGAGATGTTGTCTTTTTAGTGGATGAAGGACTCCATACCTTGCAGGATTTCAGGTATAAAAGAAAGTACAAGGCTGAAGAAGGGCAAAAGGGTGGAGGTTCCAATTGTACCGGTAAGAGTGCTAATGCACTTATTATCAAGGTGCCACCGGGAACCCTTATAAAGGATGAAAAGACAGGAATGATTATTGCTGATCTTGTTAAGGAGGGTCAGAGTGCGGTTATAGCAAAAGGCGGAAAAGGCGGAGCAGGAAATCAGCATTTTGCCACACCTACAAGACAGATTCCCAATTTTGCCAAGCCAGGAGAGCCTGGAGAAGAGCGCTGGGTACTGCTAGAACTCAAACTTTTGGCAGATGTAGGTTTGATTGGATTTCCCAATGTAGGAAAGTCCACAATTTTATCAATGGTTACTGCAGCACAGCCTAAAATAGCGAATTATCACTTTACAACAATAGATCCCAACCTTGGAGTTGTAAGCCCTGATAAGGGAAACAGCTTTGTGTTGGCTGATATTCCCGGACTAATAGAAGGTGCCCATGAAGGGGTAGGTTTAGGCCATGAGTTTTTAAAGCACATTGAAAGAACCAAGCTTTTAATACATGTTATTGATGTTTCAGGCTCAGAAGGGCGGGAACCGGTTGAAGATTTCAGAATAATAAATGATGAACTGAAAAACTATAATCCGGTACTGGCTCAAAGACCTCAGATTGTTGTTGCAAACAAAATGGATGTCACCGGAGCAGAGGGTAACCTTGGAAAGTTAAAGCAAGAAGTTGAAGCCAAGGGCTATGAGCTGTTTGAGGTTTCGGCTGCTACAAGTAAAGGCTTAAGGGAACTTGTTTATTATGTTGGAGACAGGCTCAAGGAAATTCCAGATACAATTCTTGTAAATGAACAGGAAGAAGAGAGGGTGTATATTGCTGAGGAAGAGGAGCCTTTCAAAATACATAAAGATGGAGAAATTTATATCGTTGAAGGAAAGTGGGTCTGGAAATTGGTCGCTTCAACCAATTTCAATAATTACGAATCATTACAGCATTTCCAGAGGTCAATAAAAAGAAAAGGAATAGTGGATGCATTAGAAGATGCCGGTATAAATGAAGGTGATACGGTCAAAATGTATGATTTGGAATTTGAGTTTGTAAGGTAACAAATAGGAATTGTAAGGTAAAGGAGAATTATAAGCATGTTGACAGGTAAACAGCGGAGTTATTTAAGGAGCTTAGCGAATAATATAGACTCTATATTTCAGGTTGGAAAAGGTGGAATTAACAAAAACATGGTTAAGCAGTTTAATGAAGCTCTTGAGGCGAGGGAGCTGATAAAGGTATCAGCACTTAAAAATGCACTCGGGGATTCAAGGGAATTATGCAATGAGGCTGCGAGGGCTACTGGCGCTGAAATAGTGCAAGTAATAGGCAATAAATTCGTTTTGTACAAGGAGTCAAAAGAAAATAAAATAATTGAGCTTCCTTAATAAAGGATACATGGGAATAGAGAAGGTTTTCTAATGCTATTCCCTGTTTTTTAGAAGGCTCTCAATTATTTCACTGTATATTGATTGAGCGTGTTTTTTCCAGTTATCGCAGATGGTTCGCGCGTCACTTTTAGAGCCTACAGTGATGTTTAAATCTATAAGCGAAAAGTTATCTTCACGCACTTGGCATGATACAATAAATTCATTTTCGCTTTTAAGAGTATAATCAGCCTTTATGTAAGTTTCATTTCTTATATTCGTTTTTATGCTTAAAATATTGCTGTCTATTTTGTTTTTAATTTCCACAGGGATGTGACTTGTAAAATATTCGAGTGTCTGCTTTCCTGAGGATGTAATTGTATAGAAAACCTTACCATTTGAAGTTTCAGACAGCAGATATGCGTTGTCACATAATTCATTCAAAAACTGCTGAAACAAAAAGTAGTTCATAAATTTATTTTCCAGGATGAGTTTGGTTATTTGCAGGTTACTTACCGGCATATTAACTGCATTAATGATATAAAGAAGTATCAGCTTGTTCTGTGCAAGCTCTTTGTTAGTACCTAAACTCATAAACTACCTCCTTAAGCATAGATTATATGTTAATATCTCAACTTTCCCACTTATAGTATTTTGAGGCTATGGTAGCCCACAAGTTAAGGTCAAAAAGTTTAGTTAATATATTTAAAGTGTTTCTAAAGATGTATTATAGCATAGTAAACAATGATATACCATATTTCCGATAAGAAAGTTTAAAATATATATTTTATAATGTTGTATGTCATGTTATTATATTTACAAAAAAGAGGTGTTTTTTATGGAATTTGCTGAGAATATAAAAAGCAAGCTTATAGACTGGGGGGCATCCTTTGTTGGATTTGCCAATGTTGAAAACAAGCTTCCCGAATCACTTGAAAGACTTAAATATGCCATCACGATAGGCGTTGCTCTGTCTGAGTTTGTTATAGAACAAATAACGGATAAACCCACATATACTTATTTCCACCACTACAGGACGGTGAATGCACTGATTGACCAGATAATGCTTAAGGGACAGCTCCTTATACAGGAAAAAGGTTTTAAAGCTCTGGCCGTGCCAGCTTCTCAAACAGTAAATGATTTATTGGACAGGTACAGCGGGATTTTTCCGCATAAGACGGCTGCGGTAATGGCTGGTCTTGGCTGGATTGGTAAGAACGGACTTTTTATAAATTCAAAGTACGGTCCGAGAGTCAGGTTGGGAACCATATTAACTGATATGGAGTTAAGCTCAGTGGAAGCAAAAGTATTACAACAGCAGTGCGGAGAGTGCAGAATATGTGCAGATAGTTGTCCTGCTATGGCACTTACGGGAAACAACTGGACGGAGGGTTGTGAAAGAAGTACTCTTATTGATGCAAAAGCTTGCAGTGATTATATGAATCAAAATTTCAAGCATATCGGAAGAGGTTCTGTTTGTGGTATCTGTATGAGAGTGTGTCCGAAAGGGATGTCTCTATAAATATATGACAAATATAAATTAATACAGGCAAGGTGTAATTTTCATTTGATATTATTTTTGTTTGTGATGTATAATGTAAGAAAGGAACCTATTTATTATAGAAGAAAAATGCCGTTTGGATTGCAATATATTTAAATCAATATGGGATTTATAAGTCACAGCATTATGCTGGGAGTGTAGCATATCGTTTTCGCTTGCCGAGGTTCAGCTCCGGCAGACGCATTTCGGCTTGTATCAGGCCTCTTGAAATGAAAGAGGTGAAATCAAGTACCCATGATGGGTGCGGGATTTTATTGTAAAGCTGCTCTTTATTGGCTTTTCTTCTGTATAGGTTCCGTACTACATAATATGTTTGGGGTGCATAAAAATGATAAAACTATTTAGAGCTTTACCAGCTATTGTTTTAGTAATGTCCGTTATGTTTTCTGGCTGTACTAGCAGTCCAAAGATTGAAGAAAATAATCCGCAACCTTCGGTTTCTACTTTAGACCAAAACGAAGAAAAGCTCAATTCACCTGAGCCTGTGGAAATATTACCTACACCGGCGCCTACAATAGATGTGCAAGCGGTTAAACCCAACGAAGTAGGCAAAATTATGGTTGTTATGTTTCATAACTTTGTTGAGTCCTTTACTCCTTCAAAATATGACAACGGAGAGTACACAACAACTTTTGACGCTTTCAGGCAGTTGCTTCCGGAATTATATGAGAAGGGATACAGGCTTATAAGTATGAGCGATTATTATAATAACAATATTTTAGTACCGGCAGGCTGTATACCCATGGTATTTACTTTTGATGATGGTACTTCGGGGCAGTTCAATCTTGTAGAAAAGGATGGAGTTCTTACGGCAAACAGCCAATCAGCAGTAGGCATAATGGAAGAATTCAATGCCCAACATCCTGATTTCGGTCTTAAGGGAACCTTTTTCGTAAACCTTGGAAACAGTACTTTCACTGGTGAAGGTAATCTGGAGCAGAAGCTTAAGTATCTTACAGATAAGGGATTTGAAATTGGCAATCATACTTATACACATATAAACCTTGCCCAAACAAAAGACGCGAATATCCTGCAAAAAGAAATAGGAATGAACCAGAAGAAGGCTTCAGAGTTAATACCTGGCTATAAAATGACGATTTTTTCATTACCTTACGGTTTACCTTCAAAAGACTTACAGCAGTACGTCCAAAGAGGCAGTTATGAAGGTACGGATTATGAACATCAGGTTATAGTTGAGGTGGGTTGGGACCCTACGTTTTCTCCTGTAAGCAAAAGCTTTAGTCCTTTATCGACCCATAGGGTAAGAGCATCGGGAATAAAGCCGGTAGATGCTGATCTTGCATGGTGGTTGAAACAGCTTACAAGGGATGAGCAATATGTGAGCGACGGAAACCCTGATACTGTGACTGTACCTAAAAGCAAAGAGGAAAATGTGGATAAAGATAAACTTAAGGGAAAAGAACTTGTGGTATACTAAAGTTTAAAGCAATAAATACTGTTTATGGATTTACAAGACGTTCATGGATTTACAAGACTTGATTTTAGCTGCTATTAAGGGAAAATCAAGTCTTTGTATATTTATGAACCATATCATTATTTCTAAATAAGTGCTTTAATGGTCACTAAGTTTTTAGAGGGTCTTCTGCTGTGATATTTTTGTGGTTTTTTCTGGGTATGCATCCTAATTTGCATAAAAAACTATACTATATTATAATGTTATGTATAGCATTCAATACATTGATTTTATTATGATATTATAGGGAGTGTTAGCGATGAATAAGGTTAGTTCCAATAGTAATTCCAGCAAAATAAAAAAGAAAGTTCAGACTGATGAGGGCGTTAAGAAAAAAGCTGTTAAACTTGTTATTTCACATTTAAAGAAAAAAGCTTCGAAAGATTTTGTTGGTTCGAACCATGTTCATGAATGGATAGAAGAAATGGAAAAGTTATTGGGAAAGACAGATTTTGATATAATTGAATATATACAAATGAGAAAAAGATTAAATGAAGTTATTGAAAGGATTCTTGATGAAGAAATGCGTTTTAAGATTAGAGACTCGTGGTATAGTTTTGGACGTGCTTTAGACAAAAAGGCTAAAAAATAGCTATTGTTAAGCTTTTTAAGTGGGACAAGGGGGATGCGAGAGCTATCTTCCTTGCCCCGCTTTTATTGCTGAGCCTAGGATTTTTTGCTTTTGGGGTAATATGGTAAGGTTTAAAATATGCACCCAAGTGGTGGAAAATATTATGCAGCACATGGGAAATGATATATCATATAATATGAATCACGAAAAATGATTAAAACTTGAAAAATTAGATTTTCGTGATATTAAATTAAGGGAATTGAAGCGCGATACAAAATTTTTATCGCGTTCAATATTATATGAATCATAAATTAAGAGGTGCATGATAATATGATATTTAGACGTAGGATTAAAAATTCATACGACAATATGGTCAAAAGGATTAAAAAAGATATAATTAAAAGTTTAGGGAAAAAGGGTATAAAGGTATCGTATCTTGACGTGAATTTAAATCAGAACAATGTATGTTTGCAATTGTCTGTCAGTAAGGAATAGTATGATTAAAATGGTACAAATAAAATTGAGTACACATTGTGAGTACGGGATTTTATTTGTACCATTTCACTTTAATAACTCAACTTTCCCACAGTAATTATGGGCTCTTTGCCGCTAACGCAGCATTGCTCACCGCGGTCAAAAAGTAAACTTTTTGCCCTTAACTTGTGAGCACCAGAGCCTCAAAACACTATAAGTGGGAAAGTTGAGTTATTAAATACTAAAAGCCTGATAGAAATGTTTTTCCATTCTGTATGGATGTTTTGACGCTACCTGAATCAGGTCCACCAGGAAGGTTCCTTCCGGAAATACACTTTTCAAGGCTTATTTCCATATAGACATCATCAGCAATAAGGTCTGAGAAATTTTTGAACTCACTCATATCAAGCTGGTCTATTGATTTGTTGTTTTCTATGCAGTAGAGAACCATCTTTCCTATAATTTCATGGGCGCTGCGAAACGGTATTCCCTTTTTGACAAGATAGTCTGCTACATCTGTAGCGTTGGTGAAACCTCCTTGAGCAGCTCTGTACATGTTTTCCTTTTTAACTTTCATAGTGGAGATCATGCTTGTAAACACAGGCAGACACATTTTAACAGTATCCACTGCATCAAAAATTGACTCCTTATCCTCCTGCATATCCTTGTTATATGCCAGTGGCAGTGATTTCATTACAGTAAGGATGGAAATAAGACTGCCGTAAACCCTTCCGGTTTTTCCCCTAACCAGTTCTGCCACATCGGGATTTTTCTTTTGGGGCATAATGCTACTGCCTGTACTGTAAGCGTCATCTAGCTCAATAAAACCAAATTCATGAGATGACCAAAGGACTATTTCTTCACTGAATCTGCTAAGATGCATCATAATTATAGACAGGCATGAAGAAAGCTCAATAACAAAGTCTCTGTCACTGACAGCGTCCAAGCTATTTTCAGTTATTCGGTCATAACCCAATTCGCTTGCAACAAAATCCCTGTCAAGGGGGTATGTGGTGGATGCAAGCGCACCGGAACCTAAAGGCATAACATTAATCCTTCCGAGGCAGTCCTTCAATCTTTCCATGTCACGCCTGAACATTTGAAAGTATGCCATCATGTGATGGGCAAAGGTTATGGGCTGTGCCCGTTGTAAATGGGTGTAGCCCGGAAGTATTGTATCAAGATTTTTTTCTGCAATTTCAATGATTGTTTGCTCAAGGGATATCAGCAGCTCTTTAATTTTTGCAACCTCATCCCGGAGGTACATTCTTATGTCCAATGCAACCTGATCATTGCGACTCCTTCCGGTATGAAGCCTTTTGCCGGTGTCCCCTATTCTTGATATGAGAATTTTTTCTATATTCATGTGAATGTCCTCAGCATCAATTTCAAACTGTACGCGGCCTTCTTCAATATCATTAAGTATGGACATTAAAGTATCCTGTATGAGTTTGGAATCCTTTTCGGGAATTATACCGCATTTTCCAAGCATTTTTGCGTGGGCGATACTTCCTTGTATATCCTGATTGTACATTCTGCTGTCAAATCTTATTGATGAATGAAAATCATCAACCGATTTATCGGTGCTTTTTTCAAACCTGCCACCCCAAAGTTTCATTTCTACCACCTTATTTGTTGTTATTTTTTTCTTTCATTAGAGCGTTGACTTTCATAGGAAGTCCGAAGAGATTTATAAAGCCTTCGGCATCCTTCTGGTTGTATACGGCATCTCTTCCGAAAGTTGAGAGTTCTTCACTGTAAAGAGAATAGTCGGATTTTGTTCCGGCACTTATTATATTTCCCTTGTAAAGCTTCATACGGACTGTGCCGGTAACTGTTTGCTGGGTAACATCCACAAAAGCCGATAGTGCTTCCCTTAATGGAGTATACCATTGTCCGTAATAAACCAGTTCGGCAAATCTTTGAGCCACCAGATCCTTATAGTGCAACGTATCCCTATCGAGACACAGGAGTTCAAGTTCTCTGTGAGCAGCATACAGAATTGTGCCTCCCGGAGTTTCATAAACTCCTCTTGATTTCATGCCGACAAGCCTGTTTTCTACCATATCAATGATGCCTATTCCGTTTTCACCGCCTAGTTTATTTAATACCTGTAGAAGTTCAACCGATGGGTACTCTACACCGTTAACCTTTTTGGGCACACCTTTTTCAAAGTATATTTCAACATATGCAGGTTTGTCAGGTGCTTTTTCTGGCGAAACCATAAGTTTGAGCATCTTATCGTACTGGGGCTCGTTCCATGGGTCTTCAAGGTCTGAACCTTCATGGCTCAAGTGCCACAGGTTTCTGTCCATGCTGTAATTGTCCTTTTTAGTAACAGGAATTGGGATGTTTCTTTCTTCCGCATATTCAATTGCGTCTTCTCTCGACTTTATATCCCAAATTCTCCAAGGGGCTATAATTTTAAGATGAGGGGCAAGAGCTTTTACTGTAAGCTCAAATCTTACCTGATCGTTTCCCTTACCTGTAGCTCCGTGGGCAATTGCGGTTGCTCCTTCTTTGAGGGCTATTTCTACCATTCTTTTGGCTATAATGGGTCTTGCAAAGGATGTTCCAAGAAGATATTTTCCTTCATAAACGGCTCCAGCCTTTAAAGTAGGGAAGATAAAGTCTTCTACAAATTCTTTATTAAGATCTTCAATGTATATTTTACTAGCACCAGTTTTGATAGCTTTCTCATTTAGTGGATCAAGCTCTTCACCTTGACCGACATCTGCTGCCATGGCAATTACTTCATAATCGTAATTTTCTTTAAGCCATGGTATAATTATTGATGTATCCAGACCGCCCGAATAGGCTAAAATTACTTTTTCTTTCTGACTCATATAAATACCTCCTTAAATGTGTTAGAATATATTTTAATATATATAAATTGCACCATGCAATATGAAATATATTATACAATAGAGTGTATAAATATGCAACAAAATATATATTTATTCATAAAATTTGTTTACAGGAGATGAAGAACCTGATGCTGATAATTGGGATTGACCCAGGGTTTGCAATAACAGGCTACGGTGTAGTAAAATATGAGGGAAACAAGTTTAGTGCTGTTGATTACGGAGCTATAACAACAGACAGTAAAACAGAACTTCCGAAAAGGCTTTTACATCTCTATGAGTCGCTGGATATACTGATTGACAAGTACAAACCAAGTGCTATTTCCATTGAGGAGCTGTTTTTCAACAAGAATATAA
>LSQX01183959.1_pt2 | contig 16003 bp, 14 predicted proteins | sample 654561 | NCBI WGS metagenome assembly LSQX01 (sample SAMN04489861, study PRJNA283612) | anaerobic digester metagenome | isolation source: 4 biogas reactors fed with cattle manure at either 37C or 55C with and... | place: Denmark: Kongens Lyngby | collected 2014 | reverse complement strand
AAGGACTACTTGGTGGTCCAGTATGCGGGGGAGGATAAGCTTTATGTCCCGGTCGACCAAGTGGACCTGTTGCAGAAGTACATCGGCGCCGATGACAAGCCGCCGCGCCTTTACAAATTAGGCAGCAGCGAATGGGCGCGGGTGAAAAAGCGGGTCAAAGAGTCGGTCCAGGAGCTGGCTAAGGACCTGTTGGAACTTTATGCGGCCCGGGAGGCCATCGAAGGCCATGCTTTCGCCCCCGACACTCCTTGGCAGGAAGAGTTTGAAGCCGCTTTTATGTATGAGGAGACGCCCGATCAAGTCCGGGCGGTGGAAGAGGTTAAACGGGACATGGAATCGCCCCGGCCGATGGACCGGCTCCTTTGCGGGGATGTGGGCTACGGCAAGACGGAAGTGGCGATCAGGGCCGCTTTCAAGGCGGTCATGGACGGCAAGCAGGTCGCGGTCTTGGTTCCCACCACTATCCTGGCGCAGCAGCACGAACGGACTTTCAAGGAGCGGTTCGAAGGCTATCCCATCCGGATCGAAACCTTGAGCCGTTTTGAGAGTCGGGCCGAGCAGCGGGAGATCAGCAAGGGGCTGGCCGATGGGACCGTGGATATCGTCATCGGCACCCACCGGCTGCTCTCAAGCGATATCGTCTTCAAATCCCTGGGACTAATGATCATCGACGAAGAGCAGCGCTTTGGCGTGGTTCAAAAGGAGAAGCTCAAGGCGATGCGCAAGAATATCGATGTGCTCACCCTCACGGCGACGCCCATCCCCCGCACTTTGCACATGTCTTTAGTTGGGGTGCGGGATATGAGCATCATCGAAACGCCTCCAGAAGGCCGCTATCCGATCCGGACCTATGTGGTGGAGTATAATGATGAAATCATTAGGGAAGCTATTCTCCGGGAGCTGGACCGGGGGGGCCAGGTCTACTTCGTCTATAACCAGATCCGCGGCATCGACAAGATGAAATCGCACCTGTTGGAGCTGGTGCCCCATGCCCGGATTGTCACGGCCCACGGTCAGATGGATGAGCGGCATTTGGAACAGGTCATGCTGGACTTTTTAGCCGGGGAGTACGACATTCTCCTTTGCACTACCATCATCGAAACGGGCATGGATATCGGCAATGTGAACACCTTGATCGTTTGTGATGCCGACCGGATGGGACTGGCGCAGATGTATCAGCTCCGGGGCCGGGTGGGGAGGAGCAACCGGGTTGCTTATGCCTACTTTACTTATCGGGGCGACAAGATCCTGACGGAAGATGCGGAGAAACGGCTGCAGGCCATCCGGGAGTTTACCGAGCTGGGCTCGGGCTTCAAACTGGCCATGCGGGACCTTGAGATCCGGGGTGCGGGCAACATCCTCGGTTCGGAGCAGCATGGCTTCATCGCCTCGGTTGGTTTCGAGCTTTACTGTCGGCTGCTGGAGGAATCGGTGAAGCAGCTCAAGGGCGAAGTTGTGCAGGAGCTCCCCCAGCCGGTAATGGACTTGAACGTGGATGCCTACGTGCCCGATGAGTATGTGGATGATTCCCGGCAGAAGGTGGAGATCTACAAGAAAGTGATCGCGGTCAAGGACCTTGCTGGAGTGGACGCGCTCGCCAGGGAGGTGGCCGACCGGTTTGGACCTATCCCTGAGCCGGTGGAGAATTTGCTCCAGGCGGCCCGGCTCAAGATCTTGGCCCGGGATGTGGGGATCACCTCCCTCACCCGGGAAAAGGACTCGGTGTTGCTCAAGTTTGTGCCGGGACTGGTCCTGCCCTGGGATTTGATGACTTTCCTGGCCCGCAAGTACCGAGGGCGGCTTCTCTTTCAAAAGGGACGGATTCCTCAGCTGCGGGTCAACGCCAGAGAGCAGTCCGATCCAGCCCTCCTTGGGCTGCTGAGCGACGTTCTGTCCGATCTAAACGCTGCTTGGGAGCAGGCAAGCGGGCAGTAGTCGAAATGAATAAATCTGCTAAAGCAGGTATATACTACATTAGCCGATGCCCCATTCCCGACGGGCTTCGCGCCAGGAGAGGAGGGCGGTGAGGTGAAGGCAACGGGTATCGTACGAAGGATCGATGACTTGGGCCGGGTGGTAATTCCCAAGGAGATCAGGCGGAACCTTCGCATCCGGGAGGGCGATCCCCTGGAGATATTCGTCGATCGGGACGGCGAAGTGATCCTGAAGAAGTATTCGCCCATCGGGGAACTGGGGGATTTTGCCCAGGAGTACGCGGAATCCCTCCATGAGACAACGGGCCATATTACCCTGATCACTGACCGGGACGCGGTGGTAGCCGTGGCGGGAGCGTCCAAGAAGCAGTGGCTGGATCAACATATTAGTCCCTTCGTTGAGCGGGCCATTGAGGGCCGCCGCTCGGCGATCATGTCGCCGCCGGCGGTGGGCGACGAAGAAGATTCCCTATGGGCTTTTGCCGCCTTGACACTGGCTCCCATAGTCGCCGGCGGTGATTCCATCGGATCGGTGATCCTGGCTACCGAGGATGAACAGGTTTCCATGGGCGAGCTGGAACTAAAGCTGGTGGAAACGGCGGCCGGGTTTCTGGCCAGGCAAATGGAGCAGTAAGGTCGAAGGCCCCTTTCATAAGGCGCCCCCCAGGTGCGTATAATCTCTACAAAGGGAATGAAGGGGGCTTTGCCGTGCGGGAGAATACCTTCTTGCGGGGGGCCTTCATTTTGGCGGGGGCGGGGGCGATCACCCGGATGCTGGGCATTTTCTACCTCATTCCCCTACCCCGGATTATCCATGATGAAGGGATGGGTCTGCTGCAGATGGTCAGGCCCATCTATTATTTTGCCTTTGTCATTTCCGTCGCTGGGTTGCCGGTGGCCGTCTCCAAGCTGGTTGCCGAGCGGGCCGCGTTGGGGGATGTGCGGGGCATCTACCGGATTTTTCGCACCGCGGTGGGGACTATGCTTTGTCTGGGGCTCGGCTCCACCATGGCCCTGTTAGCCGGAGCCGACTGGCTGGCCAACAGGGTCCTGAAAGATCCCGGGGCGTACTATGCCCTAGTAGCCATTGCTCCCTCCGTCATCTTCCTGACCTTAATTGCCGCCTTCCGGGGTTTTTTCCATGGCCTGCAGTATATGACCCCCAGCGCCGTCTCCCAGGTGGGCGAACAGCTAGTCCGGGTGGTTGGCACCTTGGTCTTCGCCTCTATCCTCATGCCCCGGGGGGTGGAGCTGGGGGCTGCGGGGGCTTCCTTCGGGTCCGTCATCGGGGCGCTCACGGGCGCTGCTGTCTTCCTCGGCTATTACCTGGTCGTTCGCAGGCGACTCTTGGCCTCACCCCAGCGAAAAACCCATCCGGTCGACAGCATTGGCAGCATCCTGCGCCAGCTGTTCACTTTGGCCTGGCCCGTCATCCTGGGGGCCATCCTCTTGCCCATCATGCAAATGATCGATACAGCCATCGTGCCGGCGCGCCTTCGAAGCGCCGGGTTCACCCTGGAAGAAGTACGGGAGTGGTACGGCTATTTGGGAATGGCCTTGAACATGATGGGCATCCCGACGGTGATCACCGTCGCGTTGTCGGCCAGCCTGGTGCCGGCCATCGCGGAGGGGGTGGTCTTGGGAAGCAGGCGGACGGTGAACTACCGCACCCAGGAGGCCATCCGCATCTCCCTGCTGACTGGCCTGCCCGCGGCGGCAGGGATGTTCATCTTGGCCAGGGAAATATCTTACATGCTCTTTGGCTATCCCCAGGTGGGCATTCCCCTGGCCATCCTCGCCGGGGGCTCCTTGGCCCTTGGCCTGCATCAGACGACGGCCGGGATCCTTCAGGGCCTAGGCCAGGTGGCTCTGCCTGTGCGCAACCTCCTGGCCGGGGCTTGTCTGAAGCTCGCCGTCAGCTATTTCTTGACGGCCCTTCCCGGCTTTGGCATCCGGGGAGCGGCTTGGGGAACTACTCTAGGGTTCGCCTTGTCGGCGCTGCTTAACTTGGCAGCTCTGCGAAGCCTCCTCAAGGTTGAACTGAGAGTCCTGGAGAGTTTCGTAAAGCCCGCCATCGCCGCCGGGATCATGGTGGCGGCCGTCCAGGGGGCATACAGCTTTGTCTACCCGTGGGCCTATCCCTTAGGGCTTTCCTTGGCCAAGGGCCAGGCCGATGCCTGGGCCAATGCCGCCGCTACCTTGGCGGCTATAGGGGTGGGCGCCATCACCTATTTTCTGGTCTTGCTGTTAAATGGAGGGATTAAACGCCGAGACCTGGAACTTATGCCCCGGTATGGACCTGTCGTCATCCGCCATCTTGAACGAACGGGCCTTTTGCACCGATAGAGAAGATGAGGAAAGGGGTTGTCCCATGGGGGAAGGAATTACAGTCGTTGGCTTGGGGACGGAGGATCCCCGGCAAATGACCGTGGAGGCTTGGGAAATCCTAACCGAGGCCCCGCGGGTTTTTATGCGGACCAAGAACCATCCGGCTGCCAAGGCACTCCTCGAGCGGGGGGTTCCCTGCGAGTTCTTTGACGGTCTCGATGAGGAAGCAATCGGCGAACGGCTCATCCAGGCGGGGAAGGCTGTCTATGCGGTCCCTGGGGATCCTAGGATCGGGGAGGCATCGGTAGACTTGCTCCTTGCTAAGGGTGTCCCGGTCAGGCTCATCCCGGGAACGAGCTTCCCAGGCCTGTACAGTTTGAGGGGCGGCTTGGTGGTCATGGATGCGGCTGATGTTGACGGGGACAAGCTTCCCCTCTCCCTGCCCATCGTAATCATGGGCGTTGATGACCAGTTGCCAGCCAAGCTGCTGAGGGTTTATCCCCCCGGCCATCCTGTGCGGATCGTCCGGGAGGGGGAATATCGGGAGGCGCCCTTGGGCGAGTTAGACCAAGCAGGCGGCATCTTGATTATCCCTCCCCTACGCGATGTCCCGACAGGATCTTTAGCGCCCCTGCTCAGGGTGATGGCTGCCCTGCGGGGGGAAAATGGGTGTCCGTGGGATAAGAAGCAAGACCACCGTTCCTTGCGGCCCTACGTCATCGAGGAAGCCTATGAAGTGGTGGAGGCTGTTGACCAAGACTCCATGGACAAGCTCTGCGAGGAGCTGGGGGATCTGCTGCTGCAGGTGGTGTTTCACGCCCACCTGGCGTGGGAAGCGGGTCATTTTGACGTGGCCGATGTGGTGGACGGGATCACCGCGAAGATGATCCGGCGCCATCCCCACGTATTCGGCGATATTTCCGCGGCGGACGTGCCGACGGTCCTTCGCAATTGGGAGGCGATCAAGCGGGCGGAGGGCAAGGAGCGCTCATCGCTCCTCGACGGCATTCCCGATCATTATCCTGCCTTGATGAAAGCTTTGAAGCTCCAGCAGAAGGCCGCCATGGTGGGCTTTGACTGGCCCGATGTCCAAGGGGTCCTAGAGAAGCTCGAGGAGGAGTGGGAAGAAGTCCAACGGGCCTTTCAGGCAGGGGATGAATCGGCTTTGGAGGAAGAATTCGGGGACTTGCTGTTCACCCTGGTCAATTTGGCCCGTTTCTATCGGATTGATCCAGAAGTAGCCCTTCACCGGGCCAACCAGAAATTCAGCAGCCGTTTTCGGCAGATGGAAAAGGACGCGCAAACAAAGAACCAGGAACTTGCCGATTTATCCCTGGACGAACAAGATCTCCTTTGGGAGTCGGCCAAAGAGCGGGAGTAAAGCCTAGTTAGGCCCGCCGTCTGATTAGACCCTCCGGCGACGGGCCAGTTTACTCCTATTTAACTGCCTCTTTCAATGCCTTCCCCGCCTTGAACGCCGGCACTTTGCAAGCAGGGATGTCGATGGGTTCGCCGGTCGCGGGATTGACTCCTTTCCGTGCCGCGCGATGGCGTACTTCAAAGGTCCCGAAGCCAACAAGGGTTACCTTCTCGCCGTTGGACAGGGCATCGCCGATGGATGCGAGCGTTGCCTCGACGGCTTGACTTGCTACCTTCTTGGTCAAGTTAGCCTTTTCAGCAACCATTGCGACCAGGTCACTCTTATTCAATCAAACCCCTCCTCCATTGGATTTCGGTGGATTATATTCGCTAAACCCCCACTGAATCCTGCCTGTTGCCGGGATTTTTCCCATTATCAGGGCCCTTTTTCCTGCATAAATCTCCCTTGGCACTACAAACTAACGGCAGAATTCCTGAAGGAAGCGGGGCGAGTATGGTGGGAAGGTTCGATAGGAAGTACTGGTTGGCGGCGCTGCTGTTGGTTGCGGGAGGGCTGTTTGCCCTGGTTGGATGGCCGGGGCCTGAGGGGAACGTAGCCCGCAAGCTGGATAAAGAGCCGGAAATCTCCGTGTTCATCAAAGAAACGGGCGAGCGCAAGACCATGCCCATCGAAGAATACATCCAGGGGGTGGTGGCGGGAGAGATGTATCCGGACTGGCCGGTGGAGGCCTATGCGGCCCAGGCCATTTTGGCCCGCAGCTTCACCATGGAGCTGCTCAGCAGAGGCGGCACCAAGGCCGAGACAGGCACCGATATCTCTACCGATGTAGAGCAGGCCCAGGCTTACAATCCGCAGGCCATTACCCCGACGATTAAAGAGGCCGTCGAGCGGACCCGCGGAGAGGTCATGACTTATAATAATCGTTACGTGCGGGCTTGGTTCCATTCCTACAGCGGCGGACAGACGGCCACTGCCAAAGAGGGTCTCACCTTCAAAGAGGAAGAGCCTCCCTACATCAAGAGCGTCATGGTTCCCGAGAATAAGCATGCTCCCGCCGAGGTGAAAAGTTGGCGCGCCGAGTTTCCGCTGTCCGATGTCCAGCGGGCTTTGGCCGACCGAGGAGTCCAAGGGACGATCGATGGAATTCAGATCCTGGAGAAAGGGCCGACCGACCGGATCACCAAGGTGGAAATCGTCCATTCCGGGGGCAACAAAGTGGTCATGGACGGGACTGCCTTCCGGCTGGCTCTAGGTGCCGACAAAATGAAATCGACCCGGGTGAGCAAACTGGAGGTTGACCAGGACATGCTGGTCATCGAAGGAACAGGCTATGGCCACGGCGTGGGACTGAGCCAGTGGGATGCCTATATGTTCGCCAAGGAGGGCAAGTCCCCGGAGGAGATAGTCCAGTTCTTCTTCAACGACATTGAAATCCAGAAGCTGTGGGACTAGGCATAAAGGCAGCAGTTCCCTTCATAGGTATTATGGGAGGTAGTCCCGTGACTATGAAGGGGGTGCTTTTTTTGGAGGACAAGAAGCTCGCCAACCACGAAGTCGTTCTCCTTAACCGGGAGCGGCTCACTGTCGACGGCATAATCAACGTCGAAAGCTTCGATGAACATGAAGCCATCCTGGAGACGGAAGCGGGAGTCTTGGAAATCCGGGGGCGGCAGCTCCACGTCAAGGAGCTTAACGTGGACGTGGGCAGCCTCATCATCGAGGGCTTCATCCAGTCCCTCGAGTACACGGCCGAACCGGGGAGCAAAAGGAAAGGCTTATTTGGCAGGCTGCTCAAGTAACAAAGATCCGCCTTGCTGCATAGCATAGAGGGAAAGATGCGGCAAGGGGGAGAAGAACTTGCATTCCCTTGGTACTCAAGTGAGCGCCTTTCTCACCGTCATCGCAGCGGGGGTCTTCCTGGGGGGACTCTTTGACGTCTACCGGGTTTTTCGCGGCTTTGCCCGCCCCGGGGCTGTACTCACCGCGCTGTTCGATGCCTTCTTCTGGTTAGTTGCGACGCCATGCACCATTTGGATTCTCCTGACCGGCAATTGGGGGGAGCTTCGCTTCTATGTGCCCGTCGGCTTTTTCTTGGGCCTCTTCCTCTACTTCGTCGTCATCAGCCCCTTCATGGTCCATGGACTGATCTCCTTGGCGGTGCTGTCTGGATCGGGGATCTATCTGATCCTGCGGGCGATCTTTGCTCTAGTCAGCCTGCCCGTTTATCTAGTGGCGGGAGCAGTGGTCTTTCTGCAAGACGGTCCCTTGGGGCGGCGATCTTGGCGGCGGCGAAGCTCCCTGAGCGGCTGGTGGAGGAATCTAGGTCCGTTCCCTCGAATGTAGCCTTGAGGTGATCCTATGGGAAGCGGCCGCCGGGTCTATCGGATGAATTCCCTCACCCCGCTGGTAGTCGCCCTGCTGGGCTTATTGATGGTTACCGGCTTCCTTTATGGACGCAGCTTCCTGACCATAGTCGCTTTGCGGAGGGAGCTGGCTCGGATAGAGGGGGAAATCGCGGCCATTGAGCTTCGCAACGAACAGCTGCAGCTTGAACTTGAGCGATTGACCAGTCCCGAACACGTTGAGGAAGTGGCCAGGCGGCAGCTGGGACTGGTCAAACCGGGCGAGACCATCTTCTACATTGCCGAACCGACTGAGGATGACGGGCCGTGAGGCGGGCTTTTTGCTGTTGACACCCTTTGCGGGCGTGGGATATAATATGCCTAGCCAGTCCGAAGGCAAATACTAAGAGGAGGCTCTTATCGACGTATGACCATTGAGGTCGGCAGCATAGTTGAGGGGAAAGTTACAGGTATCACCCACTTTGGTGCATTTGTTCAACTTGCCGACGGAAAGACAGGCCTAGTGCATATTTCCGAAGTGGCGGACGCTTATGTGAAGGACATCAACGATTACCTTAAAGAGAATGACATTGTCAAGGTCAAGGTAATCAATGTCTCCGATGGGAAGATCGGGTTGTCCATTAAGCGTGTGGACAAAAATTACAACGGTTCACCCCGTACAAGAGGAAGCCGGAAGTCCTTCGAGGATCGACTGGCCCGTTTCCTGAAGGAAAGTGATGAAAGGCAGCAGGATCTGAGGCGAAGTCTGGAGGCCAAACGCGGAGGACGGGGAGCTGGCCCTCGGGGATTTTGAGGAACCGAGTAAATAGATTTTGAAGAGAAAGCATCCGGTGGGGTGCTTTTCTTTTTGGAGGATGGACATGGACCGCAATATCAGCCCCTTGGACATGAGGATCATCAACCGGCAGCTAAGCAGGCCCCCTCGGGGCTTGCTCGGGATCGCCTGCCGTTGTTTCCAAGGTCGTCCCGGGGTGATCGTCACCCATCCTTTCGCTGTGTCCGGCGGCTTTTTCCCGACCAATTGGTGGCTGAGTTGTCCTTTGCTCCGGCGGGCCATCGGGTTTTTGGAGGGGCAGGGCGGAGTCGGGCTGGCCGCCCGCCAAGGATGGGACAATCTAGGTTCCACCCATGCTCGCTATGCCCTTCGCCGTCAAGGGCTAATGTCCTGGCGGGAGCGGTGGGAGCTTTTCCGATCATCCCCTGAAATGTATCGGATGCTCGTTGACCAAGGGGTGGGCGGAACTACCTCTCCGGGCGGCATCAAGTGCCTCCATGCCCATTACGCCGACTGGCTGATGGAGCAGCAAAACCCCGTTGGGGCTTGGGTGCAGGGCCTTTTGATGAGCAATCGCCACCTCCTTGGGAAATATGCCCATTCCTGCCTGATTTGTCACGGGGAGGCTGTAAGTCCCGTCGACGGCATCATTATTTCCCCCAACAAGGTCCAAGCCCATGAAATGGTCGCCCTTGACTCCGACTGTCTCCGGGCAGCTTCCCTCGATATAGGCACCAATTCGCTGCGGATCCTCATTGGTCAGGGGCAGAAGGGGAAGGGCTGGCATGCCCTCTACCGGGGGCTTTGGTCGATCCGGCTGGGAGAAGGGCTGGGAACCACCGGACTCATATCACCGGCTGCCCTGGCCCGGCTCCGGGAGGCTGGCCAGGAGGTCGCGCATCTTCTTGACAAGTTTGCCGTCCGCGAAGTGCGGGCTGTGGCCACTAGCGCGGTGCGGGAGGCGGGCAATGGTGATGAATGCCTTAAGGTCCTTGCCGAACTGGGCATCAATGTCCAGGTCATCTCGGGCCGGGAAGAAGGCCTCCTTTCTTTTCGCGGCGCCCTGCGGGGCATGGATGGCGGCGGCTTGGCAGCGGTGATCGATGTTGGCGGCGGCTCTACGGAAGTTGCGGTGGGACTTCCCCACGGCCAGCCTATCTTGGTCAGCGTCCCCCTGGGAGCGGTGAAGGCTGCCGAAGGGGAGAGGGACCTGGGCCTGTTCAAGGAGCCCTTGACCTTCCTGCCCGATGCCGGCCAGCTGCTGGCTACCGGTGGGACGGCCACCTCCCTGGCGGCCGTCGATTTGGGGCTTGTTGATTATGATGTTCGCCGGGTGCACGGACATGAACTGTCCCGCAAGACCCTAAGCGGACTCAGATCTTTCCTGGCGGACCTGCCCCTTGACTGGCGGCGGAAAGTCCCGGGACTGGACCCGGCCAGGGCAGACATCATCGTCCCCGGAGCGCGCATCCTCGAGCACGTGATGGATCTTTTGGGATTCACTCGCGTGCGGATCAGTGAATCGGGGATCTTAGACGCCCTCCTTGACAGCGTCTTTAGCTTAGCCTAGCTCCACCCGGTTTCTTCCCTTGGCCTTGGCCCGGTACATGGCTTTGTCGGCCCTGTCAATGAGGTCGGCTAGACTGTGGTCGTTTTCCAGGGATGCTACTCCGAGGCTGATGGTAATCGGCAGGACTAGATCCCCAATGGCCAGGGGATTCTGTTCGACGGCTCTGCGCAGGCGCTCGGCTAGCAGCCATGATTCCTTGGGGTTCGCATCCTTGAGGATGATGCCAAACTCCTCTCCCCCGTAGCGACCGAGGATGTCCGTCTTTCTGATGATCTGATTGAAGCGGTTGACTAGATGCTGCAGAACCCGGTCGCCAACGGAATGGCCGTAGCGGTCGTTCACATTCTTGAAATGATCGATGTCCACCATGATGAAGGACAAGGGAAGGCCTTCCTCTTTAGACTGGGAGAAGGCAAGCTGCCCAAGCTCCAATAAGTGTTTGCGGTTGAAAACGCCTGTCAGGCCGTCGATGGCGGCCTGTTTGCTTTTCTCGTCGTAGCGAAGGGCGCTGGCAATGGCGCTGCCCCCTTGTTTCAGACCGATTTCGACTAGATGGAGGTCCGATTTGGTGAGGAAAGCATCCTCCTGGCTGAAGAGCACAATACCGCCCAAGAGTCTGTCGGCATGGGCGATGGGCATCACCAATAGGGATCTGGCCCTGCCGGCAAGACCGTACGGCGAGAGGTTAGCGTCCCTTGCCTGGGTTGCCCGATTAGCGAGCTGGAATGAGGTAAGGGATTTGCCCCGCAGATCGCTGCTCAGGCCCGGTCCTAAGGCCTCAATGACAAAGCCGGAGTCGTTCTTGAGGAATATCAGGCCTGTCTCGTGTCCCGTCAGACGCAAAGCCGCCCGGAGGACTAGGTCGACAACTTTGCTCAGCTCCAATGTGCCAAGGAAGCTGCTTGTGCTCTCGTACAGGGTCTCTAAGAGCTCGAGGCGGTGTTGTTCTTCCATCCGTTCCCTTTGCAGCATGCTGATGTACGAGCTTACGCCTAAGGACAAGATCATGGCCTCCAATATGTACCCGAGCTTGAGGCCATTGCTGGTGACGAAGTTGGTGGGCAGCAGGCCCAGGTACCGAAAGGCGCTCATTGTCCCCCCCAAATAGAGGGCCAGGAAGGCTCCTGCATAAAACAAGGCAGGTTGGAATCCTTGTCTAATGCGCATTATTGTCATCGCTCCCAGGATGGGCAAGCTGAGGAAGGCAAGGAAAATGGCGATTCTGATGGTCGAGCCGGCGGGGAGAAATAAGCCGGCCAGGGAGACTCCCAGACCAGACCACTGGCAAAGGCACAGGATCCGGTCAAGTTTCCAGTGGGTGTTTTTTGTGTCCAGGTAGCTTCGGGAAAAGAGAATGGTCATGGTCAAGGTCAGGCCCGCCAAAATGCCGACGCACCTTTGATCCCACCAAGGATGCCCGGGCCAGAAATAGGCATATCCCTGCCCGCTGTCGGCAATTTGAAACAAGGCCATGCTGGCCGTCAGCAGGACGTAATGCAGGTAGCTGACGCTCTTCGTCGACAAGAAAAGGAAGGCGTTGTAGACGATCACGGCCAGGATGAGGCCGTAGTATATCCCCCAGAAGATTTGGATGCGGTGAACGTAGCGAGTGAACGCATGAAAGGACCACAAGTTCATCGGGAAGTCCATGGAGCCGTTGGCTACGATCCTAGCGTAGAGTGTCAACTTAGCCGTTGCCGGGGGAAGCCGGAAAACAAAGCCCGCGTCGACGAGGCTCGTTCTCCTTTGGGACAGGTTGCTTCCCTTGGCTTCGATGTGATGCCATGAACCGCCGTGGAGAATATACAGATCGATGCCCTGCAGGCGGGGATTGGCAATCTCCAAGATCCAAGCCTCGTCCACATCCAGCTGCTCATCGAAGTCAATCCTCACCCAATAGGGCCAGCGGCTGTAGCCGAAATTAGGATCCTTTTTGGTGAGCTTGCTGAAAGCTGGGCCCATGTCCCCTGACACATCAGCAAAGCTCCACTCTCCCCTGGGATCGGGCAGCACTTCCATGTAGGGACTTAGCCGATATACATCCCGGGTGACCTCAACGGCCTTGGCTGCTGGGGCAGGGGGAGTGATTAGGCAAAGTAGCAATAGAATAATGGTTAGCGCTTTCATAGGGTCATTGTTCCTCGTACCGTTGACTTGTCCCCTGCGAATATGGGGCGACTAGTATTAAAGGAAATACTTAGCTCTAAAGGGTCGAAGTTCCTGTATCCTCAGAAAGATTCCCCGGAAAGATGGTCCCTGAGGGCAGATCAAAAGCTCCTGCGAGGGAAGCCTCGCCTAGGTTCGCGAAAGTGCCTTGACAGACATAGTAATCTTGCATATGATATACCCAAGGCGGTGAGGTAATATGGCCGGGCCCATTTCCACGGACTTAATTCGGGGACATACCGACACAATCATCCTGAACATCCTGCGGCAGGGTGACAGCTATGGCTACGGGATATTCAAGCAGATAATCGAACTTAGCGGGAACAGGTACCAACTGAAGGAAGCAACGCTGTACACAGCTTTCCGACGTCTGGAGGGGGAGAATCTCATCTCCTCCTATTGGGGTGATGAGACCCAGGGCGGGCGGAGGAAGTATTACCGAATCACTGATGCGGGAAGGGAATATTACCAGCAGCGGGCCAAAGAGTGGGAGTTGGCTAAGGACATCCTCGACAAAATGATCAAAGGGGAGCTTAAGGGTGCTTAGGCAGAGAGTTGAAAACTACCTCAACAGCGTTCTCGCAGGCGGGGGCGATAGTCGTCAGCTGGCCGATCTCAAAGAAGAGTTGACCACCAATTTGTTGGAAAAAATAAGCGATTACCAGGCGCAGGGCATGGAAGAAGATGAAGCCTTTAGGGAAGCGATCATTTCCCTAGGGGACCTGAGCGCGCTGGTGGATGACCTGCGCCGGGCGCAAGGGGACTGGGCGGCCGGTCGGATCGATGGCTGGTCCATCGCCGGTATCATCGGCGGCGTTTTGCTCTGCATGTTTGGCCTGTTTACGGTGGTGATGATGTATGTCATGCCCGCGGAAGATCCGGTGGCGACAGCCGGCCCTGGAATCTTCATCGTCGTCGGCGGGGCCTTGCTGACCTACGGGCTGCTGACGAGGGAGACCAAGGCGAGGCATCCGATGTCCAGGCTCAGGGCCCTTCTGTACGGCTTGTCCGTGGGTCTTCTCTTGTTTGCCCTGTTTTCATCCCTGATTACCCGGTACGCCACCGGTGAGCAGCACCCGGCCGTAGCAACTTTGATGGTCTTCTCTTTGGCCGGAGTGGGATTATTGTTGTTTCTATCCTTAACGGAAAAAGACAGGCGCAAGAGGAGCTAAGAGTCTTGGAAATCCTCCCGCCGGAACGAGCGGCATCAAAAAAGGGACTCACTCTTGCGAGTCCCTTTATTGCATCTCCATTCTATTGGTGCCGGAGGCGGGATTCGAACCCGCACGCCCTTGCGAGCAGGGGATTTTAAGTCCCCCGGGTCTGCCGTTCCCCCACTCCGGCGCAACTTACGATCCATCTTGGCGAACACCAATATTATAGTACACACTCCTGTGCCCGTCAATCGGCCGCGTTAAACAGGCTTCTTCCACAGTAATGACATCTCCGTCCAGGAAACTAGAATCGACGACGCTGGTACAGCTGCCCGGTCAAGGGTTCAGCACGGGCGGTTGCGCCCTGCCGCGTCCTTTTTTTGGGGGAGATCAGTTATTGCGAATAAAGAAACTCGTCTAAGCAGCGGAAAATTGGACCTTGCGAAAGGATTATCAATGAAAGCGTTGTATATGTGATGCGGAGCACACCTAATCATAGATGAGGAGGCGAGATCATGAAAAGAATGTTGGTCGCATTAATGCTGGTGTTGGCTCTAGCGAGCTCTGCGGCCTTTGCCGCATCGGCCGACGTGGTAGTGGTCGGCGGCGGCGGAGCTGGCCTTTTGGCAGCCATCGCAGCTGCCGAGGAGGGCGCCGACGTGATATTGCTGGAGAAAATGCCCTTCCTCGGTGGGGCAACGCTGATCTGTGGCGCTGTGACCACCGCTGCCGGTCCCAGGCTGCAGCTGGAGGCAGGCATTGATGAAGACAGCACGGAGCTGTTCTTCCTCGACCTGATGATAGGCGGCGAGTTTACCAACGATGCCCGGCTTACTTGGCTCATGGCCGAGCAGGGTGGAGCCGTCGTGGATTGGATGGAGGATCTGGGGGTTGCCTTCGATGCTGAGCCTGTCAAGTGGGCAGAACATCGCGTCCCCCGGTCGTTCCGCTGGACAGGCGGAGGAGCTGCTTTGATCCAGTCGCTCCACGAAGCAGCCCTTGCCAAGGGAGTGGAGATTCTCCTCAATACTAGGGCCACGCGGCTTGTCCAAGAAGATGGCCGGGTCACCGGAGTAGTCGCCGTCGGCAAGGACGGTGCGGAGCAGGTGTTCAGCGCTGACGCCGTCATCCTGGCCACGGGCGGCTTTGGGGCGGACATGGATCTGAGGCCTGAGAGCTTGCGGTCAGTCCTTTACTACGGTCCCGTTTCGTCCACTGGCGATGGTCATAAGATGGCCGCCGAAGTGGGAGCCGATTTGGTTTTCATGGACAAAATGAAGGTCTACCCCCACGGTGTGGAAATCGCTCCTGGACGGGCCCAGTTGACCACCATCTCCAGCGTTCCCTTAGTTGACTTCGGAGCCATTCTGGTCAACAGCAACGGTGAGCGGGTCATCGATGAGACCTTGGATATCGTATCCCTGAAGAACAAGACCCTGGAGCAGCCCGACACCCAGCTCTTCATCGTCTTCGACAGCGCGATGAAGGCTAAGCTCGATGAGATGGGACTAGCGATGGTCTTCAACTTCACCGAGGACCAGATCGAAGAGCTGATTGCCCAGCCGGGACGCATCGCCAGGCATGACGATCTGGCAGCCGCCGCGGCGGAAATGGGCATCGATGCAGAAAGGTTAGCGGCCACTGTTAACGCGTACAACGAGGCCGTTGCCGCCGGCTCGGATCCCGCCTTCGGTCGGAAGAACCTGGCCGCTCCGATTAGCCAGCCTCCCTACTACGTGATGGAGCAGAAGCTGCGAACGGCCACATCCCTTGGCGGGGTGCGGGTGACGACGGATATGCGAGTGCTCGACAAGGATGGCAACGTGATCCCGGGTCTTTGGGCAGCGGGCGAACTCATCGGCGCCGCCCACGGGAATGAGTCCATGCCTGGGGTTGCCACCACTTGGGCCTTCGTCTCGGGCAGATTGGCAGGACTCAGTGCAGTATCCAAGTAAGAATGCGGCGGGGCTGTTCTCCCAGAACGGCCCCGTTCTTCGTTTCTGTCAAGTTTAGGGAGGTATTTTTTGTCTTTTGACGTAGATCTATATGGATAGTCAAGTGTGTGATTCCAGTCAACCACGCCTGTGGGGCGCGGCAAAATAACACCCAGGAGTGATCAACTAATGGCAAAATCCTTGATCATGAGCAAGGACCAGGTCAAGTTCATCCAGGCCAAGAACCCAGATCGACTTGTGGGCGTATGGGTGGACCACACCAACGGGGCACAGTACATCTCGGTCGGTTCCTGTGAAATCCCTGTTGGCGGGGAAATCCCCTACCACATCCATGAGAAGGAAGAAGAGGTCATGTACATCACCGGCGGCAAGGGTAT
>LSQX01004212.1_pt1 | contig 16003 bp, 9 predicted proteins | sample 654561 | NCBI WGS metagenome assembly LSQX01 (sample SAMN04489861, study PRJNA283612) | anaerobic digester metagenome | isolation source: 4 biogas reactors fed with cattle manure at either 37C or 55C with and... | place: Denmark: Kongens Lyngby | collected 2014 | reverse complement strand
GGTCCGAGAGGGCCTTGAACGAACCGTATGACCTCGCCTACAGTAATGGCGTCAGCACTTTTAAGGAGATAGTAGCCACCATCCTTACCTCTCGCAGAATCTACAATTCCGGCACCTTTGAGTCCGTTTAAGATGTTCTCAAGAAAACGTACCGGAATAGACTGTGCTTCAGCTATGGAACTAATTTTATAAGGTCCTTCATCCTGATGAAGAGCCAGTTCGTATATTGCTCTAAGCGCGTATTGACATTTTTGTGAAATTGCCACAATCTTCACCATCCCTACCAAGCTAGTGGAGATTACTATTTTTTAGTTCTATTGTCAATACTTAAAATACTTATATCGAAAATAATTGATCGATTTGGGGAAAGATATCATCGTGTGTCTGTTATGCAGATGTATTTCATAAAAAAGAGGCCTGCTCATTAAAAGGCAGGCCGTGTCGCAGTTTTTATCTATATTTCTATATTGGGTCTTTTAAGTTATCTCGCGTGTGTCCTCCAAAGTAGTGAAGGCCGAGGCTTTTTGAAAGGCTCTCGAGAATACGCATACCGCCAACGCTGTTACCTTTCGGATCCAGTGAAGGATTAAATACTCCGATACCCATCCTTGCTTCGACTGATGAAAGTATGCCACCTCCGACACCGCTTTTTGACGGTATTCCTATCTTTATAGCAAATTCTCCCGATCCGTCGTACATGCCGCATGTCATCATAAAGGTCTTGACCAGTCTAGCTATCCAGCTTTCTATTAGTCTCGTGCCTGTGTAAGGATTTACCCCGTCATTTGCCAGTATTACACCCCAGCTGGCGAGATCTCCTGCATTGACGTTGACGGAACACATTTTGAAATAAAGATCCAAAGTCTCTTCCGGATCTCCTTCGATGATATTCTCGCTTTTCATCCAGTAGGCCATAGATCGGTTTCTCATCCCGGCTCTCTTTTCTGAGAGGAAAACCTCTGTATTTAGTGATATGTTTTCATTAAGACAAAGCTTCCTTGCCAGGTCCAGGAAAAGCTTGAAAGGATCATCTCCCGGTATACAGCTTGCTGTCGCTATTGCCCCAGCATTTATCATAGGGTTAAGAGGGTTCGGATTTCTCGTCTCAAGTTTGACTATGGAGTTGAAAGAATCACCTGTCGGTTCGAGTCCAACTTTGCTAAAAACCTTGTCGTATCCTGCTGTTTGAAGAGCGAGAGTCAGAGAGATAGTCTTGGATATGCTTTGCATTGTAAAGGGTTGTTGCCAGTCTCCTGCAGAGTAAGTCTCTCCACTCACTGTTTTGATACAAGCTCCTATGTGTTCTGTGTTAGCTTTAGAGAGTTCAGGTATGTATGTCGCTATTTTGCCTGATTTTGTAACGCTTTTCCCCTCGCTTACAGCTTTTTCCAGGGCTTCCTGTATCATTTCCGGTTCCCCCATTCAGAATCAGATGTCCAAACTGAACTACATGCCTGTATCACCGTGTGAGCGGAATAACTGTTGGTAACTTCCCGGCATGACCAGCTTTTTTCTTAGCTGTATATCTGGCATGCCTAGGACAACTATGCCAGAAGCAGGATCCAGATGATATTTAAGAGCATCTTCAACAGGATCAAATCCTATAGAAGTACCTGGAAGTATGATGTTGTGTGCGTCTACTATTACCTTACGTAGCCTGCAATTCTCGCCGACCACCACGTTTTGGCCGATGATGCATTCTTCAACCACAGCTCCAGGTTGTATTACACAATTGCGTGAAAGAACGCTTTTCCTGACGTATGCCCCAAGTACACGGCTTCCTTCGGCTCTTAGACATCCGTCAACTGAGCACGAATGGTCTGCCGCAGGATATGTGAAACCGGGAGGATCAGAATAGGAGACAGTCCTTATCGGCCATTGGGAGTTGAAAAGACTCAAATCAGAAGGATGCTTAAGCAAATCCATATGGGCATCCCAATAGGCCTTTATACTGCCTACGTCCTTCCAATATGGCTTATCTCCTCCTGGGAGTACGTTGGTAGAAAAATCATAAGCCATCACTTTATTATGTTTGTAAAGTGATGGAATGATATCTCTTCCGAAATCGTGACTGCTTTCTTTTATTTCGTTATCTGAAATAACGGATTCTTCCAATATTTCTCTTTCAAAAATGTAGTTTCCCATTGACACGTAGCTGAAGCCCGGTCTTCCCGGTATCTCAGGAGGGACAGCAGGTTTTTCAATAAAGTCGATAATCCTTCCGCTCTCATCCGTTTCGATGCATCCGAACTGACTAGCTTCGGACGAAGGTGTGACGTATGCAGCTACAGTAACATCAGCCTTATTGTCTACGTGGTATTGAAGCATCTGCTCAACGTCCATTTTATAAACATGGTCAGCTGCAAAAATACATATTTTATCAGCGTTGAAGAGGGTTACCAAGTGCATGTTCTGAAATACCGCGTCGGCTGTTCCTTCGTACCAACGTTCGCCGTCCCACATCTGGGCTGGCACGACATTGACAAAGAAATCTCTTCCGCGGAGAGCGCTTCCGAACTCCCATCCTTTTCCGATGTGTTCGTGGAGCGATTGGCTTTTGAACTGTATCATACAATAAATAGAAAAAAGACCACTGTTAACCATGTTAGAAAGGGCGAAATCTATAATCCTGTATTTTGCAGCAAAAGGGACCGCAGGTTTGGCTCTGTATTTCGTAAGAGGCATCAGTCTTTCTCCCTTGCCTCCCGCTAGTACCATGCACAGCACTCGACCATAGTTGCCATGTATCATCTTAACCCCTCCTAAAAAATCTTTTCGAAAAATGCCTTGTCAATTATGGAACAAATGTCAGCCATTTCAAGATACCTTGGTGTTAAGAATTACAGAAGAGCCACTGATATTACATGATAATTATATCTTATATAAAAAGATTAACTCAATGTTTTCTGTAATGATTATATTTTGTTTTAACCGTGATGATATGTCAATAATCCTGTCTCTATTAAAAGAATCAGTCTGATGTCAAAATGTCTCTGTAGAGCTCAGCATAAGCTTTTGCAGAATTATCCCATGAAAAATCTGCACTCATTGCATTCTTTACGATGCTGTTCCATTTCTCATTGTCCTTTTTTGCTTCCAGAGCTCTTTCAATGGCTTTTTTGAGCTCGCTAGGGGTGTAGTCAGTAAACAGAAAGCCGGTTCCGTCGGTAGATCCGTCAGCGTCTATAACAGTGTCGGCAAGTCCTCCTGTAGCTCTTGCGACCGGTATTGTCCCATAGGCAAAGGCTATCAGCTGGGATAGCCCGCAGGGTTCGAAGAGAGAGGGCATGAGAAGTATGTCTCCTCCAGCATAGGTAAGATGTGCCATGTCCTCGTTAAATTCCAGAGTTGCATGTACGGAGTCGGGATTTTCTTTTTCGAATTCTGTTATCTTTCTTGTGTACATATCATTGCCTGATCCGACAATAACGCATCTGACCTTTTTAGTAAGAAGTGATTTAAGGGCCTGGGTCATCATGTCAACCCCTTTTTGTTCTGTCAACCTTCCGACAAAGATGAGCAGTGGTCTACCGTCATCTTTCCAGCCACATTCTTTTAAAAGGGCTTTTCTGCATTCTTCTTTTCCGCTCATGTTTTTCAAGCTGTAATTAGAGGGGATGAAGCAGTCTGTTTCAGGATTCCAGACATCATAGTCTATCCCGTTTATTATTCCTCTTAGTTTGTCTCTATTAGCTACTATGACCCCATCAAGACCTAAGCCTCCATTTGGGGTCTGTATATCCCAAGAGTAACTGGGGCTTACCGTTGTGAATGCCTCGGAGGTGGTGATTGCTCCTTTCATAACGTTCAGTTGTCCAAAAAATTCCATGCTGTCTGAATCTAGGTTGGAGTATGCATCGGGACAGAATCCCCAGCCGTCGAGGACAGAATGGTTGATTATTCCTTGAAATGCCAGGTTATGTATAGTGAATACGGTATCATAATCTTCGTTAAAGCTTGAATAATACCTGTGCCAACGTAGTGCGGCGGAAACGGGAGCGGTGGTCCAGTCGTGGCTATGTAGAAACTGTGGCTTCCATCCGTTTAGCTTCGGAAGCTCGAAAGAGGCAAAGGAAAGAAAGACAAAAGGCAGAATGGTCTCCTGGTCAAGTCTCTCGGGATAAATATTAGGGTCAGAGAAAAGTTCCGGCTGATCCAGCAGGTACACATGAAGTCCTCCGATATCGGCCTCCAGTACAGATGCGGTATAAGCCCGCCAGTTCAGGGCGACACTTATTTTCCCCAACGGTTCTTTATTCAGCTTGCCTATTTTGGCAGCTTTTTCTATGACTCCCGGCCAGGCAGGGAGAAGGACTCTAGCGTCGATGTCCTGTTTTTTCAATGCTTTGGGGAGTGTTCCTATGACATCTCCAAGTCCGCCTTTTTTGGCCAGTGGGGAACACTCTGGGGCAATGTGGAGCACCTTGAGCGTAAAATGTTTATAAGTAATCATCTCTAAAGGCCTCTGAAAACAGTTCCGTATGCTTTTTCACAATATTCTCTTACGACCCTGTGTGTGTTGAAGTAACTCGCGTTGATAGAAATGGCTAGCTTCATCATCCTTATCCATCTTGGCCTGTTGTTGTAATAGAGAGGTAGAATCTTATTTTGCAGTTTTTTGTATAGATCCTCTGCGTCTTCAGATTCGTTGTAGCCGTTCACATCATTGGGGGCTGGTTCCGATCCTATAGCCCATCCGGTGTGTCCTTCAAGGCAGCCTTCTACCCACCAGCCGTCAAGAACAGAGAAGTTCATTATGCCGTTATGTACGCACTTCATTCCGCTTGTTCCCGATGCTTCTCTTGGTCTTACCGGAGTGTTCAGCCAAAGATCTACGCCTGAAGTTATAAGCTTTGCGGGAACTATATTATAGTTCTCTATAAAGACAACCGGCATCCTTTCGCCCAGTTCCTTTGAGATATTGTATATTTTATGCAAGATTTCTTTTCCTGGTTCATCGTGAGGGTGGGCCTTTCCCGAGAATATGAACTGTATCTTGCCTGCCCCCATTTCGAGAAGCCTTTTTATGTCTGTAAAGACGAGGTCAGCCCTTTTATATGTTGCAGCCCTTCTGGCAAATCCTATCGTGAGTATCTCTGGGTCAAGTTTTTCTCCTGTCTCTTCAAAGACCATATCGAGGAGTTTCAGTTTCGCAGTCTGATGTGCTTCCCATATTTCATCGCTCGGTATATGTATCGCCTGCATCAAGCTGCTCGTGTTAGTTTGCCAGCCTGGTATGTATTTGTCATAGAGAGCTGCGAATGATTCGCATGTCCAGGTGGCTGAGTGCACTCCGTTTGTTATCCAGTCAATGGAATCAGATTTGAACATAGCTCTGCTGACTTCGGCGTGCTTGCGCGATACACCGTTTACATATCGGCTGAACTTAAGGGCAAGGTCTGTCATTGAGAGACCGCTGCCGCCTATCGTCTCCTTGAGTTGTGCAACAAAAGAGCTCTCGATAACATTATTGATAAGATCATAGGAGAAGAAATCATGACCCGCTTCGACGGGGGTATGAGTTGTGAAAACCACATGGTTGCGCACTTTCTGAAGGTCGGGATAGCCCAGTTCTCTAAGTAGCTCAAGAGTAATAAAACCTGCATGTCCCTCATTAAGGTGAAATGTTTTGACCGTTTTGTACCCCAGATCACGAAGTATCCTGAGGCCGCCTATTCCAAGTATTAGTTCCTGGCATAGTCTGTATTTGTTGTCTCCCCCATACAGTTCGGCTGTGAGCTCCCTGTCTTCAGGGCAATTTTCAGGTAGATCCGTATCGAGAAAGAGAATGGGGATAGGATGACCGGAATTTCCAACTATTGTGTAAGACCATACTCCCACAGAGACATTCCTATGATTCATTACGATGCTCACTCTGTTCGGTAGGAAAGTAAGAAGCTCTGAAGGATCCCATTCCACCGGTTTTTCTGTCTGTCTGCCCTCTTCGTTGATTTTCTGTGCAAAATAACCTTTTTTATAAAGAAGGGTCATTCCTACCATTGGCACTCCCAGATCAGCAGAGCTCTTGAGTATGTCGCCTGCAAGTATTCCCAGACCGCCGGAATAAGTTGGTATTTCAGGGGTTAATCCGATCTCCATAGAAAAATAGGCTACGTTTCTGAATGCAGGATCTCTTTCAAGTGTCGATAGAATAGACTCGGCAAGGTTTCCTCCGTAATTCATATCTGTCATGTTTTCTCCTCCAAATTGGCTGTGTTTCGTAGCAGAAAAGACTGTCTTTTTCCCTGCTGCTGTTCCATTTAAACATCTACCGTTCCTAGCACCGTTATTAGCAGGTATTTTAGATATTATTTCCCGCTCAGCGATTATTTTTGCACTGATAAATTTTTTGTCATTGCCCTTTACTTTGGCAAGGTCAGCCATCAGGTCTTTCATCAAGTCCTTGTCAGATGCTTCTTGAGCCAGTTCCGCTGCCCTTATCGCAAAGGACATTACCTGTTTTGTCTCGACTCCTGAGATGTCGTTGAAAAACCATCCGCACGAAGTGAACATAAACATTCGCATTCTCTCAGCCTCAAGAAGTGAAAAGAGCTTTTTTTGTTCTTTATCATCGAAGATGCCCAGATTCTTTGAAATAAAATCGAGCCCTGCTTGGTCTTCTTCTTTTTTGTTTTTTCTTGCCGACCTGTAAAGCTCAATGGATAAGTTTCTGAACTCCCATGGGTCACAGTATGGGGAGAGGCCATCGTAATAAATCTGGTCTACCTTCTCAGCAAGCCTGTTTAAAGCATCCCTTAGAGGTCCCCGCCATCCCTGGTTCCACCCTGTCTCGCCGCCTGTTTTGCATCCACAATCGCTGCGCCAGCGCTCTATCCCGTGCACGCAGGACCAAGATGAATTCTCCTTGATGCGGCACTCAAATCTTGCAGGATGTTCCTCCAAGAATGTACCTATATCAGGAAGGTTTACTTCTGCATCTTCACTGAGCCTTTTAAAAAGGCGGGCCAAGGCCATATCTCCGAATTTATGATGGTGTCCGTATGTCTCACCGTCTGTTGCAACGACGAGAAGTCTTTCTTCTGATGGGGTCTTAAAAGAGTTTAGGAGTGCGTCTCTTAGTTTGTCTCCGTTTTTGAGAAGTCCTCCGAATGCAATTCCATGTGCTATCTCTCCGTGATAGAAGACGATTGTTATCATTCTGCCAGAGGGGAGCCTACAGATATATGGCAATGTAACATCGAGACCGTTTCCGTCAGGTGTATCTTTCCATGTTCCATTTATGTTTACTGCACTGCACTGGCTCGGAGCCAAAATAGTAAAGGCTATGCCGTTTTCGCTGAGGACTTCAAGCGTGGCGATATCGACGGCGGTTTCCGGAAGCCACATCCCTTTTGGTTTTCTTTTGAACCGGTATTCAAAATCTTTTATGCCCCATACAGTTTGAGTTTTTTTGTCTTCAGCAGAAGCAAGAGGCATTATCATATGGTTGTAAGCTTGAGATATTGCTTTTTCGCCTGAGTCCACCAATATTGAATTGACCGCAGGATCTTCTTTCTCAATCCACCTGTGAAGTGTCGGTCCAAAGTTGAAACTCAGGTATGAATAGTTGTTTATCACCGATGCGATGCGACCGTCAGGTCCGAGTATCTTTGCTGCGCAGTTTGGTCTATAGCACTCGTTGGCTATTCTTTGGTTCCAGTCATGGGCTGGTGTTGCGGTTGGATCTTCTAAAACCACCCCAAGCCAAGGGTCTTCGCGCGGGGGTTGATAGAAATGTCCATGAACGGCTATATTAAACAAGTAAAAATCACCTCCGCACATTATGCCAGTTGGTCCGGCAATATGATTATACTATGAGAATCCTCAATTTCCACAGGCGTTAGATGGTTGGTAATGCGTGTAAGCGCTGGTACTCTTGTTTTTTTTATTCTAAACTATATAATTGAACAGGGATATAATATCGACCCTGCGAAGTTCGTGGAATACGGGTAGTGTCTTGAGCCAACAATAAATCCCGGCTGAACTTTTTTCCCGTTTGCGGCGGAGACCTCGTTGGTCGACCAAGCATCACGGGTTGGGTTCTAATCCTTGTTAGGAGCGGGTCAAGACCTTCCGTACACGGCTTTTGCGGGGTATTTTTAACACATTGGGAAACTACAGTAAGGAGCAAAAATATGAACATAAAACCACCATTTTGGCACCCCTCGGTATCAAGAGGTTTCATTCTTGACTGGGACGGGGTGATAGCAGATACCAAGCTCGATTTTTCGGGATTGAGAAATCGTTATTACGGAGGACGCAAGGCTATGTTGCTTGAAGAAGCATCGACGCTTTCTCCTGAAAATCAAACCGCATTCATGAAAGAACTATGTGACCTTGAGATGGAAGGTGCAAAAAAGGCGGAACCGATCCCAGGAGCATTCGAACTTATTGATTGGCTTGTAGCTAAAAATATTCCATATGCTATTGTTTCAAGAAATTCTAGAGAATCGATTGAAATGGCAGCGAAAACAATAGGCCTTAAACTTACCGATAATGTATGGAGCAGAGACGAACAGAAAAAAATAAAACCCCATCCACGTTCACTTGCAGAGGCCGCACGCTCTATAGGCCTTGAGCCGACGGAGTGTGTTCTAGTAGGAGATTTTCTTTATGACCTGCAGGGAGCAAGGAGAGCAGGGATGAGAGCTGTACTTGTCGAAAGAGAAGAGCCTGATTGGGAAGCATGGGCTGATGTTGTTTACCCAAAAATGACTGATTTTGTCGCAGACTTAGACGACCCCAAGCCTATTACACCGTGGGAATATCGCGAGATTTTTGCAAAAAGGGGAGAAAAATGGCTAAATGCAGCCTATGAACTATCCTTGTTACTCCCCGACAACACCTCCCCTACCTGTGATTGCTGGCTTGTACGGGCCGGAGCTCTTTGTGTAGGAACCATAAAGATAGCTAACGATTATATCCTTGGTCCCTCCGAATGGAAGTCTAATCAATCCTTTGAACCATACTTTATGGGGCTTACGATATCATCCATTGCCAAAAAGTACCTTGCATCCCGTTATCCCATGGTTACTGTAACTACAGAGGGAGAGGCGATGAAAGCGCCTAAAAATTCACTCGACCTGACGAGGTTTATCGAAAGAAAAATCTTCTAAATGGAATCGGGCAACATTTTTAGTTTGGAAAATGAACATGAAATGCGGCTATATGAGATACCCCTAGCTGAACGTATGCGGCCAACGACCTTGGATGATTATTCTGGCCAAGACCACGTACTTGGTTTGGGCAAGCCCCTCCGTTTAATGCTGGAGGGAGGTAAGGTCCCAAGCAGCATACTTTATGGACCTCCCGGAGTTGGAAAAACTACACTTGTTCGAATAATGTCGCATACCACAGGAAGAGAACTGCTTGAAATAAACGCAGTTAGTGCGAAGGTTGAGACCTTACGAAACCTTCTTGAGAAAGCTAAGGCATCAAAAAGAGTAACAGGTAGATCTGCCATAGCCTTTGTGGACGAGATTTATCACTTCAATACGAAACAGCAGAATGTCCTGCTTCCTTCAGTGGAGAACGGCGACATAATACTTGTCGGCACTACTACAGAAAACCCCTGGTTTGAAATTAACAAGACCCTCCTTTCACGTATGGTTGTTTATACGCTGAAGCCCCTCGATGAAAAAGATATTGTTGAGTTGCTTGAAAAGGCTCTCGCAGACAGAGAGCGCGGTTTGGGAATGCTTGAAGTGACAGCTGAAAAATCTGTCATAAACAAGCTGGCATCGCTTGTTGGTGGAGATGCACGACAAGCATTAACAAGGCTTGAAGCAGCAGTATCAGCAACGGCTCTTGGTGGAGGCCGTGAACTTACACTTAAAATCATCGCTGAAAGCACGGGTATGGCAACCCAAAGGTATGACAGAGTTTCTGATGACCACTACGCAGTAATATCAGCTCTTATTAAAAGCATGAGAGGTTCGGACCCGGATGCAGCTATTTACTGGCTTGCAAGGATGCTAGAAGGAGGGGACGATCTGCGATTTATATGCAGGAGACTTTGCATATTCGCATCTGAAGATGTTGGGCTTGCAGATCCGATGGCTCTTGTGGTAGCTCAGAACACTGCCGCAGCCGTTGACAGGGTAGGTCTTCCTGAAGCGGATCTTCTTCTAGGAGAGGCAGTAATCTACCTCGCTTGTGCTCCCAAAAGCAACAGCTCTTACCTTGCGATAAAAGCGGCTAAAAAAGCTGTGCAGGAGGGGGACCTGATGGAAGTGCCTTACCACCTCAGGAATGACGGAGAAGGCTATCAATATCCCCATGATTCACCGGGCCATTGGGTGCCGCAGGCTTATCTGCCCGAACAAAGGAGATTCTACTATCCTGGAAAACTTGGTGCAGAAGCACGAATCAAAGAAAGGCTCAGACTGTTCTGGAAAAGGTTTGCCGATGACCCTGCTGATGACCAGTTATCCTGAAAAAGTTTAAATGAAAAAGGCGGCCGAAGCCGCCCTCTTTTTAGTTAATTCTTCGCTTCTTTTTCTTCTTCATCGACCTTCAGAGAAATAATATAAATAACATCAGAGAGCCGATTCAAAAAGGCATAGCTCTTCTCAGTTATAAGTTCTTCTCGGTAAAGGGGTGTTGCTATGCGTTCCGCCCTTCTCGCTATTGTTCTTGCAAGGTGTAGAGCTGCACCACAGGAAGAGTCGCCCGGTCTTACGAATATTTGTCCCTCTTTGATTGATTCCGACACCCTTGAGGAAACATTTTCCATTATCATTGGATCTGGCTCGGGAAAATCGCATTCTGCAAAGTATGCCATGGCGCTAAAAAGATAATCCTCCAAAAAAAATATATCTTCTGCTGTTTTAGGTGATAGACAGGTTGCTCGCGCCAAACCCATTGCGGCCTGGCATTCGTCAAGAGTTCCGTAGAGTTCGACCCTTCTGTCATCCTTTGCCACTCTCACTCCGTTTCCAAGTGAAGTAGTCCCTTTGTCTCCGCCTTTTGTAGTTATATTTATCTTTGCCATCTTATTTTCCTTCTGCCTTTTTAGTCCTTGGAACTTCCGCTCTGTTCTTCATCCTCGCATCCACCTGAGCAGGAACAACAGTTAGAGGAACCACAGCCATCGTCATGCTCTGATTTGAATGCGACGCGTAAGGTTGCCTCCATAAAAAATGCTTCCGGCAGAGCCATTCTTTCGTTTCCATCAAAATCTTTCAAGGTCCGGCATGAGAATCCGACTCCGTCAGGTGTCTTGCACGATTCGCATTCGGCATAACCAAGTTCCAGCATCATGAGGTCTTCGATGGGGGTCTCTTCTATTTTGATCTCAGGTGACTGGATCGTCACCATATTGGCTGCCATCAGGTTCTTCTGACTAATTTCGTCAAGTATTATTTTGCGAATAGTCAGTTTTATCTTCATTGGTGCTAGTTTGGGAGCCATCTTTTCTCCGAAATCTACAAGAGTGTCCCATGTCTCTTTCCAAGGGTCCGCTTCGATATCTTTAATTGTATAGTGCGAAAGAATAATATTTTTCATCTCTCATCCTCCTAGTTAGCGTTCACGTGCAACTTGTATATATTACAACATTTTAACAGCTAAAGGCATTGCGGTTAATGAGTAATTCCGCTAGAATATCCAAGTTGGTATATTGCCGGGGTGGCGGAATGGCAGACGCAGAGGATTCAAAATCCTCCGGGGTAACACCCGTGGGGGTTCGATACCCCCCCTCGGCACCATTTTTACTGCAGTAACTGCGGCGTGATAAGTGCCGCGGGAGTCGGTTGCGAATCAATTGGTAGTCAATGGGGAAACGACTGTTAGATCAAGAGAGAGAATTGGTTCTAAATATCGTAAGACCATGATTCTTAAACCGGCTATCCTAGTATGCAACTCTCCCTCATAAATCCGAATGTCTCCCTCTCCGTCTTTCCCGTATGGGCCTGAGCGGGAATCCAGATTTCATTTCTTCGGTTAAGAATCCAGCTATAGCTTAAGTTTAGACGTTATCTACCCTAGCTTTAAAAACTCCTGCCTCAATTCAAAAATAATCAAGTTAGTAATATGCAAAAAACAACAAAAAACGGCAGAAGGAGAGTGTTTTTGTAGATTCACTCTCTATTTCTGCCGTATTTACCAAAGAAAATTCTTACTATATTACTCAGTTGCCGACAGGTTACACTTTAAGATCTTGATGCTTTTTAACAATCGTGTTCACCAATAGGCGAAGTAGTTCTGGGAAAATATCTATGGCGTAAGACAGATGGATGCGTTCGGTATTACTGTGGGCATCGCGTCCATGTGGGCCAAAGCTGATGACCGGTATGTTGAGGTTTTTCAAAGCGTCTAGTGGCAACGAATAAGTACGTCCCCAACCTGGCATGTTCCTTGCGAATACCTCGAGTTCCTCTCTTGGTCCCTGAAAACCGCAATAACTTAGGTCCGAGATTCCCTCGAAGAGCGGACGGACGTCAAGTGTTATTCCATATTCTGTCTGCGCTTTATTTACGACACAATCTGCCGCATCTGCAACGATTATCTCACCATCGGATGCTCTTTCGTTCGTTCGGTGCGGATACCATGGCGGTAGAAATCCAGTGATAGTTACCGGTGGTTCAAGCATACAGAGTCGTACCATACTATCAATAACGCTTGAGGCACGGTCGCGTTCGTCCGCATCAGGTCCGGCAGCTTCCAGTGCGTCTTCCATAAATGCATTGAATGCATGTTCGCTCAGGCGCTCACGAGTTAATGTCTCTAGTTTTTCGTAGCTAAGTACCGTTGGTTTCCATGATTTGAGCGGTGTGATACCACCTTTTTGGTGGAATATGCTCAAGTTATTATCATAGTGCAAAACAGCTTCGTTTGCTGCCCTTGAAGCAACGCCCACAACTTCAGCGAGAATTTCTGATGGCATTTTGGTTGCGGTTAGATGGCTGTAGTAAGCAAATCCCTTAGAGATGGTAGTTGCGGAATACTCTTGCCTGAGATCGGTCTGCCGCATAGCTACGGAAGGCGGATAGAGCTGGCCTTTCAGCTTGTCAGAGTATAAGGGGTTGCCTTCCAGCGCAAGATTGACATACGACATTATAGGAATAGCTGAAAAACCTTCGAAGTACTCTCCAACGTGGCTCTCTTTTCCTCGGGAATAGAAGAAAGTGTTAACTTTTCCAATGGTGCCTAAGTAGATGGAAGGCGTCGACATGCCGTTGGTTGCGAATGTTGGCTCTAAATCTATGCAGGCCAAGTATTCAAGACTGTTCTCTGTAGCAAATTCATACAGAAGCTTGCTTGCCGCCCTCATGCCCGCTGAGTTGTTCTCCTCGTCTGGTACAGTAAGGTAGACGATATTGACGTCTGATCGTCTTGTGTTGGCGGTTTCGCGTGTTAAATGCAATCCTGCCGCTAGACCGCTCTTCATATCAGCTATACCGCGTCCGAAGAGCCATTCTCCCGTCTCCAGATCTTGTCTTGCTTCGTCGGGAATCGATACTGCAGCTAGGCGTTCAGTGTATTCAACTGGATTAAAGGCCCACGGGGCTAGTGTGCCGCACGCAGTTGTGCTGACTACGTCCATGTGTCCGGTGAGAATTATAGTTTTTGATGTTGGTTTCTTGGCCCGCACGATAGCAAAAACATAATCTCTCTCTAGCGGATCGTCTTCAATCGATATTAACTTCAAGTCTTCAGGGTGATCTTTAAAATAAGGTTCTTCGCCGAGTTTGTCATAGACATATCTCGCCATGCGCCGTTCCTCTTCTGCATTTGTTGTAACGCTCGGAATTGCGACCATGTCCAAAATGGTTTTATACAGCTCGTTCTGAGTGTATTTATCCATGTTTTTCAATACAGCTCTCTCTCCTTTTTTTGATTTTAATTGTAAGTTCTATCTTCTTTGTGAATAGTGTAATACACGTTAATTGCAAATGTGTTCTGTAGGCTATAATAAACTAAAATGACAGAGAAGTTCATTAAAGTGCTTTGGAATTGATAAAGGTTTCCCCGTACTGTTAATAAGAAAAACTCCATTTATTGCATGAAAAATAGACAAGCAATAGGGAATAAAACATACCTTGTTAACGGTGCTATGTCAAGAGAAGGAGGTTTTTATGCCGGTAGTCTATCGTAACGCAATCTTATGTATGATTTGTGAGAATGTGACCATGGGATAGATGGATAGCGGTGTAAATACCACGAAGTAGATTGAACTAATTGAGTTCGTTATGTCAGGAATAGGTGTGCTGCGACGTTTAACGTCTCGGTAGTTGATGGGAAATCAATGGGGGAGTCGATGGCAAATCGGTTGGTAGTCAATTGGTATGGATCGGTCAAACAATGCTTATGAAATCAAGATCCGAAGAATTTGTTCTAAATATCATAGAACTAAAGATTCTAAAAAACAGCCTCCCCCCGTATGCCTTCGAGCTGGGGGAGTGGAAGTACGGTATGAACGGGCATTTTAGTCCCCACGGGTGGCAGTTTTAGGTTTTTTTGTTAATATTACCAATTGACTCCCCAATAGATAACCAACCGATTCCCAATTGATTCCCGCGCCACTAACCAAGACGCAATGCGAAGCGGCCCTAGCTAAGGTGTATATGAATACACCGAAGCGACGGGCCGCAAACATTGCTAAGTTAGCGCTAGTATATATTGCAAGTGCACTCAAGCCTAGCACCTCAGCTTCACCATTTCTCTATCAACCAGCCACGCAATTGGGATTTAGAGCAGATGATAACGACGCAATGCGAAGCGGTCCAAGCTAAGACGTATTGGTCATACGTCGAAGCGATGGACCGCAAGCCTTGCTAAGTTAGCGCTGCTATAAATCCCAATTGTGCCCCAATTGCGGAGCTAATAGAAAAGACCAAGCTTAGCAATAGTCTCCATATCCTTATCTCCGCGGCCTGAAAGATTAACAAGAACCATTTTCTCTGGGCCAAGTTCCGCCGCAAGTTTGATTGCTCCGGCAAGAGCATGGGAGCTCTCAAGCGCTGGGATGATTCCTTCTGTCCTGCAAAGGAGTTTAAAAGCATCAAGTGCCTCTTTATCGTTTGCACATATGTATTCAGCGCGTCCACTCTCCTTGAGTGCAGCGTGGACTGGGCCGACGGAGGGATAATCAAGGCCAGCGGCTATTGAATAGACCTCGGCAGCTTCACCCTTATCATCAGTCAGAACGTAGCTTCTAAATCCATGGAGAACTCCAGGAGAACCCTTGGTAAGGGTAGCAGCGTGGTCCCCGTAGCTGAATCCTCTGCCGGAGGGCTCAACACCAATAAGGCGTACATCCTTGTCTTCGAGAAACGCTGTGAAAGCGCCTATTGCGTTACTGCCGCCGCCTACACAAGCAAAAATGGCGTCAGGTAGAGAGCCGGTTCGTTCAAGCATCTGAGCTCTCGCCTCTTCGCCGATTATTCTCTGGAAATCTTGGACCATTGTGGGGTAGGGGTGGGGACCGACCGCGGATCCTAGCAGGTAGTATACAGAAGTGTCATTGCAAAAGGCAGCAAGCGCCGCATCGACAGCTTCTTTAAGTGTTCCCTGTCCGTTGGAGACGGGGACGATTGTGGCACCCAGTGCTTTCATGCGGAGCACATTCGGTGCCTGGCGCTCTATATCTACTGTACCCATATATACATCGCATTCCATGCCCATCAGAGCGGCGACAGTTGCACTTGCAACACCGTGCATACCGGCTCCGGTCTCTGCAATGATTTTTGTCTTGCCCATTCTTTTTGCAAGCAGTGCCTGTCCTATGCAATTGTTTATTTTGTGGGCCCCTGTGTGGTTGAGGTCTTCTCTCTTAAGGAAGATTCTGGCCCCTCCGACGGTTTTGGTAAGGTTTTTGCACTCAGTTAGTGCAGAGGGTCGTCCTACATAGTCTTTTAGGAGAGTAAGATATTCTTCTCTGAATGACTTGTCGGCGGCACATTTCTCGTATTCTTTTGCAACCTCTTTAAGAATTGGTTCAAGCAACTCCGGAACATAAGTACCTCCGAATCCGTTGTACATACCCATTACCGGAAAACCT
>LSQX01218792.1_pt3 | contig 16004 bp, 19 predicted proteins | sample 654561 | NCBI WGS metagenome assembly LSQX01 (sample SAMN04489861, study PRJNA283612) | anaerobic digester metagenome | isolation source: 4 biogas reactors fed with cattle manure at either 37C or 55C with and... | place: Denmark: Kongens Lyngby | collected 2014 | reverse complement strand
CCAAAGAAAGAAGTAGCTCCAAAAGCAGCAACTCCAAAGAAAGAGCCGGCTCCTAAAAAAGAAGTGGCTCCAAAGAAAAAAGCAACTGTTAAGAAAGACCCAGCGCCAAAAGCTGCGGCTCCAGCCAAAGCGAAACCAGCCGCCTCAAAGGTCGTCAAAGGTCATAAGAAAGCGATTGTTGCTAATCGTTTGCAACTCAAATATAAGAACGAAGTAGCCCCTAAATTATTAGAAAAATTTGGCTACAGCTCACCAATGCAAATTCCTGCTTTGAGTAAAATTGTTATTAATGTTGGTGTTGGTGATGCGACCCAAGATGGCAAGAAGCTAGAACAAGCTGTTAACGAGTTAGCTCTTCTTTCCAGCCAAAAGCCAATCATTACTAAAGCAAAAAAGAGTATTGCGAGCTTCAAGTTAAGAGCAGGCCAAGAAATCGGTTGTAAAGTTACTCTAAGAGGCATTAGGATGTATGACTTCTTTGATAAATTGGTGACCATTTCTCTTCCAAGGGTGCGTGACTTCCGAGGCGCTAATAAAAATGCTTTCGATGGTCGCGGCAATTATACTCTTGGTATCAGAGAACAATTAATTTTCCCTGAAATCGACTATGATAAGGTGATAAAGGTTCGCGGTATGGACGTTGTTATCGTCACTACCGCCCCAAACGATATAGAAGCGTATGCCCTGTTAGAATTATTGGGTATGCCCTTCCAACGTTAGAAAGGAGTTCACAACATTATGGCAAAGAAAAGTTTAAGAGTCCGTCAAAGCCGTCCAGCGAAATTCAAAGTGCGTAACTATACTCGCTGTCAGCGTTGTGGACGGCCACGTTCTGTTTACATCAAATTTCAATTATGCCGCATCTGTCTCAGAGAATTAGCCTACCGAGGCGAAATTCCCGGCATGAAGAAATCATCTTGGTAAAGAAAAGGAGGATATCGATTATTTATGATGACTGATCCAATCGCGGATATGCTAACCCGCATTAGAAACGCAAACGCGTCAAAACACGAATCTGTGAAGATGCCTTCTAGTAAGATGAAAGTTGAAATCGCAAAGATTCTAAAAGAAGAAGGCTTTATCATTGGCTACAAAGTCACTGGTAAAGTTAAAAAAGAATTAAACATTAGCCTTAAATATTTCGACGGAGAAAGAATTATTTCTGGTCTTAAAAAAATTTCCAAACCCGGCTTAAGAGTTAATGTCGGATTTGAAAAGCTCCCTAGAGTCTTAAAAGGCTTAGGAATCGCAATTATTTCCACCTCTCAAGGCGTGATGACTGACACAAAAGCCAGAACGCTTGGTATTGGTGGTGAAGTAATTTGCTACGTCTGGTAAGGAGGAAAGATATATGTCACGTATTGGAAAAAAACATATCGATCTCCCTTCAGGGGTAACTGTAAGTGAAAAGGATGGCTTTGCCGTCGTCACTGGTCCAAAAGGTACCTTAGATGTTATTGTCAACAAAGGCATTAAAATGGACGTTGATGGTCCCGTTGTCGCTTTTAAACGCGATAACGATACTAAACAAACCAAACAAAACCACGGGACGACCCGTTCTAATGTCTACAATGCCATCATCGGCGTTTCTGAAGGTTATAAAAAAGTCTTAGAACTCCGCGGCATTGGCTATAGAGCGCAATTAAGGGACAACGCGGTTGAACTTTGGGTTGGCTTTAGTCACACCGTGACTGTTCAAGCAGAGCCCGGAGTCAACATTTCAGTTCCGAATGCCACTGAGATTATCGTTGAAGGCATTGATAAACAAGCTGTCGGCCAAACGGCCGCTCTCATCCGCGAAGTCCGGCCCCCAGAACCATATCTTGGCAAAGGAATTCGTTACAAAGGTGAAGTGGTTATTACTAAAGAGGGTAAGCGCGCTGGCGCTATTAAATAGGAAGGTAGGAATGAGTTATGACAAACAAGCCTAGCAAAAATATTTCTCGTTTGAGAAGACATGCACGTGTCAGAACAAAAGTCTCTGGTACCGCAGAAAGACCAAGACTCTGTCTCTATCGTTCTAATAAAAATATTGAAGTGCAACTCATTGATGATGTAAAAGGCGTTACCTTAGCGGCTTCTTCCTCTATGACCTTAAAGCTTAAAAATGGTGGCAACATTGAAGCTGCCAAAATTGTCGGTAAAGACATTGCTGAAAAAGCACTTAACTTAAATATTAAAGCCATCGTCTTTGATAGGGGTGGGTATCTCTATCATGGCCGTGTCAAGGCTTTAGCCGAAGCCGCTCGTGAAGCTGGCTTGGTGTTCTAAAGGAGGAAATGCAAATGGAAGAAAGTAAAGCCGTTGTAGCAAAAAAAGAAGTCGCTACACCAAATGCTCCTAAAGCCAATGCTCCACAAGGACAACGCCCGCATCGTCGCGATCATCGTCGTCCAACTCATAGAGGTGGCCCACGGCGCTTTCGTCGTCACGAACCTAAAGAGTTTGAAGAGCGTGTTGTTTATATCAATAGAGTGAGTAAAACTGTCAAGGGTGGTCGGCGGATAAAATTTACAGCGCTAGTCGTCGTTGGTGATCGTAAGGGGAGATATGGATTCGCCGTTGGCAAAGCCGCGGAAGTCCCAGACGCCATTAAAAAGGCTACTGAAGCTGCTAAAAAGAATTTACACCATATTAAATTAGCTAAAGGTTTCACTATTGAGCACGATATCGTCGGTAAGTTTGGTGCATGTAGAGTTTTATTAAAATCCGCACCAGAAGGTACCGGTGTTATCGCTGGTGGNNAGGTGGTCGTCGTATGAAATTCACGGCCCTCGTAGTGGTTGGCGATCGCAAAGGTAAATATGGTTTTGCAGTCGGTAAAGCCGCTGAAGTCCCAGATGCTATCAAAAAAGCAATTGAAGCTGCAAAAAAGAATTTATACCAAATTCATTTAGTAAAGGGTTTCACAATTGCCCACGAAATCATCGGTAAGTTCGGTGCTTGCAACGTGTTATTAAAACCTGCACCAGACGGCACAGGTATCGTTGCTGGCGGTCCAGTGAGAGCAATTCTCGAACTCGCTGGCGTGCAAAACGTCTGTAGTAAAGTCTATGGCAGTCGTGCTCCAATTAACATTATTAGAGCTACAAACCAAGGCTTAAATAACCTCAAAAACTACCACGTTATGAAAAAACTTCGTGGTAAAGAATAGTTTAATTACTTATAACAACGAAAGAAATCGGAGGTGTACATATGAAATTGCATGAACTTCAAAGCACAGAAGGATCCCGCTTCGTCCGTATCCGTAAAGGGCGTGGCATCGGTTCTGGCAGAGGTAAAACTTCAGGCAGAGGCCACAAAGGTCAAAAAGCACGTAGTGGCGGCGGTGTAGCTCTAGGGTTCGAAGGTGGCCAATTACCAATTTGGAGAACTTTGCCCAAACGTGGTTTTAAAAATGTTAATCGCATCAATTACGCAACTATAAATATTTCTGTTTTAGAAAAATTTGCAGATGGAACAATGGTCACTCCGGCATTGCTCATTGAAGAAGGCGTTATTAAAAAAGAAAAAGATGGATTAAAAGTTTTAGGTGGCGGGAAGTTAACTAAAAAGCTAACTGTCCAAGCCAAGGCTTTTTCCAAAACTGCAGAAGCCGCAATTGTGAATGCTGGTGGTAAAATCGAGGTAGTTTAACATGAAAAAACTTGTTAATATCGTCAAAAACAAAGAGATAATGGGACGGATTGTATTTACAGTCCTAATTCTTTTTATCTTTCGGCTTGGCGCGCAAGTAACTGTCCCAGGCGTTTCTATTCCTGATGACAGTATGCTTAACCAGTACTTAAGTGGTAATAACGCTTTGTCGCTCATGAACTTATTGGGCGGCGGTACATTACAAAGTTTTTCTATTTTCGCACTCGGCGTCAGCCCTTACATCACTTCTCAAATTATTGTCCAACTATTGTCTACCGATGTTTTACCAGCTCTGTCTGATTTAAAACGTCAAGGGCAATACGGTCGTAAGAAAATTGAAATGACCTCACGCTATCTCACCCTTATGTTAGGGGCAGTTCAAGCATACGGTATTATCAAAACCATGGAAGCAAGCGAATACATTTCGTTTGCAACTGCGGAATATGAGTGGCTGACTTACATCTATATCGTCATCGTTTTACTGGCTGGCACAATGCTTGTCATGTGGCTCGGTGATCAAATCTCAACTAAAGGTATTGGCAACGGTGTGTCGATGATTATTTTCGCCGGTATCGTTTCCTCTTTACCTTCTCAATTTGTCACCGCTTGGAACATGTGGGGTTCTCCATATGTCTTCGCACAAGGTGAAAGCGAGGCTATCGCGGGCATCTTCAAATTCTTGCTTTATATATTTGCTTATTTGCTCATTGTAGCCTTTGTCACTTTTATCGAATTATCAAAACGAAAAATTCCCGTTCAACATTCTGGCAAGGGCGGAGGGCAAACTCAAAGTATGGCCCGCGCTTCTTTCTTGCCGATTAAGATTAACTCCGCCAGTGTTATTCCAGTCATCTTCGCTAGTTCTATTTTGATGGCACCTAGCGTCATCATGGCTTTTATCGATAGTGATCAAGGTGCAAATGCCGAATGGCTAAATATTTTCAACTCCTCTGCTCTTTATGATCACGGTGGTTGGTATATGCCCTGGGGTTTAATTATTTACCTTTTCTTGATTATTGCTTTCGCTTTCTTTTATGCGAATATGCAAATCAATCCGCAACAGCTCGCGGAAAATTTTCAAAAAAATGGTTCTTACATTCCGGGGGTTCGTCAAGGCAATGAAACTGAACGTTACGTGCGTAAAGTCTTAAATCGTGTTACTGTTATAGGTGCGGGCTTCTTAGCTTTAATCGCTGCTTTGCCACCGATTCTCACCATGACAGGAGTCTTCGGAAGCAACCAATCACTGGCATTAGGCGGTACTGGCTTAATCATTGTTGTTGGTGTGGCCCTTGAACTTAACTCGCAGATCGACGGCTTATTAGCAGGTAAATCCTTTGATGAGGTCGTAGCTAGAGGACAAGAATAAATGAAGCGCAACATTATCCTTATGGGCCCTCCTGGAGCAGGTAAGGGTACCCTCGCAAAAAAATTAATGTCGCTCGGCTTTGCCCATATATCTACTGGTGATATGTTTCGCAAAGCAATTAAGGCTGGGACTGCGCTTGGCCAGCTAGCAGAGCAATTCATCAAACGCGGGGACTTAGTACCCGACGATGTTACAATCGGCATTGTGAAAGAAAGACTTTCGCAAGATGATTGCGCCCAAGGTTTTCTATTAGATGGCTTTCCACGTACTTTGGTCCAAGCCGAAGCACTTGAGGAGCTAACTAAAGAAATAAATCGCCCAATTGAAACAGTTGTTAATCTCGATTGCAACGAAAAGGAATTAGTGCGCCGGATTGCTGGTCGCCGCATCTGTAAAGTGTGCGGTGCCCCGTACCATATCGAAACACTAAAACCAAAAATTGATGGCATCTGTGATTTATGTAGTGGCCTTTTGTATCAACGTAATGATGATAACGAAGAAGCCCTAAAGGTACGCTTAGATCACTATAACCATCAAACCAAACCCCTCCTTGATTTTTATCAAGCTAGAGGGTTGCTTCACCACTTTAACAGTTTAGTTAGTAGTGAAGCACTGTTCGATGAAATTGCCCAATTTCTGAAAAGTTAACTTATGATTATTATCAAGTCACCAAGAGAAATCGCTATTATGAAAGAAGCTGGTCGCCTCGTTGCTAAAGTCTTCGAGATGGTCGGACCAATGATTAAGCCTGGCGTTTCCACTTATGAAATTAACGAAGCCGCCGAGAAAATTATCTATGATGCTGGTGGCAGTTGTCCTTGCAAAGGGTACTATGGTTATCCAGCGGGCACCTGCGTTTCAGTTAACGATACCTTAATCCACGGCATTCCTTCTAAAAAAATCATTGTGCAAGAAGGAGATATTGTTTCTCTTGATGTTGTGGCATGTCTCAAGGGCTATTGCGCTGATGCGACTAGAACCTTCCTCGTTGGCGCTGGTAAAGAAAATGTGAAAAGACTTATGGAAGTTTGTCGTCAAGCCTTCTTTGCCGGGATCAAACAAGCTAAACCAGGACAGAGAGTCGGAGATATCTCCGCTGCCATTCAACAACACGTTGAAAGTGCAGGCTATCAAGTCGCGCGCAATTTTGCTGGCCATGGCATCGGAAAAAATATGCATGAAGAACCAAGCGTTCCTAATTATGGAACACCTGGTACAGGGCCTTTATTGCAAGTGGGCATGGCGTTAGCGGTCGAACCAATGATTCTAGAAGGACAGGCACAAACGCGGGTTCTCGAGGATGGTTGGACAGTTAAAAGTAAAGACGGAAAATTAACCTGTCATTACGAAAATACCATCATCATCGCTGAAGGAGGTTGCGAAATAATCACATTAACTGAAGGAGAGAAAAAAATTAATGGCTAAAGCAGATGTCATCGAAGTTCAGGCGGTCGTTAAAGAGTGTTTACCAAACGTGATGTTTAAAGTAGAGCTCGAAAACGGCGTCGTAATTCTGGCCACCGTTTCTGGAAAAATCCGTATGCATCGCATACGCATTCTCCCAGGAGATAGAGTTACGGTACAAATTTCGCCTTACGATTTAACACGGGGCCGCATTACTTACCGATTTAGGTAAAAAATCAAATAGGAGGAAAAAACTATGAAAGTTAGAACTTCCGTCAAACCGATCTGCTCAAAATGCAGGGTCATCAAAAGACATGGCAAAGTCATGGTCATTTGTTCTGACCCCAAGCATAAGCAGAGGCAAGGTTAATTAAGGAGGAATTAGAATATGGCACGTATTGTTGGTGTTGATATTCCCGACAACAAACCAGTAGGTATCGCTCTTACTTACATTTATGGTATCGGTCGTTATACCGCAGAATCAATCTGCGAAAAGGCGAAAGTTGATTTCGCCATTAGAGTGAAAGACTTAACAGACGAGCAATTAGGGGCCGTTCGTAACGCGATCGGCGACTATAAGACCGAAGGTGAGCTTCGTCGTGAAGTCGCTTTAAATATTAAACGTTTAACTGAAATTGGGTGCTACCGTGGTTTTCGCCACAGAAGAGGCTTGCCGGTTCGTGGTCAAAGAACGAAGACCAACGCTCGTACTTGCAAGGGTCCGCGCAAGACCATCGCCAACAAGAAGATGGCATCTAAATAATGAAAGGAGTAAAGCTTTATGGCTAGAACTACAATTCGTAAAAGGAGAGTCAAACGTACCTTTACTCGTGGTGTGGCTCACATCCACGCGACTTTCAATAATACTATTATCACTATTTGTGATGAAAAAGGTAATGCTCTTGCATGGAGCAGCGCCGGCGCTAATGGTTTCAAAGGCGCAAGAAAGAGCACTCCATTTGCCGCGATGCAAGCTTCAGAAGCTGCCGGCAGAGCGGCTTATGATCAAGGCATTCGTCAAGTCGATGTCAATGTTAAAGGTCCAGGACCAGGTCGAGAAGGAGCTATCCGTTCCCTGGCTGTGGCGGGCTTACAAGTATTATCAATAGTTGATACAACTCCAATTCCGCACAATGGCTGCCGCCCACCAAAAAAACCACGTGGCTAACTTAAATTAGGAGGGAAGTAAGTTATGAAAATTGCAAATCCATTTGAAAGATTTGGTATTACTCAAGCTGATTATGATGACAAGGAAAACTATGGTCGCTTTGTTATAGAACCCTTGGAAAGAGGTTTCGGTCTCACTTTAGGTAATGCCTTACGCAGAGTTTTATTATCCGCTCTACCTGGCGCATCCGTTTATGCGGTTGAAGTCGAGGGAGCCCGTCACGAATTCACTGCCCTTCCAGGCGTGGAAGAAGATATGACGACTATCATCTTGAACTTAAAAGATTTAGTATTGCGTATCGATAGCGAAGATTTGTCGAATAAACGTTTAGAAATTAATGTCACCGGCCCTGCTGTTGTTAAAGCTGGCGATATTATTTGCCCTTCTAGCGTTCAGATTGTTAATCCAGAGTTAGTCATTGCTAATGTCACTGACAGCGGCTCATTACATATGATTTTACATGCCCGTAATGGTCGTGGTTTCGTCACTGGCGAATATAACAAAACATTGTTCTCGTCGTTACCATTCGGCACTATTTGTACCGATAGTAATTATTCACCAGTTAAAAAAGCTAACTTTAACGTTGATGGCACACGTGTCGGCCACGATAGCCGTTTTGATATCTTAACAATTGAGGTATGGACTAACGGCTCGATGCTTCCGCAAGAAGCACTTGCGTTAGGAGCAAAAATTTTAATTGACCACTTTGCAAAATTTCTCGATGTGGCGGACATCGCTCGCGATATCAACATCGAAAAAGATATCGTCGAAGTGGAAGAAAATAAATATGAGAACTTCATTATTGAAGAACTCGATTTATCGGTTCGTTCTTATAACTGTTTGAAAAGAGCAGGTGTCGCTACCGTCTTAGAACTCACAGAAAAAACCGAAGAAGAAATGATGAAGGTCAAAAATCTTGGCAAGAAGTCTCTTAAAGAAATTAAAGAGAAACTTGCGGCTTATGGCTTATCATTCAAAGATTTTGAATAGGGAGGTCAACTAATATGGCAACACAAGGTAGAAAAAATGTTCGCGGAAAAGCTGGCGTTAGATTTAAAGCCCCATATACCAAGAGCAAACATGAAAACATGCTTCGTAATGTCGTCACTGATTTGATTATTCACGGCGCTATTAAAGTGACCGCGGCCGTTTCTAAAGACGTGATCAAAGAAGCTGACCGTTTAGTGACTTTGGCCAAGAGTGAAGATGTGATGAACGCTAAACGCCAAGCGGCGAGATTCGTTCGCAACATCGTTGCTGATAAAAAAACTAATGCGACAGCGTTAGATAAATTATTCGCTGATATCGGTCCAAAAATGAAAGATCGTAATGGTGGCTATACCAGACAATTTAAATTAGGAAATCGTCGTGGTGACAACGCCCCAATCGTTTTAGTTACTTGGGTCGATTAATCGTTTTTTTCACTAAGATACAAAGTAAAAGTAAAATACCCCACCTTTAATGGACGGGGTATTTTTTTCTCAATAAACACGCTCAATTACTTTTATTTCCATTTCCAAGACGTAAAGGGTAAAATGTAAAGCATTATAACGCAGGAGTTATAAACGAATTAGAAAGATTAAATAATATATGAAAAAAATCGGCATATTAGGCTCCGGCACTTGGGGCACAGCGTTAGCAAATTTATTAACGGGCATCGGCCATCAAGTAACCTTGTGGTCCAAGTTTCCTCATGAAAAAGATGCTTTAGAAAAAAACTTAACACACCCGAATCTTCCAGGTGTTAAATTAAATTCAAAAATTTACTTTTCTACGGAGATAGTTGAAAGTGTCCGCGATCAAGACATCATTGTTTTTGCTACCCCTTCGGTTTTTGTGCGCGAAACAGCCCTTCTGGCGTGTCCTTTTCTGTCTGGCGAGCAAATTATTGTCACGGTGGCAAAAGGCATTGAGGAAGGGACATTATTGACGACTAGCGAGGCTATTCGCGATACCTTAAAAGAAAAAAACCTTCCGATAGTCGCTCTTTCTGGACCGACTCACGCTGAAGAAGTGGCTCTCGAGCTACCTTCTTGTATTGTCGCTGCCTGCGAAGATTTAAAGTATGCTGAAATTATTCAAAATGTCTTTTATTCATCTAAGTGTTTAAGAGTTTATACCAATCAAGATATTTTGGGTGTCGAGATTTGTGGCGCTTTAAAAAACATTATCGCTATCGCTACTGGTATGAGTGATGGTTTGGGTTACGGAGATAATGCTAAGGCAGCCTTAATCACACGCGGCCTAAGAGAAATTATCTGTATCGGGTTAGCAATGGGCGCTAATGTTGAAACTTTTTCCGGCTTAACTGGAATCGGCGATATCGTTGTAACAGCGACTAGTGCGCAGTCGAGAAATTATCAGGCGGGTTATTTGTTGGGCCAAGGTTATTCTTTGCAAGAAACATTAGCCAAAGTAGGAATGGTTGTCGAAGGGCTCAATTGTTTAAAAGCCGCGATTGCTTTAGAAAAAAAATATGATTTATCACTACCGATTATTGATAGTGTTTATCGTATCGTAGAAGGCAAAATGGCAGTCAGAGAAGCAGTGAGCGCCTTATTCGCAAGAAAAAAACAAAACGAAATTAATTTTTATTAACAATAGAAAGCTGATAAAAAAGCACCTGTTTACTAACCGGTGCTTTTCTTTTTAAGTAATCTTTATAATCTCATCGCCACATCCCAAGCGCGCCAGATGACGGTGCGAAGATTACCGACCGAATGGCAATCACCAACAAAGTGGATGTTTTTACCTTTTTTAAATTGTGGCGCTGGCGTATAGCCAATTGAGATGATGACTTTGCTACCGGCGATGAATGACTCTTCACCTTCTTTATCAACGACAACAACACCGTCCTCCCGAATCTCTTTTACTTTGGCTTCTAAGTAGACTGGTGTTTTGTGTAATAAGAAGTAATCTCTTAAATAAGATGAGTTAGCAAGACAAACTCCTGGCGTTGCGATTAAATCATTTTTCATTTCAATAATACTCGGTTTTTTACCGGCCAGACTTAAGTCATAGGCAATTTCACAACCGGTTAAGCTTCCGCCAACTACGATTGGATTTTCGCCATAATCACCATTTCTATCTTTTAAGTAATCAAGAGCTTCAACGGCTAATTGGATGCCTTGGACATTTAGACTCTTGGCTTTTGAGCCAGTGGCAACGACTATGTGATCGAATTGCCCTTGTTTAACTAAACAGGTACTACAATTAATGGAGGCATTTAAAGATACTTTAATATTTTTGTATTTTTTGATCTCACGACGGTACCACTGCAATAAGTTGCGTTCCGCTTCTTTAAAGTCTGGTGTGGTCGCATTTACAAAAACCCCACCGAGTTGATCGGTTTTTTCAAATACCGAAACCGCGTGGCCTCTTTTGGCTAAAACAATTGCTGTCTCCATGCCACCAATACCTCCGCCGACTACGGCGATATTTTTTACTTTCTTTGCGGGAACAATTTTATATTTATTTACTTGCATGGTCGTTGGATTAAGTGCACACCGCGCCATGTGTAAAGCGTCATATAAAGGTTGATCGTTAGCCACTCCTTTATAATGAGCCATATTAAAACAGGCATTATGGCAGTGAATACACGGCATAATTTCTTCTTCTTTGCCTGCCATTAATTTGGTGACCCAAGCTGGATCAACAAGAAATTGGCGGGCAACACCCATAGCATCAATCTGACCATCTTTAATGGCTTCCGCTGCCACTTTAGGTGTCATGCGACCAGCAACAACAATAGGAATATCAACAAATTTTTTAATGTGAGACGCATCCTCAAGATTACAATTTTTAGGCATATAGCCGGGCGGGTGTGCCCAATACCACGCATCATAAGTGCCATTGTCGCAGTTGAGCATGTCGTAGCCAGCGTCTTGTAAGTATTTAGCCGCTCTTTCGCTTTCTTTCATCGCGCGACCGATTTCTATGAATTCCTCGTTTGGCATCGCGCCACTGCCGAAAGCTTTTGTTTTACTGACGACCGAATATCTTAAAGTAACTGGATAGTTTTCACCGCATACTTTTTTAATCGCTTTGACGATTTCCACTGGAAAGCGGTAGCGATTTTCAAAACTCCCACCCCATTTATCAGTTCTAAAGTTGGAATAGGGAAGGGTGAACTGATCTAATAAATACCCTTCATGAACGGCGTGAATTTCAACACCATCAACTCCGGCTTCTTGGCATAATTTTGCAACTTTAGCAAAACCATCGATGAGTTGAAGAATTTGTTTTTCGCTTATTTGTTTTGTTATCACCGTTTCATCCCAGCGATTTGGCAAAACACTCGGAGAGGCATTAATCCAATCCATATTAAAAATCGGTTTAAGTAAACCACCGATGAATTTGTTTTTACTAGCTTTGACCATGATGTCATTAATCGCCATCACGCGACCAAAACCAGCCGTTAATTGCACAAAAAGCTTAGCGCCAGTTTTGTGGATTTCTTCCATAAACGGTTTGAGTTTTTTAAACATCCGCTTATTGGAATAAAGCCAACCACCCATCATCGGATTTCTAATTGGCGCAATGCCAGGAAGAATTAAACCAACATTGTTTCTTGCTCTTTCTAGTAAGAAGTTAGCTGCTTCTTTATCAAAGTGCGCTGGTTCCATCCACCCAAAAATAGAAGTGCCACCCATCGAGGTCATCACGATACGGTTTTTTATTTCCACGTCACGAATTTTCCAAGGGGTAAATAAAGGTTTATAAATTTTTTTCATACTATGTACCTTGCCTATAAATTTATTTTAGCACACAGTAGAGTGAGAAATTCAACACTTTGAATTAATTCGGTAAATAATTATTGATTAATTTTAAAAGATAGGGTATAAATAGTTTGGTAAAAAAATACCGAAAGTATGAAAAGTAAAAAAGTCTCATTACGTCAATTAGAAAGATATCCAGTATATCTCAATTTTTTACTGTCGTTGCGAAATAGTGGAATTGACAAGGTTTCATCAAGACAAATCGCGGACATGATGTCCTGTTCTGAAGAGCAAGTACGCAAGGACCTACAACTTATCTCTCCGAAAAAAGCTTTGCCAGGTCGTCAACGCGAAGTCGGAGATCTCATCGAATATTTAAAAAATTTTCTTGGTTATAAAAAAATTAATGAGGCGATATTGATCGGTGTCGGTCATCTGGGAAGTGCCCTGATGTCATTTAGAGGGTTTGGCGATTTCGGATTAGAAATCGTTGCTGGATTTGATATTGATCCCGCACTTGTCAACTCAACTCTCGCTGAAAAACCTATTTATGATTTAGGGGAACTGTCGCGGATTATTTTTGAAAAAAATATCAAAATTGCGATTCTCACCACCCCAAAATCTGTCAGCCAAGATATTGTCGATAAATTAGTGAGTCTCGGCATTGTGGCTATTTGGAATTTTGTGCCCATGCACCTCGATGCCCCAAAAGAAATCGTTATTGAAAATTTCGATTTTGCTGCCTCACTCGCCATCCTTGCTCATCGTATCAACCAAAAAACCTAGGAGGTAATTGACATGCTAGAACAAAATAAATTTGCCCCAGAAGTATTAGAAGAAATCAACACTCTCGTCGCCAACGGCTTACAATCTCTTAGCGAATTTGAAACTTTCGATCAAAAACAAATCGATTATATCGTCGCTAAGTGTTGTGTCGCAGGTTTAGACCATCACGGTTCTTTAGCAAAGGCAGCCATTGCAGAAACTAAACGTGGTGTTTTTGAAGATAAAGCTGTCAAAAATTTATTCGCTTGCGAATATGTGCAAAACAATATGCACCGTTTAAAAACTGTCGGTGTCATTAGTGAAAATAGTGTCACTGGTATTACTGAAATTGCAGAACCAGTCGGTGTCATCTGCGGCATTACTCCGGTGACTAATCCCACTAGTACTGTTCTTTTTAAGGCATTGATTTGTTTGAAAACACGTAACCCTGTCATCTTTGCCTTTCATCCTTCGGCACAGCAATGCAGTAAAGAAGCCGCCGCTATTATGAAAGAAGTCGCCGAAGCTGCTGGTGCCCCAAAAAACTGTATTCAATGGATCGAACACCCAAGTTTAAAAGCGACTTCCGCTTTAATGAACCATCCAGGGGTGGCAACAATTTTAGCAACTGGTGGCAACGCTTTAGTTAAAGCCGCTTACAGTTGCGGGAAACCAGCTCTAGGTGTAGGCGCGGGCAATGCCCCTGCTTATATGAATAAATCCTGCGATATTGAACAAGCGGTAACTGATATTGTCTTAAGTAAAGCTTTTGATCACGGGATGGTGTGTGCTTCGGAACAAGCGATAATCATCGATCAAGATATTTGGGATGAAACCATTTCCTCGTTTAAGAGATTTCGAGTTTATTTTCTTAATGAGGAAGAAAAAATAAAACTATCTCGGTATATGTTTGGTTACGCCACCGGTGATAAAGAGGTAGAAAAAGCCGTTCTTAATGCTAAAGCAGTAGGGCAATCCGCGGCTTGGATTGCGGAACAGGCGGGTTTTAAAGTGCCTGCTGACACTTCAATTTTAGGTGCTTTTTGTGATGTCATCGGTCCAAAAGAGCCACTAACTCGTGAAAAATTATCACCAGTGTTAGCTTTTCTTCGAAGTGAAAATGTGCAAGATGGTTTCCAAAAAGCCGCTGCGATGGTTGCTTTCCACGGCCTCGGCCATAGTGCCGCTATCCATTGCAAAGATCAAGCTATGGCGGATGATTTTGGCAAACTCGTCAAGGCGATTAGAATAATTTGGAATAGCCCGGCTACATTCGGGGGAATCGGCAATGTCTATAACTCATTCTTACCATCGATGACTTTGGGGTGTGGATCCTATGGCCATAACTCTATCGGTGGTAATATCAGCGCTGTAAACCTCTTAAATATTAAACAAGTCGGCAAAAGGAGAAATAATATGCAATGGTTCAAAGTACCTTCAAAAATTTATTTTGAAAGAAATTCGATTGAATATTTAAGAGATTGCAAAGAGATGCATAAAGTTTTTATCGTCACTGATAAAACGATGATTGAGCTCGGTTTTTTGCATAAAATCGAAGAACAGCTCAATTTAAGAAAAGAAAAGCCAGTTATTCAAATATGTAGCAGTATCGAACCAGACCCAGATATTTTGTCGGTGAAAAAAGGAGCCGAAATGATGAAAGTTTTTGAGCCCGATACGATTATTGCTTTGGGCGGCGGTTCCGTGATGGATGGCGCTAAAGGGATGTGGTTATTTTATGAATATCCGGAAGTCAATTTTGATGATTTAAAACAAAAGTTTATGGATATCCGTAAAAGGGCTTTCAAATATCCAGAGTTAGGCAAAAAATCTAAATTAATTTGTATCCCCACAACGTCAGGCACTGGGAGTGAAGTTACACCTTTTGCTGTTATTTCGGATAAAGTTAATAAAAAGAAATATCCACTTGCTGACTATTCTCTTACTCCAACCATTGCTATTGTTGACCCTGAATTTGCGACCAACTTACCGAAAGATGCGACGGCGATGACTGGTTTAGACACCTTAGCGCATGCTGTTGAAGCCTATGTCTCTATTATGGCTAATGATTTTACTGACGGTTTGTGTTTAAAAGCTATTCAATTAGTTTTCAAGTACTTACCGCGAGCGGTTAAATACGGGGCTAAAGATTTAGAGGCTAGAGAAAAAATGCACAATGCGGCAACGATTGCGGGGATGGCCTTTGCGAATGCGTTTTTAGGAATCACCCATAGTTTAGCCCATAAAATTGGTGGTGAATTCGACGTGACTCATGGTTTGGCCTGCGCTATTGTTTTACCACATGTCATTCGTTATAACGGTCAAATACCGACCAAATTAAATGTTTGGCCGAAGTATAATCATTATGTGGCTCATGAGCGCTATCAAGAGATCGCTCAATTATTAGGTTTGAAAGCCGATACTCCTGAAGAAGGAGTGGAAGCATTAGCTAGTGCTGTCATCGCTTTGTTAAGAGAAGTCGGAGTTGATCCAAATTTCTCGGCTTACAACATTAAAGAAAGTGATTGGCTAGCGAAACTTGATGACATTGCTTATTTAGCTTATGAAGACCAGTGTTCTCCGGCTAACCCAAGAATGCCTTTAATTGCTGACATGAAACAGATTCTGATCGACAGTTATAAGGGGAATTAAATTCAACTATGAAAGGGTCGCAAACTATTTGACCGCTTTCATTCAATTAATGTTGTTATTTCTCACGCGCGCTCGTATAATAGAAGACGCTTGATTACTTAAAAGTAATACTTAGGAGGCTAGTATGGCAAAATTACAACCACAAGCTGTAAAAATGATTACTGAAATAGTTAACCGGTTTAAGGACGAACCGACCCCCACCATGATGATCCTTGGAGACATTCAAAAAGAATTTGGCTACGTGCCACTTGAAGCCCAAGAATTAGTCAGTCAATTAACTGGTGTGCCACTC
>LSQX01085018.1_pt2 | contig 16004 bp, 19 predicted proteins | sample 654561 | NCBI WGS metagenome assembly LSQX01 (sample SAMN04489861, study PRJNA283612) | anaerobic digester metagenome | isolation source: 4 biogas reactors fed with cattle manure at either 37C or 55C with and... | place: Denmark: Kongens Lyngby | collected 2014 | reverse complement strand
TTTGATTAAATAGTTTTACCATTTGCTTTCCTCCTTTTAAGTGGAAATATTGTATTATTCAACTATATTATACACTATTTAGAGGAGGAAAGCAATAAAATTAACGTGTTAAAACGCTGTAATAATAAGGGTTACAGCATTTTACAAATAACTAAATGTTCTTTTAGGTAAGGGGGCAAGATAAACTTTTTTACTTTTTAATTATCTTTGTGGGAAAAAATTTAAACATTTTAATATAGGTAATGAAACTAAAACTCCTATTAAAGAAAAGGTATATTAAAAATACGAGCGTTCCAAGTATTACAGACAGAATTAATGAGAAAGCATCTGAAAAGTTATAATTTATAAGACAGTGATATGTTAAAAAAGCAGTTAACCCCATTGCGACAGAAGCTAGCGCCGGTTCAATAAGCCACTGCATAAGCCTAATTTTCAGCGAAGTCAAACGAACAATAACATAAAGATTTAATAAAGAAATCAATATGCTGCTGGCTGCAAAGCCTATTATATAACCATGTATCCCCATTTCGGGTATGGAAACCAGAAAATAAGTACAAGCAATTTGGATAATGCCGCCTATAATGAAATGTATTGCTGCACGGTTCTGTTTTCCTAAACCATTCATTATTCCGCTTGTAGAATGTTGAGCGCAGAAAAATAATAAAAAAAAGGCGGGTATTGCAAGATACTTTCCGACATCAGGTTCCTTATATAAAATATTTCCTATTGGGTTTGACAAAGATATAAGTACAGCTGATGAAGGAAGGGCAGTAAGTGATGTTAAAAAGAGAGCTTTTGATATCTTAGTTCTAATATCTGACCAGTTTTTCAGGGTAACATTTTCAGATAAGTTTGGGATTATTACCATAGATAAAGCGCTAGTTAAGGTGAAAGGTAAAAACAGAAGGGGCATGACCATGCCCGACATTATTCCAAAAAGACTGATGGCTTCATTAACCTCTATTCCACTGATGATTAGTCGTTTAGGGATTAATATAGAATTTGCAGCATTCATAGCTGAAGATACTAATCTTGTGCATGTTATTGGAATAGCAATGCTTATAATCTTAATAAACAAAGATACTGAAGTTTCACCCTTCGAGGTATAGACATATCTTTTTGAAGGTACTCTATAACGATACCATAGAAATATCACACTTGCAATTTCGCCAATACCCATGCCCAAGGCTGCTATAGCAGAAGCTTGTTCATGCGTCAAAGGATAAAGCCTATACAGTATTAAAACTACTAAAGATATTCTAAGAATTTGTTCGATGACTTCTGATAATGCAGGAGGATCTATGTTTTTAATCCCATAAAAATATCCCTTGAGCACACTGCAAATACCTGAAATGATTATACAGGGCAATAATGCATAGAGTATAACAACAGTTCTGTAATCCCCCAAAATATCTTTTGCAATAAAGTTAATATTAAGCACGAGAATAAGTGATATTACTATTGATAATAATATAACGAGAAAAAAAGAAACAGATACAACTTTTCTAGCAGCTATTGCCCTACCTGAAGCCCTGTATTCTGCCACTAGTTTTGAAACCGCAACAGGAATTCCTGAGGCTGTAACAGCAACGGAAATAAGGTATACAGGAAATACAAGTTGAAAAAGCCCCATGCCTTGAGCACCAAGAATTCTACTCAATAAGATTCTATATACAAAGCCGAGTATTCTTACAAAAAAGTTCGCAGACGTTAAAATAAGAGTACCATATAACAATGAATTTTTACTTAGTTTCAAAGCATTGCCTCCAATCCGGAAAATAGTATTCTTATGATATATATGCAAAAATCAATACAAATATATCGATTTAAGGCTTTAGAAAAATACCTCTTGCACGAAGGATATAATGGTGGTATATTTGTTTAAAAGAAAGATTATTAACAGATTAAAAAACAATTAATAGGTTAAAATATTATTATCAGTTTAATTAAGGGGGAATTGGTATCAATAGGAAGGACATTAATGTAAAGGAGTATTCGCCTCTTGTACTAGCGTATATGGGTGATGCGGTATATGAATTATTTATAAGGGAAATGCTTACTAAAAGAGGCAATATTCCTGTGAAAAAGCTTCATAAAGCAACCACTGAGTATGTTAACGCAAAGGCACAGAAGGAAATGGCTTTGAATATACAATCAATGCTTAACGATGAGGAGTTAAGTGTTTTTAAAAGGGGGAGGAATTCAAGGTCATCGACAGTTCCCAAAAACTCAGATGTTATAGATTATCGATATGCAACCGGATTCGAAGCCCTAATAGGATATTTATATATTTTAGGCTTACATAATAGAATTAAGGAGTTAATAAGTATTGGGATGTCTATACAAAAGACTTAAGGAGCATCTTAAATGAAAAAAAATAAGATATCAAAACTAACAAGGGATTGGAAAAGTTATTTATTAATTTTAATCGGAGATATATTTACTGCTATGTCATTAAACATGTTTTTGGTGCCTAACAGAATAGCCGCAGGAGGGCTAAGTGGTGTATCAACTATTATTTTTCATCTTTTGGATTTCCCTGTAGGAACAACAATGCTTGTATTAAATATTCCGCTCTTTATACTTGGAGTAAAGTATATAGGACGTCTTTTTGGTTTTAAGACCATTTTTGCAACTCTTATGTTATCCCTTATCGTAGATTTTTCAACTTTTATGCCTGTTATTACAAAAGATGTAGTACTTGCTTCGTTATATGGCGGTATTTTAATGGGTGTTGGATTAGGTATGGTGTTAAGGGCAGGGGCAACAACCGGAGGAACAGATTTGGCAGCAAAAATACTCAATAAGTTTTTCCCCGTATTCTCAATTGGTCAATTATTGCTTGCGATGGATATTGCAATAATAATGATTGCCGGACTTGTATTTAATAATTTTGAACTTTCATTATATGCAGCTGTAACCTTATATATTTCATCTAAAATAATAGATGGATTATTAGAAGGCGTAGACTTTGCAAAAGGTGTTTTTATAGTGTCAACAAAATCTGAAAGAATTTCTGAAGCTATTATGAAAAAGCTTGACAGAGGATTGACAGGTCTTAAAGGGAAGGGTATGTATACTTCTGAGGATAAGACAGTTTTAATGTGTGTTTTAAGAAGATGGGAAATACCAACATTAAAAAAAATTGTTGGTGAAATAGATGATAAAGCCTTTGTAATGCTTACGGATGTAAGAGAAGTTTTAGGTGAAGGGTTTAAAGGGTATGAATGATAGTTGGTCAGGATTTAGGGGACAGGCGTCAGGAAAAGCTGTAGGGGCTACCTGTCCTCGCCAAGCCATGGGGACGGTTCTAGCACTTTATGAGTAGGGGCGATTCACGAATCGCCCGTTCCCTGTCCAACTGTCCAACTATCATTTAAAGAACTCCCCAAGCGTATCAACAGCATTTTCTTTAATTAAAATTGTTGCATGTTCTTCTAAGACACCTTCAAAAACAGTAGAATAATTCAATCTGCGCCCATAATCCGTAAGTAAAGTATTGATAGTATTAACATTTTTACTTTGGATGGATTCCATATCTAACAACAAATAATAATTGTTTTTATATAAATAAACCTTGCTTTCTCCCGTAAAGATATCTTTTATTCTAATACTTACATCACAAAGATAGTCAAAATTATCAAATACAAAGATTGAAATCTTCATATCGGGTATTTTTATTTTTCTCTTAACTCTAAATTCCGGTCTTCTTATTTTATTCCTTAAATATTTTTGTATTGTTTCAATATCTTTATCATCCTCAACTCGGGTAATAATTAGCACAAATCCTTCAGTTTGTATTGGGATTGCCTCTATAATAAGTTGTGAATCTGCTATATGAAAGCCGGTTTCAATTTCCGCTTGTTTCATAACAGTCCAAAACATCTCTTGAGCTTGAGGTGAATTTTGAGACAGGTCGTCAATGTTTACTTTCCAATGCTTCAAATCATAAACAGAAAGAGTAACCCTAAGTTTATTATAACTTATCCTTTCAATCTTCATAATAATCACCACACTTTTATTATTTTAAATAATCCTTATATTTATATTATACTGGAAAAACAATGTTTTGAGAAGTATAAAATAATGTAATTTAAAATAACCAATGAATCTCGGTTACTGTTAAGGTAGTTGTTAATTAATTCACTACGCCACAGGGGACAGTTCCCTTCCCTTCGGTTGTTCGCTTTGCTCACACGTAGGGGCGATTCGCGAATCTCCCCTACGAAAGCACTCGAACCGTCCCTATGGCGCTAACCTATGCACAGTAACGAATTTTGTTAGTTTCCTAAAAATCCTTGAATAATTATATATAAGTTGGTATAATCTTAAAATAAGAAGGGAAACATCATTTCCTGAATGGAGGTGTAACCATGGGAGCAAGAATTGAAAATGAAAAAGGTGAGCTTTTTATACCAACAGATGTTTTAGTTAATTTAGTAGGTGCAGCAACTACTAAGTGTTATGGTGTTGTTGGCATGGCAGCAAGAAATACAAAAGATGGTTTAGTTAATTTACTAAAAAAGGATGCTTATAATAGAGGAGTAAAAGTAAAAATAGAAGAAGACCTTATTTCTATTCAAATACATATAATAGTTGAATATGGTGTTAATATTTCAACGATATGTGACAATATTATTAAGAACGTAAGATATTCAATCGAAAACATGACAGGATTTAAAGTAAAAAATATTGAAGTAAATGTAGAAAGTATTAGGGTAGATGATTAGTGAGGGGGGCTTGTTTTGCAGATAGATAATATTGACGGGCTTTTGCTCAAGAGGATGATTATATCTTCATCCAATAGCCTTGAAAACAATAAAATAATAGTTAATGATATGAATGTTTTTCCCGTACCTGACGGTGATACGGGTACTAATATGTCACTTACATTGATTGCCGCAGTTGAAGATATATTAGCTATAGATACTTCCAATATTTCTGAAGTATCAGACAGAGTTGCAATAGCTTCCTTGAGAGGTGCAAGGGGAAATTCAGGTGTTATTTTATCTCAATTATTCAGAGGGTTTGCAAAGTATTTAAGGAAAAAAGATTTTGCTGATGCCAAAGTTTTTGCTAAAGCCATAAAAGAAGGTGTAAATACAGCATATCGTGCAGTGATGAAACCGACTGAAGGGACTATACTTACTGTTGCGCGAGAATTTGCAGATAAGGCATTAGAAATAAGTAAAGATAATAAGGATATCATAGATGTGATGGAAATGTCCATTGACCATGCGAAGCAAATTTTAAATAAAACACCTGAGATGCTTCCTGTTTTAAAACAAGCAGGTGTTGTTGATGCCGGTGGTCAAGGGCTGATATATATACTTGAGGGCGCTATTGAAGTTATTAAATCTGATAAAATAATTGAGCGTTTGGATGGTCAAAGTGTGCTATCTAAACCGCAACAGAAAACAGAAGTCATTGAGGACATGGCTTCCATTAAATTCACATATTGCACGGAATTTTTAATAAACAAGAATGGCAAAAGGTTCGTTTCTAATACTTTTCAAAAAAATATATCTAAACACGGTGACAGTACAATGGTAATTGATGATGAAAAATTTGTAAAAGTGCATATGCACACAAATAATCCCGGAATTATTATTGAACAAGCATTGCAGTATGGCTCTTTAGAAGACATTAAAATAGACAATATGAAAATACAACATAGTCATAAACATTTAAAAGAAAATGATAATGATAAAAAAGAAAATAAAAAGTACGGTTTGATTACAGTTGGTGTTGGAGAAGGAATAATTAAAATTTTAAAGGATTTAGGCGTTGATACTATAATTGAAGGCGGTCAAACAATGAATCCCAGTACACATGAAATCTTGAACGCTGTAAATAATATAATGGCAGATACTATATTTTTATTTCCTAACAATAAAAACATTATTTTAGCTGCGGAACAAGCGAAGTCAATGAGCGATAAAAATGTATTAGTTATACCTACAAAAAATGTTTCTCAAGCGATATCTTGTTTATTGAGTTTTGATTATAATGCAGACCAAGATACAAATATCAAAAACATGAAAAGTGTTATGGAAAGTATTAAAACTGCTAGTATAACTTATGCAGTTAGAGATTCCTCTATCGATAACAAAAACATAAAAAAGGGCGACATTTTAGGGATTATTGATGATAAAATTGAAATAGTATCTAATGATATATCTGATGTTTGCACAAAGCTATTTGACATTCTTATTGATGATGAAAGTGAAATTATTACTGTTTTTTATGGTGAAGACATAAGAGAAAAAGAGGCTATGGAGCTTTTTAAAAAAATTGAAAACAAGTATCTTGATTGTGACTTTGAAATTCATAGTGGCAATCAGCCTCTATACCATTATATAATCTCAATTGAATAAAAATCAAGTCATTTTTTTCACATTAATGTATATATTACTTGATTAATATCGATAATTATTACACATATTAATATTGAAACAAACAATAGGAGGTGAAAAGGATGGCTAATAACAACAATAATAGAAAGTTAGTTCCTGAAGCTAGAGCAGCATTGGATAAATTCAAATATGAAGTAGCTTCGGAGTTAGGTATCAATCCTGAGTACAAGTCTAATGGTGATTTGACATCTAAACAAGCAGGTTCAATTGGTGGAAATATGGTTAAAAAGATGATACAACAAGTTGAACAAGGGATGGCAGGAAAACAGTACTAATTAATATAGACAAAAAGAAACCCGAGATGATGAAAGCTTTGTCAAAGGTTTATTAGTCCTAAACCTATTAATTTTCTTATCACATTTAATTTTTGCATATAGGTGATGGTATAAAAGGGATAGTAGAATTCTACTGTCCCTTTATTAGTGCAAACAGAATTTCAGATACTAATTTAGTATTAGGTAACATATCTTATTAAATATTTTCTACTAATATGTCAAAAAGTGTTGACTTTTATCTAAGTTGATATAAAATTAAATATAAGAATAATTTGGAGGAATTGTGATTGAGGGTTATTTCCGGTTCTGCGAAGGGGCATAAGCTAAAGAGTTTTAAAGGATTAACAACACGTCCTACGTCGGATAAAGTTAAGGAAGCTTTGTTTAGCATGATATCTGCATTTATTGTCGGTTCAAAAGCTTTGGATCTTTTTGCAGGCACAGGAAGCTTGGGTATTGAAGCATTGAGCAGAGGGGCTTCATTTGTTGATTTTGTTGAAAACAACAGCAAAGTAGCTGCGTTGATAAAGGAAAACCTCAAACATACACAATTATATGATAGAGCTATGGTACATAATATAGATTGTTTTATGTACTTAAATAAAGTATTGGATTATAATATAAAACATGATATTATCTTTATGGACCCTCCATATAATAAAGATTTTATTACTCCTATCATCGGAATAATAAAAGAAAAAAATATTTTATCGAATGATGGGATACTTATAATAGAAAGAGATATAACGGATAATATTTTGCTTGATGATACTGAATATATTTTATATAAAGAAAAAAGATATGGCAGTACGGTAATTACAATACTTAAAAATACAAAAATTTAAGGAGATTAATATGAGAATAGCGGTTTATCCGGGTAGTTTTGATCCGGTTACAAATGGACATTTGGATATTATAGAGCGTTCAAGCAAAATATTTGATATTGTAATTGTAAGCATACTTGAAAACAGCACTAAAAAACCTATGTTTACAGTGGAAGAAAGAATAGATTTTTTAAAAGTTGTTACTAAAAGATTCAGTAATGTTAAAGTAGATAGTTTTTCCGGGTTGTTAGTTAATTATTTGAAAGAAAAAGAGGCATCTGTCATTATAAAAGGACTTAGAGCAATTTCGGATTTTGAATATGAATTTCAGATGGCACTGATGAATCGAAAACTATGCCCCGGCATTGAGACAATATTTTTAATGACCAGCAATGAATATTCTTTTCTGAGTTCCAGCATAGTTAAGGAGGTTGCCAGGTTTGGCGGGTGCATAAAAGGATTAGTACCCGAAAATGTTCGCAAGGAGGTAATCAACAAATTTTCAAATTAAGTTGGCCGGGTTAAATGGCCATATAGTAAGGGGGACAATATAATGAATGTATTAAAACTTCTCGAAGAACTGGAGGATATAGTCGAAAATTGTTCATCTATACCTTTTGTACAAAAAGTACTGGTTGACAAGGGAGAGATATTGGAGATTATCAAGGAGATCAGAATCCATCTTCCGGACGAAATTAAGCAAGCCCAATGGATTAAGGAAGAAAGACAGCGTATATTGGCAGAGGCCCAGCAAGAAGCGGACACGATTTCAGAGGAGGCAAACAAACATATTCTGTCAATGATTGAACAGGATGAAATCACCAAGTTAGCCAATGAACAGGCAGAGAAAATAATTACACAAGCACAAAATAATGCTAAGGAAATGCGGTTGGGCGCAAAGGACTACGTAGACGGTTTACTGCAATCTGTTGAACTGGATCTGGCGGATTTAATCAATACTATTAAGGAAAATAGGAATGAACTGGAAGGTATGAAATAATTATTGTTTTATTTTTTTTTACGGACTATATGATTGTAAATTTTTAGCACAGATCCGATTATCAGTGATAAAAAGAGCAAACCTATCAGAACAGCTATAAACAATTCAATTGATAATTTACAGTTGTATAAAAATCTTTTATAAGGATCCGTCAATTGATATGTACTGTATGCAGGATACGATATGGGGAAATAATTGCTGAATATGGGAAAAAGCATATAAGATATCAGTGATGCCGATAATCCGTGTAAAATTTTCGAAATTACATATATACGTGGTTTTATATCTGTATCCTCTAAAATACTTGCAACCTGCGCATGCACGGAAAAGCCGCTCCATCCTATTATAAAACTGATAATGGCAATTTTAGTAGATAAATCAACCCCCATGCTGTCCGCAACGAATTTTGTTCCCGTAGTTATTTCAAAAAGTCCGGCAATCAGGGAATGAATAATTGTTGGAGATATTTTTAAGGGAAACAATGCAACTATAATAGAGGTGATCAGGTCTATTATTTTTAAAAGTTTTAACATATGGATAACGACGGCGAATAAGGTTATAAAGCCTCCTACCATCAATATAGTGTTTAACGAGTTTTTAACGGCATTGCCCAAAATAATTCCTATAGACGGACTTTGGTTGCTTTTTGTTTTTATTTTGGAGAAGGCCCTTCTGATTAAATTTTCTTTTTGCCCGACAGGTTTGTTATCTTGAAATGATTTTTTATAAAAACTGAATATTATACCGACTATGATAGCACCCAAATAGTGTGAGAAGGCTATGAGGGCGCCCAGTTCCGGTGATTTAAACATTCCTACGGATACCGAGCCGATCATAAACAGGGGTCCCGAGGTGCTGCAAAATGATATAAGTCTCTGGGCCTCAATTTTGGTTAAAATTTTGTCTGATTTAAATTTAGAAACAATTTTAGCCCCGACAGGATATCCCGATGTGATGCTCATAACAAAAGCAAAAGAGCCCTCCCCGGGAACGTTGAAAACAGGTCTCATTATCGGCTCCAATATTGTACCTATAAACTTGACAATACCGAGATTGATCAATAATTCCGAGCCGATAAAAAATGGCAGCAGCGCCGGAATTACCAACGTTGCCCATATAACAAGCCCGTTGTAGGCTGCCTGCACAGATTCTGCCGGATATATCATAATTGTAATTACCAACAAGAGCACGGTTAATATAATTAAATAATTGGAAAAAGCCTTACATAACCTGTAATTTATGAATTTTCGAAAATACGTTGCAATGAAGATAAATATTAGTACAAATCCGGCAAACAGAATAACATTCAAGGGCATAGTATTTCTCCTTAATGAAAACATATTTTTTTGTGAAATTTTTTAACGGATTTTTTATCTCAATTCGTTGAGTGTTATAATCATATTCTGCAAATGTGATTTCATTGTATTTTCCATCAAAATCCTATCGCACATATTTAATAGTTAGTAAATGTTGCAATAGGTCTATACTAAATATATTTTATAAGGCGGGGCGTTATTCGTATTGCGGCAAATAACAATCTAAATATTTTCATAATGAGGCTTTGTTGTATAATCCAGAGGCTCCTTGATGGCCGATCTGTTTTTAAAAGCTAGGGAATATATATTGGTTGCACGTATGTCTATATTTAACATTCTATGTGCAGCCTTATTTTGTGGACGGTAATATTTTAAATTAGATATTATGGGGATAGAAGAAGTAGTTTTTAAAACCCTAAGTATTTCCCGTCCTTTTGTGTTAAAGGCCAATATACGGGCATATTGGGGACCGCCGTTGTCGTTACAATAGGAAATATCGTCTTTGCTTATATTCAACAAAATGTGCGTCAGAATTCGTTGTAATCTTGTTGTTGTATAACGCTTACTCTTAATGCAATCATGAAGCCCTTCCAGGGTGTCCATTCTGACGGCACATCGATAGATTTTGTTTTCCAGCCCTTCCACCACATCAAAAACATTTCTTATATTACCCGGGTTGCTTCTCCTCAGTATGGTAAAAACAGATCTTTCAAAATCCGTGTCAGAGATAGGAGCCAACCCGGCCTTTATGTTGGATAACAGAATATTGAACGTAGAATTCGGGATGACGTGACTGATATCCGATAGAGGTTTACCGCTAAATATATGTTTTCTTATAGCGGTAGCACTTGCAATCGGGATATCGGAAATTTTTTTGTCACTATAACAGGTCATTTTTCTACTGACGGTACGGGGTACGATGGTGCTGTCCAATTGTTTAATCGCTTTCAGATATTCTATACCCAAAATATTATTTGAACTTTTCATGATATCGTCTATTAAGACCAATTCATCGATATTACAATGTTCCGTTTTTTTAAGATATTCGACCATAGCCTTAGAACGAGCAACGGGGAATGTAAAACCCAGGTTAACATAGTTTTTCAGTATTATCGAAAAATGGGGCGGAGGCTTAGCCAATATATCGGCGATTTTTGAAAGCAAACCAATATCGCCTATTTCGCTGCCAAAGCTGATATAGTTGACAGCTTCCAAACTGTCAAGCAGACTGACAGCCCCGTAGGCAAAAAGCTCCGCTGTTGAGCAGGCATAAAGAGTAGGGAGCTCAATTACCAGATCGACACCCGATCTTACAGCCATTTTTGCACGCTCCCATTTGTGCAGGATGGCGGGTTCTCCCCTCTGAAGGAAATTGCCGCTCATTACCGCCACGGTATGTGTAGCGTCGGTAATTCTTTTGGATGTGTTCAAATGATATAAATGCCCATTGTGAAATGGGTTATACTCTGTAATCAAACCTAAAATATCCATAATCCCTCCAAAAAAAATTTGTTTGATGTATATTCTAATACATATTACTGAATTTGGTAAGGCTCAAGTTTTAAATATATTCTGTGTTAAATTCTAAAAATTGATTAAATAACTTGATATTTCTCCAAAAATTTATTATGATTAGTAGTAATATTATGATTAGTGATAATATAGAAAGGGTAGGAGTAGTAGTAAAATATTAAGGAGGTTTAAATATGAAAATTTTAGTAATTAATTGCGGAAGCTCATCACTAAAATATCAGCTCATTGATATGCAAAATGAAGAACTTCTAGCAATAGGTCTAGCTGAAAGAATAGGAATTGACGATTCATTTCTAACCCACGAAACAATTGGTAAAGAAAAGGTTGTTATAAAGGAAGACCTAAAAGACCATAAAATAACACTTGGAATTGTAATGAATGCGTTGATCCATCCCGAGTATGGGGCAATTAAATCAATGGATGAGATATCGGCAACAGGTCATCGTGTTGTTCACGGGGGAGAGGAATTTACGAGTTCCATACTTATAACGGACAAGGTAATAAGTGAGGTAGAAAGATGTGCTAATCTTGCGCCCTTACATAATCCTCCAAATCTCTTAGGGATATATGCCGCCCAAGAAATATTACCGGGTGTGCCGGCGGTGGCAGTATTTGATACGGCATTTCATCAAACAATGCCTCCGGAAGCGTATATATATGCACTACCTTATGAATTATATGAAAAACACGGTGTCAGAAGATATGGATTCCATGGTACGTCTCATATGTATGTAGCACGAAGGGCAGCCGAAATACTTGAAAAACCGATTGAAGACCTGAAAATTATTACTTGTCATATAGGAAACGGCGCCAGTATAACCGCCGTAGATGGAGGCAAATCCGTCGATACAAGCATGGGCCTCACCCCGTTAGAAGGTTTAGTAATGGGTACAAGATGCGGAGATATAGACCCTGCTATTGTTCCATTTGTAGGACAGAGGGAAGATCTGTCATACCAAGAAATTGATAATTTGATGAATAAAAAATCCGGGCTCCTCGGAGTATCAGGGATAAGTAATGACCTCAGGGATATAATGAAAGGTGCCGAAGAAGGCAATTACAGGGCACAATTGGCACTGGATCTGTACAATCGAAGAATTAAAAGATATATAGCTGTTTACGCTGCTATGATGGGTGGTTTGGATGTCATAGTATTTACAGCCGGCGTAGGTGAAAATGCTATAGATGTCCGTAAAGAATCTTGTAGCGGTTTAGAGTTCCTTGGAATAAAAATCGACGATGAGAAAAACAACGTAAGAGGAAAAGAAACCGTAATATCTTCGGACGATTCCAAGGTTACGGTAATGGTAGTACCTACAAACGAAGAACTCGCTATTGCCAGGGATACCAAAGAAATAGTAGAAAAGCTATAAATTTTAATAAATATACAAATACTAGAAGGTAGGCATGCCTACCTTTTAATATTTTTGTAAAAAATACAAGACGATAATCATCAGATGTCAGTGCGAATGCTTGTTAAACTATGGAATAAAGCACTTGACAAACAAAAAAATCATTTATATAATCATCTATATAATTTATCTTTGCAATATGCTCAGGGTGGTGGCTATGAAACTCGATATTGATAATATAAGAAAAGGGGAACAAAATACATTAAATTTAAATTTTTCCCTAGATCTTGGTACCATTGAGTCTTACGGTGATGAGATACACGTAATATCACCTGTTGATGTCAAGGGCAAACTGTATGTAGTCGATTGCAGACTATATATAACTCTGGAAATAGCGACGGATATGCAAGCACATTGTAATAGATGCCTGGAGTCCTTTGTTTATCATTTCAATTCAAGCATAAATGCCGAGATTATCCATGAAAATCTGTTTGAATATGAGGATGATCAGATAGATGATGACATAATTTATTATAAGGATAATATGTTTGATTTAGATAAGCTGATAAAAGAACATATTATAATGAATATTCCCATTAAACTTGTATGTGATGAAGCATGTCAAGGTCTTTGTCCGAAATGTGGTGCAAAAATAGAAAAAGGTTCATGCAATTGTAACCATCTACAGCCCCATGATAATGATATAGACCCTCGATTAGCTAAACTCAAAGAGCTTTTATAACAGAAATAAGGAGGTGTAGATATGGCAGTACCAAAACGTAAAACAGGAAAATCAAAAAGAAATATGAGAAGGGCTTCCAACCAGAAATATACTGCCCCGGGGTTTGTAGAATGTCCGCAGTGCCATGAACCGAAGTTGCCTCATAGAGTATGTCCTGAATGTGGATATTATAAAAACAGAGAGGTTATCTCTAAATAATATATTTTAAAAACATAAAAATAATAGTGCATATGCAAACAAAACGCAATGCATTATTATTTTTTTGCAAATTATTAATTAATGTTGACAAAAATGGTAGGGTATACTATAATTATTGAAGAATCCCTATCATTTTACTTGGAATTGAAGGAGGGGGAATATGAAACTTTCTACCAAAGGGAGATACGGTTTAAAGGCTATGTTCGATTTAGCGGTACATGACGGGGAAGGACCTATCCCCCTTAAGAATATTGCCGAAAGGCAACGGGTTTCGGACCATTACTTAGAACAACTGATCGCCGAACTCAGAAAATCGGGATTGGTGAAAAGCGTAAGGGGAGCGCAGGGAGGCTATATGTTGGCTCATAAGCCGTCTGAAATAACGGTAGGGGATATTATCAGGGTTTTAGAAGGTCCCTTGGGTCCTTCGGACTGTGTTTTGGAGAACGGGCCGATACAATGCAATAATGCAGACCATTGTATAGCCAAAACAGTGTGGGAAAAAATACAAACCAGTATCAGTGACGTTATTGATTTTATTACTTTGCAAGATATGTTGGACGATTATAAAAAGAAGGCTTGACCTTTCAAGTTATACATTATTTAATATACAAATATACACTGTAGGGAGAGGAATCGGATGTGTACACAACTTTATTTTGATTATGCCGCAACTACGCCTGTAAAAAAAGAAGTGCTGGAGGAGATGCTGCCATTTTTTAATATCAATTTCGGTAATCCGTCAAGTATTTATAATATAGGCAGACAAGGCAGGAATGCACTCGATATTGCCAGGGACAGGGTTGCAAAGACATTAAATTCAAAATCGGAAGAGATTTTTTTCACCGGCGGAGGGTCCGAATCTGATAATTGGGCTATCAAAGGGGTTGCATTTGCGAACAGAGATAAAGGCAATCATATTATAACTTCTAAAATTGAACATCATGCTGTGTTACACACATGTGAATACTTAGAAAAAGAGGGTTTTGAAATAACCTATTTGGATGTCGACAAATACGGTTTAGTCGGCGTGGATGATTTAAAAAATGCTATCAGAGATAATACCATTTTAGTCAGTATTATGTATGCAAATAACGAAATAGGTACGATACAGCCCATCAAGGAACTTGCACAGATAGCCAAAAAAAGCGGAATTATTTTTCATACCGATGCGGTACAGGCTTACGGAAATGAAATAATTGATGTAAACGATTTGGGTGTGGACTTATTGTCCATTTCAGCCCATAAGATATACGGGCCTAAGGGTGTAGGCGCATTATATATAAAAAAAGGCACAAAAATCCAACAATTGATACACGGAGGAGGCCAGGAAAAGAAGAGAAGGGCAGGTACCGAAAATATGCCGGGGATTGTAGGGCTGGGTAAAGCGGCAGAAATGGCATATGAAAATATAGAGGAACATATAGATAGACTGACAAGATTGAGGGACAAGTTAATCGATGGAATTATGACGAAGATACCATATACAAGACTAAACGGACATCCGACAAAAAGACTTCCCGGAAATGTGAACATTTCCTTTGAATTTATAGAAGGCGAATCAATTTTATTGAGTTTGGATATGGAGGGTATTGCCGCATCCAGCGGTTCGGCTTGCACATCAGGTTCACTGGGCCCTTCACACGTTTTGGCGGCAATCGGATTGAGTCACGAAATAGCGCATGGCTCGTTGAGGCTGACAATAGGTGATTTTACTACGGAAGACGAAATAAATTATGTTGTGGAAAAGCTGCAGTCCATTGTAGATAGATTGAGACAGATATCACCATTATATGAGAAGGTAAAAAGGGGGAAGTAAATAATGTATAATGAAAAAGTGATGGACCATTTTATGAACCCGAGAAATGTCGGCGAGATAGAGGATGCGGAGGCAATAGGAGAGGTCGGCAATCCGATATGCGGAGACATTATGAGAATGTACTTAAAGATAGATAATAATGATATTATTACGGATGTAAAATTCAAGACCTTTGGATGCGGTGCTGCAGTAGCAACTAGCAGTATGGCCACTGAGTTGGTTAAAGGAAAGACAGTAGAGGAGGCACTTAATATTACAAACAAAGCTGTTATGGAAGCTCTAGATGGCTTGCCACCAGTAAAGGTTCATTGCTCACTGCTCGCAGAGGAAGCAATTCATGCAGCCCTATGGGACTATGCAGAAAAAAATGGTATTAAAATAGAGGGATTAAAAAAGCCCAAGACTGATATTCATGAAGAAGAGGAAAGAGAAGAGATAGTCTACTAAGTGTTCTAGATTGGAGAAAAAATGCAGAAGGTTGTAGTTGGAATGTCAGGAGGAGTAGATTCCTCTGTAGCGGCATACCTTT
>LSQX01148613.1_pt1 | contig 16006 bp, 15 predicted proteins | sample 654561 | NCBI WGS metagenome assembly LSQX01 (sample SAMN04489861, study PRJNA283612) | anaerobic digester metagenome | isolation source: 4 biogas reactors fed with cattle manure at either 37C or 55C with and... | place: Denmark: Kongens Lyngby | collected 2014 | reverse complement strand
CCATAATTCTGGCGGAATTGGATATTCTCGGTCTTTAGCACATTGACCACTGCCTCGATCCGTTCCTGTTCGGGAATTGGTCCGGTGATGGCAAATACCTCATCCGTGGTCGTTGCCTCAAGCAGGTCTTTCAGGGAGCACTCGAGGTCTTCTAAGTGCCACGAACTGAGGGTCTCCTCGAGTCCTTCCATGTTTTTTTTATCGAGAAGGGCCATGATGACCCTCTTCCGTTCTTCAGGTATGTCCCGGAGAATGGCCCGCATCGGGGAAAGGTGACCGACATGAAGGTCATAGGTGACGCCTGCTGCCCGTAGAATGTCATCAGCGAGAAGGATTATTTCAGCATCCCCCTCAGCGGTGTCTGCTCCGATGAGTTCTGCACCAAATTGCCAGAACTGACGATACCTGCCTTTTTGGGGACGTTCATAACGGTAACAGTCTGAGAGGTAACACCAGCGCAACGGTTTTGCAAGCACCTTTGCTTCATTCACATACATCCGCAGAACAGCGGCAGTGCCCTCTGGACGTAGTGCCAGTGCCCTTCCCCCCTTGTCTTCGAATGTATACATCTCATTGATGATTCCCTCTCCTGAACGGATGGTATAGAGCTCCTGTGTTTCAAACGTGGGTGTGCAGACTTCACGATACCCCCATCGGCGTGCTGCCTCCCGCATCTTCATCTCGATATTTCTGCGGAATTCCATCTCGTCGGGAAGAAAGTCCCGTGTGCCTCGCGGTCGCTGTATCATGTATCTATTTCACTCCTTTTTTTGGGGTTTTTTCCCCGGATCTCTTGACCGGAACTGCTCCCAGTAAACGGTCTGTTGTAGTGGCCGCAGAGCTGAAGACTTTCGTCTTTTCTACTCTTCCCTGCAGGTATAATGCGATGAGAACGATGCCTAACCCAATAAATTCGGCTTCCTGATATGCAAAATAAAGCCCCATAGAAGCAAGTGCAGTGAAGAGCACCCCCATATACGCAGCCCTCCGGTACGTCTGGTCGCCGGTTCGATAAAATATTCGTCCATCACGCAGCCAGAGGAATGCTGCTACGATGACTCCGAAGATAGTTACATAGAGAAGGTATGTTGGTGCCATGCAATACCTAGTTATTTCACGTATACCAATATGATAACTATCAGTCATGAATCCTTATCCGACACTCAGGGATCTTCTGAACGCCTATAAATCAGGAGATATTTCTTTCAGTGAGGCCGAACAGGAGATACACGGCTTTCAGATAGAAGCACTTGGAGAGATAGCACGAATTGACACCGGCCGTATGATGCGATGCGGAATGCCTGAGGTTGTGCTGGGGGAGGGCAAGGATCCGGACCATCTGATTGAGATTATTCTCACGCTGGTCCGAAAAACCGGAAAATGTATTGCGACACGAGTGTCTGAGGATGTCAGTGCAGATATTCAAAAAGTGGCAGCAGATGAAGGTTTTTCCTGTGTGTATCATTCTGCAGCAAGGGCACTTGTGGCCTCCCGTATTCCGTCTCCATCTCTGCATGGGGGTGTCGTTGGCATCATCACGGCAGGCACATCTGATATTCGGGTGGCAGAAGAGGCCCGCATCATTGCAGAAGAGATGGGGTGTCAGGTAATTTCGGCATATGATGTCGGAGCCGCAGGGATACACCGTCTTTTTCCGGCACTTAAACTGATGCAGAGCGCTGATGTCTATATTGTTGCTGCCGGGAGGGAAGGAACGCTCCCATCAGTGGTTGCAGGTCTTGTCAGTCGCCCGGTGATAGGCGTACCGGTATCTACCGGATATGGGTATATGGGAAAGGGGGAAGCAGCACTTGGCAGTATGCTGCAATCCTGCTCGGTGATTGCTGTAGTAAATATTGACGCCGGGTTTACGGCAGGTGCATTTGCGGCACAGATTGCACGGGGAGCAGAGAATGGAAATGATTAGAGGTTTTTATATCGGCCGGTTTCAGCCATATCACTATGGCCACCAGTCCGTTATTATGCAGATCGCAGAAGAGGTGGATGAGCTGGTGATTGGCATCGGCAGTGCACAGTTAAGCCATACAACACATAATCCCTTTACCGCTGGTGAACGGGTTTTGATGATCACCCGTGCACTGGAAAAGTCACTTTCTCTTCCGTTTTATGTTATTCCTATTGAAGACATTCAGCGAAATGCACTTTGGGTTTCCCACGCACGTGCGATATCTCCTCCCTTTAATGCGGTGTATTCCTCAAATCCACTCGTTGTCCGTCTCTTTAGCGAGAGTGGTACCGAGGTCATCTCCCCGGAGATGTATAAACGGAAGGATCATAGCGGAACAGAGATTCGCAGGCGTATGCTTGCAGGAGAAGACTGGAGAGCGCTTGTTCCGCCAGAGGTGGCCGGTGTGATTGATGAAATCGATGGTGTCAAACGCCTTTTTGATGTATCCGGGAGCGACTGACCCGCATTGCAACCTTTGCAGTGAGATATGAAATGAGAGATCAACAATGAAGGGATGGAGAAAGATAGATGGGTTTTCTGGATAAATTACTGAGACGTAGAGCAGAACCGAAAGAGACAGATCTGGTGTTTATAGATATTCCCGCATGGATTGCAGAGAAAGAGCGTGCCATTTTTGAAGAGGCAGACCGTGCCGTCCGTGAATCACGTCCTCGTGTATGTGAGGCAGTTGGTGAGATGCAGGGGCTAATTGGTGCGCTAAAAAGTGCCAAGCCCGAGGAAAATGAGGTTGTTCACCCAAAACTCCTCAAGGTAGTGGAACAGGGTGTGCCCAACTATGCAGCAGCGATGGAAAAGACCCTCGCTCTTTCGGTTTCAGAGGTTCCCGGAGAATATTATGATAACTGCGTTGAACTGATTGCGCAAATAACAAAGAACACCAAAGGGCCCGGCCGGTACATTGCAAATGTGTTTCCTGCACAAATGAAGGAGATTCGGCTCCAGATCGATGTTATCGGACGCGAAGTAAATGCCCTCTCCAGCGTTCTTGCCACGTCACGGAAGCAGTCCGGCTGGGTCGATGAGGCGACAGAGACGCATGCGCTTCTCCTCGCACATCAGAATAAGCTGGACGAAGCTCTGCGTACTGTTTCTCATCTGACAGAGGAAAACGAGAAACTGGATGCAGAGCTATCTGCCCTCAAATGTGATCTGCAGGTCCTCATTGAGGGGCCTGAGGCTGATGAGTATAATGCACTCATCGCACGACAGGCGACCTGCAAGGATACACTACGTGAGGCAGATGCTGATTATAAGCGCCTATTGTCCCAGTCTGCAAATGTATTCCGGAAGGCCGTCCATTTCTGTGAACTCTCAAATGATAAGGAGACGATTGCACTTCTTAAATCGGTCCGGAGCGGACTTGAGTCACCTTCCTCTGATGAACGAATCCGGGGACTTGCTGCCTACCCGTCCCTCTTTCCTCATCTTGCCCGGATGATCCGTGAGAATGATTCTCTCATTAAAAACAAGGATGAACAGGCACTCTTCTCTGAACAGGATGCGTTTATCATTCCTTTGACAGAAGTCATTGCACAAGCAGATGATCTACATGCAAAGAATGCCCGATTGACGCATGCCTTGGGTGAAGTGGGGTATGTTAGAAGAAAAGCGGGAATGGAGGGCAAAATCAAAAAACTGAGCGAACAAATTGTTCGAAATTCTGCTGAGATAAACGATATACACAATATCTCCGATGAAATTCGTGCTTCAGCGCCGGAGATGGTGGAGCACCTCAGGCTGAATCTGGGATATCTGGCAGGCGAGGGTGTCCATATCAATCTCGTTAAGGTACCGGATTTCTCCTGATTTTCGGGATATATTTTTGTCAGGACTCAGGCGGGTGTAAAGGGAATGAAATCGGTTGATCTGACAAAAGGGCCTATCACGCGTTCTCTTCTCACCATTGCAGCACCCATCGTGGCCGCCAATATTCTTCATTCCATGATGGAGGTGGTCGACCTCTTCTTTGTCGGCCGAATCAGCCAGGCGGCGATTGGTGGTGTAGGTCTTTCCGTCTCCGTTGTTTTTGTTTTGATGACGCTGATCATCGGGCTTGCCAGTGGGACTACGGCATTTGTCTCCCGGTATTATGGGGAAGGAAATTATTCCCATGCCGGACGGGTGTTAATTCAGGCTCTGATACTCGGTGCCGTCTTATCTTTGGTCATATCTGTGGTTGGGTATTTCTTTGCTGATGAGATGCTGGCCATTTTTGGGGCGCCAGACGAGGTGGTAACAGAGGGCGCTCCTTATTTGCAGGTGTTCTCTCTCGGCATTGTGACTCTGGTTGAATTCTGGATTATTTCTGCCTTTTTTCAGAGTATTGGTGACACAAAAACACCTCTTCTCATAGTTCTCGTGATTAACATACTCAATGTCATTCTCGATCCTATCCTCATGTTCGGGTTAGGGATTGCACCGGCGATGGGGGTTTCTGGTGCCGCGGCGGCAACAGTAATTACCCGGGCGGTAGGACTTGGAATTGGTGTTTTTTTACTCCTCCGTCGTCTGAATCAACAGATGGGATTTACTCGTCAGGCAAAACCAGATCTTTACCTGATGCACCGCATCATGCGGGTGGCAGTGCCGAATATGGTTCAGTCAGGGGTACGGAGTGTGGGTTCTCTCATCATGTACATCATCATCGCATCGTATGGGACACTCGCCCTCTCCGCATTTGGAATTGTCAGTCGTATTGAGATGCTTGCTATGATGCCGGGGTTTGGTATTGCCACTGCTGCAGCAGTGATGGTTGGGCAGAATATCGGTGCAGGAGACCCTGAGCGGTCAGAAGCGTCTGCATGGAGGGCACTCGTGATATTTGGTGCGTTCATGGCCGTAAGCACGGTAATTGTTCTGACGTTTGGTGGAAACCTTACCGAAATCTTTGACCCGAGCGGTTTGTCGAACGCATGTGCCGCTTCGTATTTCCTGATAGTATCGCCATTTTATGTGTTAATTGCTGTCTCGACCGTCCTTTCGTTTGCCTTAAACGGCGCAGGTGATACGAGAAAGCCGATGTATGCAACCATCATTTCATATTTCCTTCTTCAGGTGCCCCTTGCACTTATTATCCCTAAACTCACCGGAACAGGTCTTGTGGGCGTGTGGTACGCAATGTCAATGGGTATCCTCGTTCAGACCGTTGCCATCTATCTGATGTTTCGGTCCGGAAAATGGAAGGAAATTAAAATTTAATATTCGTGTGTTTCAGAGCGAATCAAAACTGATGCCACCTATTTCATCAGCAATTCCGGCCACTTCCTGTGTTCCGAATGCCGTCATCACGGATGTGAGGTCGATATCAATTGCTACCTCGCACATATAATCGATGATATCAATAGAGAGTTCACGCTTTATTTTAGATTTTTTAATCTGTTCCACAAGGAACGAGATCCGTTCTGGCGGTTCCATTCGGAGTTTTGCCGTACTGACAACGCACATAAAGATCCGTGTCATGTTTCGGTCAGTCCCGGTGATCGTCTCAAAGAAATTTTTGATCACCTGAGCCTGATAGATTTCTCCGCCCATAGTAAACAGAATATATTGATTGATTGTTTATATACGTTGTGGAGAGGAATGTGTGGAATATGGGGTTTTGGCACCGTTGGAGGAAATGTCGTGATGTGATACCCTGTAAAAAAGGGTGAGTGTTATTTGGCTGAGACGATTCTGATGACATCCCCGTCTTTGAGTTCGTGGGTATCTTTAATTCTCATCTTTGTTTTTGCATCAACCGCATGTATGAATCCGTCTCCGATTTCGGAGTGCACCTGATAGGCAAGATCGCGAGGTGTTGACCCGCGTTTCATTAGGAATGCATCGGGGAGTATCCTGCCCTGCCCGTCACAATATTTGTTTTCATCAACCACCGGATAAACAACGATCATATCCAACAGGTCAAAGACCGACCCATTGATCGCCTGCTGAACACCTGTACTTCCGAATCTATCCATAACGCTCTGAATGGCCATCAGGCCTTTCTTCTGGGGGGCACTGAGCTTTGAATCTGGTGGGATGGTGAAGGTGGCATCTCCCGGCAGATAAGTGATGAATTTGCCTTCTGCTGCCTTTCTGAGTGCCAGTTCACTTGCTGAAGAGGCAAATGAGATGCCGGACTTCTTTAATTCGTTGCACATCTCTTCAGATGCGAGGTCAGCCTTGTTTGCCACCACGACCATCGGTTTGCTCATGGGAACAAGGATGGAACAGAATTTGATCAGTTCTTCTTTAGAGCACGATTTTAAGTCAATCTCTGCCTCGCGTTCGGCATCGCGGACCTGTTCATAGGTTATTTTCAGGCCTCCAAGTGCTTCGGCTATGGCATCAAGGATATCGTAGTTCCTCTGCTGGGTTGACCGCTGCATCTTTGACCAGGTTTTATTAAGAATCCCATACACCCACATAGACATTTCATGCTCAATGAATCCGATATCATCGCGGGGGTCGTGTGATCCCGCATCAACCGGGTTTCCTTCACTATCGGTGTTGCCGCTTCCGTCAATGATGTGGATGATGGCATCCGCTTCCCTCAGGTGGTCCAGAAACTGGTTGCCCAGACCCCTGCCCTCATGTGCATCAGGCACCAGTCCTGCGACATCAATCAGCCCCACGGGGATGAACCGCACGCCGTCTGTGCAGTGGCCGCACTTTACGCCCAGTTTCTGGCACGCGCAGGTAACACGCAGGTAGGCAACGCCGGTGTTCGCGTCAATCGTTGTGAACGGATAATTTGCAATCTCCACCGGTGCGAGTGTGGATGCCGTAAAAAACGTTGATTTTCCACAGTTTGGTTTTCCTGCAATAGCAATAGTCAGCATGGTAATTCTCTTTCTCTCTCCTATATTGATGCATATCTCTGGCAAATCTGGTGCCTTTGTATGTAGTATCTGGTTATCGTAACAGAGTATAAATGATCAGATGCAAAAAACGTTACCATGAGTTTTTCAGAAAAACCGGTTTACTATTTTGACCGACCGGGAAAAGATAATTCACACGATGCAGCGAATATTGCAGTGAAACGTGCACAGGACTTGGGAATATCTACTATTGTTGTCGCAAGCACTACCGGAGAAACGGCAAAGATATTTGCTGAGGTAATGAAAAACACCGGAATCCATCTGGTTATAGTAACTCACACAGTTGGGTTCCGGGAACCGGGGGTATGGGAATTCGATACGGGTCTTTTGCCATATTTCAAAGAGCATGGTGCAGATGTGGTCACCGGCACGCATGTCCTCTCAGGTCTTGAACGCGCATTATCCGGAAATCCGAAGGTGGGTGGTGGATCACGGACTGATGTTATTGCAGAAACGCTCCGGCGGACTATTGCAATTGGCCTCAAGGTCGCTGTAGAGTGTACGCTCATCGCCGCAGATCAGGGGAAAGTGCCTGTTGACCGGGAAGTCATTGCTGTGGGCGGTACGGCACAGGGCGCGGATACGGTCTGTGTAGTGCTACCGGCAAATACTGCTCGGTATTTTGATTTGCAGGTTCGTGAAATTGTCGCCATGCCCAGGAATCGCTGATACATTATGGTTCTCAATTCACTCAAAGAAGCATTCAGTTGCCTTAAGCGATATCCATTCCTTCTGTTGTCGGGAATTTGGGTTGGATGTGTAGTTGCAGCTTTTGGCTACTGTAGCGTTCATGGTCTCGAATTCTACGCGTCGACCATTGGATTCTTTGGCGTTATTCTTTTCCCGTTTTTTGTAGGTGCATCCTATGAAATAATCAACTGGGGTGAGAGTTCCCTCTCTGCATACGTAAGGGGGGGTCTTTGGCGGTATTTTGCAATCCTTATTCCGGGAGCCTTTTTGGCATTCTTTGGTGCTATTGGAATTCTGATTTTTTCCCTCGTCTTTACGGCATTCGGAGGTGGGCAGAATGCCCTCCTGATGATTGTAAGTGTATTCTGGATTTTTATTCCTCTGATATTCTTTTTTTTCTTTTATGACGCCGTAGCGGTTCTTGAAAGGAAGAGGGGCGTCTTTGCAACCCTTTTGCAAAGCGTGATATTTGTTCGTTCCCATCCCTTTGGGGTGGTTGGATTTTATCTCGTTTGTTTCATTCTTCTCGTTGTGGTGTTTATGGTCAGTACCTTCTTCGTCTCACTGTTCTTTGCCGGTTCAATAGCTTTTGATCCGTCTCTTGACGTAAACACCCTTATGAATATGACCCTTGAAGAGCAACAGGCCCTCATTGGGGACGACGGGATGGATATTATCGTTGCCCTGTATGCCGTGGTGGCAGGTCTTTTCACCGCGATTCTCCTTCCGTTCAAGGCCTCTTTTTACCTTCGTCATGTTGAGGCTGTCGATGACGATAATCAGGAGGAAATGATTGGGGGGGAAATAATAGATGAGGAGATGATGGAGGGCGGGGTCTATGATGAGAAAGGACGCTGGTACAAATATTCTTAATTCTCATTTTTTTTAAATCACTATTCATCCGCTGAATGAAACGTTTTACTGCATTTACTGGTTCCAAAAAACTGTTGTTATTTTATCTCCAAATTCATCCCGAACACCGTTCTGTCATGGGTATGGAAGTGCACGGGAATTCTTCTGAATAGATAAGAGAGGGAGAGGTGTGGAAATATTCTGTACCTCAGGATGTGATACCCAAATCGGGATAGCCGTATCTTGAATCTTTGTTGTGGGCCAATGTGTATCTTTTTTATGAACTGCCCGGATCCTGTTTAAAAAATTCGTGGATATATTCATGTTTTAAAAAGAGATGAAAACAAAATATACTACTACTGCAAAGATTCCGGATGACAGTGTGGCAAGGAAATTTGTTCCGGCGTTCCCGAATACGTGTTTGTTTTCATATACTGCACCGATGAGACTGTCGATGTTTGTCCCGAAAAATCCGGACAGAATCGTGACTGCGACGAGTGTCAGGTCGGCAACACCCAGCACATATGCAACAATGGCGATGATGACTGCGCCTCCAATGGCGGCCAGTTCTCCAACCAGTGTAACGCCCCCGTTTGTCCCCCGGGGCACCTCCCTAAATGTCGTGATGAGACGTGGTGTCTTCCCAACCACGCCAACCTCGCTTGCAAGGGTATCTGAGGTGGCACAGGCAACGCTTCCCAGAAAGAGTGCAATGAACAGAGGTTCTTTCGTAATGCCAAAGAGGATGGCTCCGCTGAGTGCAACTACCCCGTTTGCGAATACATTGAAGTAGCCACGTACACCACCGTGTGATTCTGCTACACCGAGTAATTTCTTCTTCTCAAACCGGAATTTTGTGGTGCCTGCTCCGAGAATAAAGAAGGTGAGCATAATCAGAAACCATTCCACACCACCGGTGAATACGATGATAAGAATCCCCATCAGTGCTCCTGAAAAAAGACCCGACATGTCCGCTGCTTTCAGCTTGTAGGAGAACAACGCAAATCCAAACCCAATGATGACTGCGGTGATGAGGATCGTAGCTTCAACATGGTAGTTAATTTCGTAGAAGAGAAGCATCGTCATTGCAACGCCCAGCGTCTCAATGAAGATGCCATCCTCGCGTTCGCGCAGAATCGCATGGAGCATCAAAGCAACAATTACTCCCGTGACTGCTACAAGCGGGGCGGTGTAGCCCGAATACATCATAACCAGAAATGCGCTGATGAATGCGGCGACAATAAATGGGATATATCCTTTTTCGCCCTTTCCCGTGATTCGATAGGCAGCTTCACCGATGATTACAATGGCAAACGTAGTGGAAAAAACCACCAGTGGTATGAGTTCAAAGCCATAAAGCGCCGCTATGGTTGCGATAGAAAAAGATGTGTATCGGGATTTTTTTATGAGAATGAACAGTACGCAGATGAGCACAACAAAAAGCGCGAGAAGCCAGTGGGGGGTGACATATGGGGCAATGATGATGCATAGCAATGCAAGAACCGACGCTGCCCACATCCCTGTGTCCTGTTCCATTGATGTTATTTTAGTAATTCAAGGTTAATTGGTTTATGCTTGTGGATCAACCGAAATACCGAAGGCGTATGATCCCAATCCTGTAGAGGAGTACTGGTTACAGGAATGGAAGGATGAGGACAATTATTTTGATCCTGTCTCAACAAAACCCCGGTTTATCATCGATACTCCTCCCCCATACCCGACCGGTAACTTCCATATTGGAAACGGGTTTAATTGGTGTTATATCGATTTTATCGCACGATATAAGCGAATGCGTGGATATAATGTCATGTTTCCTCAGGGGTGGGATTGTCACGGCCTGCCCACTGAAGTAAAGGTGGAGGAGACTCATGGCATAACCAAAAATGATGTGTCTCGTGATGTTTTCAGGCAGATGTGTCATGATTTAACGATTCAGAATATTGAAAAGATGCGCGCGACCATGCGGCGATGTGGATTCTCAATTGACTGGAGCAACGAATATGTCACCATGTTGCCGGAATACTATCGGAAGACTCAGATATCATTTCTCAGAATGCTAAAATCCGGCGATATATATCAGAGTGAGCACCCGGTAAACTTCTGTACGCGATGTGAGACTGCCATTGCCTTTGCCGAAGTGACCTATGATGACCGGACCACTCTCCTGAATTTCTTTGACTTTGATGGCGTAGAGATTGCCACCTCCCGTCCTGAACTTCTTGCAGCCTGTGTTGCTGTTGCTGTTCATCCAGACGATGAGCGGTACGCAGGAACCGCAGGGAAGACTCTCAAGGTGCCACTCTTTGGCTACAGTGTGCCGGTGATTACTGATGGTGCTGTTGATCCTGAGTTTGGCAGCGGTGCGGTGATGATCTGTACGTTTGGTGACAAACAAGATGTGCACTGGTGGAAACAGCATCAGCTTGATCTCAGAAAAGCTATTAACACCTCAGGCAGGATGACCTCCATTGCCGGCCCCTATGAGGGTCTGACAACAAAGGAATGCCGTGAGAGAATCCTTGCAGATATGAAGGAGCAGGGTATACTCAACCGTCAGGAGAATCTGGAACAGCGTGTTGGGGCCTGCTGGCGGTGTAAGACACCGATTGAGATTCTCAGTGAACGTCAGTGGTTTGTAAAAATTCACAATGAGGGTATCATCAAAGCGGCAAAAGAGATCAAGTGGATGCCTGATCACATGTATAGCCGTCTGGAGAACTGGGCATCACAGATGGAATGGGACTGGTGCATCTCACGTCAGCGTGTGTTTGCAACACCCATTCCTGTCTGGTTCTGTGATGGATGTGGTGCGACAGTTCTTCCTGATGAAACAGATCTGCCGGTTGATCCAACAGCAGTAACTCCGAAGAATGCCTGCCCAGTCTGTGGTGGGACTTCATTTACTGGTGAAAAGGATGTGCTGGATACGTGGATGGACTCCTCTATCTCTGTCTTAAATGTCACCGGCTGGGATGGTGGGGATATTCCGGAGCGGTTCCCCGCACAGATTCGCCCGCAAGGTCATGATATCATCCGGACATGGGCATTTTACACCATTCTGCGTTCCCTTGCCCTGACGGGGTCAAAACCATGGGATGAAATTCTTGTGAATGGGATGGTGCTTGGCGAAGACGGCTTTAAGATGAGCAAGAGCCGGGGTAACATCATTCCTCCCGAGGATATTCTCAAGGATTATGGGGCAGATGCGTTCCGCCAGTGGAGCGCTATTGGTGCGGCAACGGGATCTGATATCGTCTTTTCCTGGAATGATGTGGTGGCCGGGTCACGGTTCCAGACCAAACTCTGGAATATCGCGCGGTTTGTGCTGATGCAGGCAGGGGACTCGGGTGATTTTACTGAAGATTCCGTGACGGTTCTTGCCGACAAGTGGCTGATGTGCCGTCTTTCTGCAACGGTTGCAGAGGTGACTGGGGCAATGGAGTCTTATCAGTTTGATCGTGCCATCCGTGGCATCCGTGAGTTTTCCCGCGATATCTTTGCTGACAATTATATCGAACTGGTGAAAGGCAGATTGTATGAAGACGAAGGGCCCGCACGAGACAGTGCGCTCTATACTCTGCGAGCGGCCCTTGCTACTATCTGCAGGATGTTTGCACCGATTACGCCATTCTTTTCGGAAGAGTGTTTTTCCTATCTGAATGAAGGAAGTGTGCATGCCGCAGGATGGCCCGACCTTTCATTTGTCGATATGGATGCGGCGCGTAATGGCGCTTTGCTTGTAGAAGTGGTCTCTGAAGTACGCAGGTTCAAGCATGACAATGGTATGGCACTCAATGCCCCTCTCGGGCAGGTCGTTGTGTATGCGAATGAGGGAATTGAAGATGCTGGTGACGCATCCCGTGCTTTGAATGCGAAGGTGAGTTGGACTACGGAAAAACCGCACCTCGAACAGGTGGTCTCCGATGTGAACTTTTCAATGGGAATCATTGGTCCCGCTCTGAGAAACAAGGCGCGTGGGTTTATGGATGCAGTGCGTGCCCTCCCTGAAGCAGACCTCCGCAATGGTGTGTCGCATGTGACCGTTGATGGAGAAGAGGTGGCTGTTCCGGAGGGTGCCTTTGAACCCGTCTATGTCTACCGCGTAGCAGGAGCAACCGTGGATGTGCTGACCCTGAAAGAGGGGGTCATTGTCACGGTTTTACGAATTGCCTGATACTTTCGGCAACGAAATTCCCAATTATCTCTTTTTCAAGCATTGCGTCAATGATCACAAACCGTTTTGGATCGTGTTCTGCTGCCATCAGGTAATTTTTCTGAACACGGGAAAGGATGTCGGCCTTTTCAAAGTGTTCTGTATCGTCACGGTCGTCAGAAAGGCGTTTCATTGCGTTTTCAACCGGCATGGTCAAAAGATAAGTGCGGTCAGGAAGAATAGTCCAACCGTGGTGTACTGCCTTTAACCACTCATGGGCGTTTGGAAGAATGCCATCCAGAGTGACGGATTGATAGGTGAAGCGTGAATCACTGTATCTATCGGAGATGACCAACTTTCCTTCCAAAAGAGCCGGGCGAATAATGTCGCGGATGTGCGCGGCATGATCTGCGGTGAAAAGGAGTGCCTCTGCGATTGGATCTATCTCTTTTGCAATGCCCCTTCGGACTTGTGCTCCAATCCACGTGTCTGTTGGCTCCCGAGTGAAAACAGGCCTTAAATCTTTCAGCTTTTCACTGAGAGTTCTGATCAGTGTCGATTTTCCGGTTCCGTCTATTCCTTCTATGGTAATCAGCATTATGTCTCCTTTCTGCCGGTATCTGGCATTAAATAGCGAGGTAGTGTACTCCGCGTGCTCTATCTCCATTCTAAAGAAATTCTTCGGAAATCAGGAGGTGAACATCACTGAGTGGATATGATCATACGTAATCACTATTATGAAGAGTATCCAAAAATAAGTATGGAATTATTAGTCAGCCCCAGCAGTGTTGAGGAAGCACGCGATGCCCTCGCTGCTGATATCATCGATGTGAAAAAACCATCCGAAGGTTCGCTCGGTGCCAATTTTCCATGGGTTATTCATGCAATAAAACTGATGACAGAGAAACCTGTCAGTGCTGCAATCGGTGATTTTAGTTTTCTTCCAGGCGGTGCCTCACAAGCTGCGTACGGTGCTGCATGTGCCGGTGCAGACTATGTCAAGGTCGGTCTGAAATTTAGCGGTGCTGATCGTGCAGCAGAGTTGATTGAAGCCGTTGCAAAGGCAGTCCATTGGCAATTCCCCGAAAAAATTGTTGTTATTGCAACCTATGCCGATTATGAACGGATGGGTACTATTTCTCCGATGGAAGTTGCGCCCCTTGTGGCAGAGAATGGTGCAGATATTGCCATGATTGACACAGGTATTAAGGATGGGAAGAGCCTCTTTGACTTTATGGACGAATCGATTCTTGGAGAATTTACGGATATTAATCGGAGTTTGAACCAAAAGACTGCTCTGGCAGGTTCTTTGAGGTTTGAGGACCTTGCAGTCCTGCGCCGTATTAACCCGGAGATCATCGGGGTCCGGGGAATGGTCTGTGGCGGGGACCGTAGTTGTGTTATCCAACAAAAGCTGGTTGAAAAAGCAATGTCTCTGGTGAGATAAAATGAGCATGTATGCAAATAAATTGAATATTCCCCTTGGTCTGACATTTGATGATGTTCTGCTCATCCCTGCTCAATCATATGTTGAGCCCTCAGAAGCTGACATCCGTACTCGATTTACGAGAAACATCGCTCTCAATAGTCCAATTATATCGGCAGCAATGGATACGGTAACAGAAGCCCCTATGGCAATTGCGCTTGCCCGAGAGGGCAGTATTGGGATAATCCATCGTAATATGAGTGCAGAACGTGAGGTAGAGGAGATACGTCTTGTCAAACAGGCCGAAGATATTATCGAACGTAAAGTGCTGACCGTTCTGTCTGATTCCACAGTTGGTGAAGTGGACCGAATGATGCGTTACCATGATATCGGCGGTGTGCCGGTCATGGATAACGGCATGATAATTGGTATTGTAAGCCGTCGGGATCTGCGCGGTATCGTTGCTAAACGTGGCGATGAAAATATCCAGAACGTCATGACGCGTAAACCCATTACTGCAAAGGATGGCATCGGTCTTGAGGAGGCCCTTGAAAAGATGTACACCAATAAGGTGGAACGTCTGCCGGTCACTGATGCAGATGGCAATCTTCTGGGAATAATCACGATGCAGGATCTTCTTGAACGTCATCAGAATCCGAATGCCATCCGTGACAAGGATGGTAATCTCCGTGTTGCAGCAGCAGTCGGTCCGTTTGATTTTGAACGTGCAGTTCTTCTCTCAGAGGCCGGTGCGGATGCGCTTGCAGTCGACTGTGCCCATGCGCATAACATGAATGTGGTAGCCGCTGTCCGCGATATTGTGGGAAGTGTCTCTGCAGATGTCATCGCGGGTAATATTGCAACAAAGGAGGCCGCAGAGGAGTTTGGATCTGACGTTGATGCAATAAAGGTCGGTATTGGCCCCGGTTCAATCTGTACAACCCGCATTGTCGCGGGCGTGGGTGTGCCCCAGATTACTGCTATTGCAAATGTAGCTGAGGTGATGAACGAGTACGACGTACCGGTTATTGCAGATGGTGGCATCCGATACAGTGGTGACATTGCCAAGGCAATTGCTGCCGGAGCAGATTCTGTGATGCTGGGAAGTCTCCTTGCTGGGACTGATGAGGCTCCCGGACGCCTCATTGCGATGAAAGGGCGACGTTACAAACAGTACCGTGGCATGGGTTCTCTTGGTGTCATGAGCGGCGGGGAGTCCAGTGACCGTTACTTCCAGAAAAAGGATATTGGAAGGAATAAATTTGTTCCCGAAGGTGTGGAAGGGGCAATTCCCTATGTGGGAAATGTTTCGGATGTTCTTTATCAGCTCACCGGCGGTTTGAAATCTGCTATGGGCTATACCGGCTCAAAGACGATTGCTGATCTCAGGCGGAATGGACGGTTTGTGCAGATTACATCGGCAGGATATATCGAAAGCCACCCCCATAATATTCTCATCACTGATGAGGCTCCCAATTACCGCGTGATGGAATGAACCAAATAACTATATCTTTTCCCAACATTTACTTTTGGTAAGTATGATCGGTGATGACGAGGGTTCCGATCTTCTGGATATTCTTGGTAACCGTAATAGGCGGCGTATCATTGGACTTCTCCGGGAGAAGCCATGTTATGTGACTGAGATAGCTGAAAGGCTGGTGCTTAACCCTAAGGCGGTGATTGATCATCTCCAGTATATGGAGCGTTTAGAGTTCCTTTCTTCACGCACTGATGCGCGGAGAAGGAAGTATTACTGCCTTGTCCGTGACATCAGTATCGATATAAAAATGGCAGAATCGCCCGCTCTGCAACAGGGGGGGCAACCAACAGCAAATGACCTGTTTCATCAATCAGTGATGAATCTAAGCTCTCTCCTGAATGCCCGTAACCGCCACATTGAATCACTTGAGTATATCGAGAGTGATCTTGATGCCGCTTTGGATGATCTTGTGTCTACGAGCAAAGAAATATTAGCAGGGGAAACAGAAATCAATCTTATAACCGCACTGTGCAACAGCTGTCTCTTATACACATCT
>LSQX01138517.1_pt2 | contig 16006 bp, 15 predicted proteins | sample 654561 | NCBI WGS metagenome assembly LSQX01 (sample SAMN04489861, study PRJNA283612) | anaerobic digester metagenome | isolation source: 4 biogas reactors fed with cattle manure at either 37C or 55C with and... | place: Denmark: Kongens Lyngby | collected 2014 | reverse complement strand
CAGCGACAAAGGCAACGACAGCGACGGCAACGGCAACGGCTTACGGCAGTCTTACGACCATCATGTGGCACGGGCGCCCTCGCCCGTGCGTCGTGGAGTCGTTGCCGTATGGAGTGGCGGCGCTTTAGCGGCGCCAAGTCGTTCTCTGCAGTTGTCGGAGCGGCTGGAAGCCCCTCCGCTCCATACGGCTGGGCAACGGCAACGGCAACGGCCGACGCATCTGAANNTGCGTCGCTCCGAACGGCAACGGCAGCGGCGGGGTACGAGCCCCCGCCCTACAACGGCAAAGACGGCGTATAAGCGACAGTAGATGGCTGTCCAGCATAGAGGCGCGGCAGAGATGCCGCGCCTCATTTCGTCAGGGAGGCGACAGGATGATCGAGACAATCAGTGGTTGGCTGCAGGGAGTGCTTCTGCCCGGCTTCGGAACGCTGCTGCTCGCGGCGGCACTCGGGCTCGTGCGGCGTTACGTCGGCAAAATCGAGGATGAGCGGCTCAGGCAGCTTATCCTCGAACTTGTCCAGGCCGCCGAGCAGATCTACGGCCCCGGCAACGGTGAGGCGAAGCGGCGCTACGTCGTCGAGAAGCTGCGGGAGACCGGGCGCGGCAAAGTCGATCGCAACAAGCTTGAGGCGGCGGTCTACAGCCTCAGCGAGTTCTGAGGCAACCGTCACGCAGAAGAGGCGTCCCGTCCGCAGATTGCGGTCGGGGCGCCTCTTCGGTTTATCCGAACGGCGCACGGACAGGAGTGTGCGTGCGAAGGTCAGCATCATGTGCGGCAAGGGGAGCGACAGGCATGGCGGGAGAATGTGAAGTCAGCATGACGCAGTTCCGGCAGCAGCTCGCCGGGCTGCGGGTGACGAGGAAGATCAATGAAGTCGTGGTGCATCATACGTGGAGTCCCGCGTCGAGCGACTACCGGGGGATCGAGACCGTGCGCGGCGTGCGGCGCTACCACATGAACGTGCGTGGGTGGTCGGACAACGGCTACCACGTGATGATCGGCCCCGACGGGCGCATCTTCCTCTGCCGGCCGATGGAACGCGCCGGAGCGCATGTGTCCGGGCGTAATGCGAACACGATCGGCATCTCCGTCATCGCGAACTTCGATCGCGAAGAGCCGTCAGAGCACGGAGGGACGAGGGTTGCGCACGAGGTAGCGGCGGCGCTGCTGGAACGCTTCGGCCTGGAGACCAGCGCGATACGCTTTCGCCGCGAGTTCGCCGCAAAGACCTGCCCCGGGACGAAACTCTCGCTGAGCGAGTTCCGGCGCGGTGTTGGGGCGGTGCTGGAGCGGGGGAGTGGTGGTGCGCCGAAGGTGGTGCTGCTGCCGGGCTCGCAGGTGGTGGAGTGCAATGCTGCGGTGGAGGATGGCGTGACGCGGGTGGACCTGCGGGCTTTCGCGGAGGCGGTGGGCTGCAGCGTGCATGACCGCCTGAAGGACCAGGGGAAGGTTTACGTGAGTGAGGCGGGGGAATGAGGGAGGCCGCGACGGGCGGGCCTCACCCCCCTCGGGAGGTACGGCAGCGACGCCGTTGCCGTTGTGGCCCCTGCGCCCTCGCAGGGGGCGGCGCGAAGCGGCGCGGTCGTTCGTCGGTTACAACTGTCGGAGCGGCTGAAAGCCTCTCCGCTAATACGGCTGGGCAAACGGCGACGGCGGGCCTCACCCCCCCGGCCCCCCTCTCCCTCCGGACTTAGCTGCGCGAAGTCGCTCGGGACGAGGGGGGAGGAACGGCAAACGGCACAGGTCGGCGTGGGGGCCGACCTCTCCGACGGCTAACGGCAACGGCCGACGGCCGACGCATCTGAACGGCAGATGCGTCGCTCCGAACGACAAACGGCAACGGCTAACGGCAACGGCGACGGCCGACGCATCTGAACGGCAGATGCGTCGCTCCGAACGACAAACGGCAACGGCTAACGGCAACGGCGACGGCCGACACCATCCGCACGGCGGGCCTCACCCCCCCGGCCCCCCTCTCCCTCCGGACTTAGCTGCGCGAAGTCGCTCGGGACGAGGGGGGAGGAACGGCAAACGGCACAGGTCGTCAGACGCGCAGCGTCTGCCGGGGGCCGACCTCTCCAACGGCTAACGGCAACGGCCGACGTGTTCCCCGTTTCGGTTGCAGGCAGGTGGGTTGGTGTGATATACTACACCTCGTTCACCCCAGACGGGTTCCATCTGCATCGTGCAGATCATGCGACGCGTCCTGGGCACGTTGACATGCCTTGGAGGCATTCAATAAATGAAGCGCACATATCAGCCAAAAGTGCGGCGGGCCAAGCGCAAGCATGGCTTCCGCGCACGGATGAGCAGCAAGGCCGGTCGGCGGGTCCTCAAGCGGCGACGCGAGAAGGGTCGCAACAGACTGGCGAAGTGACGGAGAGCGCAGCGTCTTTGCGCGCGCCATCGACACCGATGAGAGGTATGCCAACTCTGCGGCGGCAGGGAGATCTCGACAGGATCTTCCAGAACGGCCGATGGCACCGTTTCCGATCGGTGTCTGTTGGCACGTACATGCGCGATGACTGCGAGCCCAGCCGCTTCGCCTTCATCGCCGGGGGGCGCATCGGAAACGCCGTCCGCAGAAATCGGTCGCGACGCCGGATGCGCGAGGCGCTGCGATCGATGCTCGATGAAGTCAAGCCGGGGGCCGACGTGGTTGTCCTCGCGCGCGATGCCACCGCCGATGTGCAGTTTGAATCAATCCGCGGGGCCATACGAAGCAGCCTCGTCTCGGAGGGCCTGATCGAGGAACCAGCCGCCGACGAGCAACGCCCCGCGACAAGCGATTCCCAATGAAGCGGGTCGCCGTAGCCTTGATCCGGTTCTACCAGCGCACACTGTCGCGGATTACGCCCCCGACCTGCCGATTTCATCCGACCTGCTCTGAGTACGCGGTGCAGGCGATTGAGACACATGGCCTGCTGCGAGGGGGATGGATGGCGGCACGTCGCATCTGCCGCTGCCATCCGTGGTCGGAGGGCGGCGATGACCCTGTTCCGGGCGCGGAGCCGCTCGATACTGAAAACCCAGCGCCCGACGAGGGCGATAAGAACGGAGATAATGATGCATAGGCACTCCAACCTGTTGCGCCGCATCCTGCCCCTGGCGCTCACACTGGTCATAATCTGTGTGCCAGGCGGTCTCGCGTACGCTCAGTCACAGGAGGGGCTTCCGGTGGACCTCGTTATCCCGGAAGAGCCCTCGCTCGACCAGCAGTTGGAAGTACTGCGGGCGCTGCATGAGAGCGCGATCGCCTCGATCCCCAAGGGCGGTCTCCTCAGCGGCGTCCGGGACATGTTCGGCGGCGGTGAAGAGAAGGCCACCTACACACCGGTAGCCAACGTAGCAGTGCATGCCGCCGAATCGCGCGGGGAGCTTGTGATGACCGAGGGCATCTACACGGTGACCGACCGTGGTGGCGTGGTGCACTCGATGGGGCATGAAGTGATCGTCGAGCCTGCCGGGGATGTGCGACCGGAGGGCTTCGAGCCTGCCGGCGGCAGCCCCGAAGGCATGCCGGTGTCGGTCACGGGGCGCATCGAGACGCTGGGGGATGACGCGGTCCTGCGGGCGGTAGAGATCGTGCCTTCGGCGCTGGTCACCGGAGTGCGCATCGGGCGGATCCTGGAGTTGCAGGAGAAGTGGGGGGAGGCGGTGGAGGTGTACGAGACCGCGGCCTCCCACGGCCAACTGGCGACGCGGCCGCTGGCGGCGTTTGCGAAGTTCCGGGCCGGTGCTATCGCCATCGAGAAGCTCGCTGATGAGAAGCGGGCGCGCAACATCTATTCGGCCGCATGGCAGACGTATGCCGGCGAAGACCACGGCAAGGCGATCTACGACACCTGGGTTGAGACTGCCGAGGGCGACTGGGAGCAGATCGCGGTATCGAAGGCCATCGCTCCGCGACTCGACCGCCTGAACTCGGGGCTGCTGGGCTACCGGATCGTGGACCTCTTCGTGCGGCTTGCGGGTGGCAACAAGGCGCTCGGCATAGTGCTGCTGGCGGTGATACTGCGGATCGCGATCTTCCCGCTGACGCGGAAGCAGCTCGTCTCGCAGCGGCGGATGGCGGCGATCCAGCCGCAGATCAAGGAGCTTCAGAAAGAGCACGCGACGGACAAGCAGAAGTTCCAGGAGGAGTTCTGGGCGCTGTGCAAGGAGAACAACTGCAATCCGCTCGGCGGCTGTCTGCCGATGCTGGTGCAGATGCCGATCCTGCTCTTCCTGTACCGCGGCATCCGAGAGTACATCGTGCAGTTCGATGGCACTTCGCTGCTGTGGATGGGGAACCTCGCGCAGCCGGACATGATCCTGCTGGTGCTCTACACCGTCAGCATGGTGGCGTTCCAGAAGGTGGCTGCGCAGAGTCAGCCTACGGCCGACCCGCAGCAGCAGCAACAGCAGCAGATGATGGCGTATATGATGCCGATCATGTTCTTCTTCTTCTTTCAGGGCTTCCCGGCCGCGTTCATCCTCTACTGGCTCGCGAGCAACTTGATCTACCTTGCCGAGCAGTTGATCTTCGTGCATGGGCGCGAGGGCAAGCCCGAGCCGGCGTCAGCGGTGAGCGGCGAGAAGAAGTCGGGCGGCTTTGTCACATCGATGCTCGACGCGGCGGGCCGAATGGGCGGCGACAAGCCGGACGAGGGGCCCGAGAAGCCCGTTAGCTACGAACAGAAGCGAAAGCAGGAGAAGGGTCGCAAGCGGGGAAGAGGCAGGTAGACGCCGAGATTGGATGCACCGAAGGAGGCCGCGGGAGATGGATTGCGCTGAGGGCAGCGGAAAAACGCTCGAGGAAGCTCAGCAGGCCGCACTTGCGGAGCTTGGCGCGACCGCCGACGAGGTGCAGTTTGAGATACTTGAGCGTCCGGGACCGCTGACGGGGCTGTTCCGCCGCCAGCAGGAGTACCGAGTTCGGGCGAGCCGAACGCCGATGACGGGGGAGTCTGAGGCACAGGAGCCGTCCGCGGCAGTCGAGGAGATAGCGATTAGCGGGGACGAGCAATCAGCGGAGGTGGCTGAGCAGATGCCGCATCAGGAACTTGCCGAGGCCGGGCGCGATCTACTGAGCCGGATCATCACCCTGATGGGCGTAGAGGGTGAGGTGCGGATCGAGGAGTGCACGGATGAAGAGGTGCGGCTGAACGTCGTGGGAGATGATGTGGGGCTGCTGATCGGCCGCCATGGCGTGACGCTCGATGCGCTGCAGCTTGTGGTGGCGATCGGCGCCAACCGTGAGGCCAACGAGGGTGTGCGCGTGATTGTGGACGCAGAGGATTACCGCGCGCGCCACAAAGATATGATCGAGAGCAAGGCGCAGAAGCTCGCGGCTGAGGCGAAGGCCACCGGGCGCGAGATTGTAGTGCCCGACCTGAAGGCGTATGAGCGACGGCTGATGCACCTTGCGCTGGAGGACGACCCGGAGGTTGAGACCTACAGTGAGGGCACGGGCGATGATCGGGTGCTGGTGATCTCGCCGGTGTGAGGTCACAACCGGCAGGCTGACTGATCTAAGACGACAGAGACGACTTTCCGGCGCACGGGCCTCAGGTCCGTGCGCCGTTTTTTTGTTATCTGCTGCCGGCGGGGTACGAGCCCCCGCCTACAATGGCAGCAGCAGCGGCACGTAGTCGAAGGATGCCACATCCACCAGGCCCCGGTCGGTGAGCTTCAGGCGCGGGATCACCGGCAGCGCCAGGAACGACAGCGCCATCAGCGGATCCTCCAGCGCGCTGCCAAGCTGCCTCGCAGCCATCTGCATCGCCCGCACCCCCTCCGCCACCTTCCCCAGAGCATGATCGCTCATCAGCCCCCCGATCGGCAGCGGCAGCAGCGCGAGTACGCCATCATCATCTGCCGCACACTGTCCGCCTCCGACCTCGATCAGCGCCCGTGCCGCTCGAAGCATCGCCTCATCGCTCACCCCCGCCACCACGAGGTTGTGCGAGTCATGCGCGACCGTCGAGGCGAGCGCCCCGCGCGTGAGGCCAAGCCCCCGCACGAAGCCCAGCCCAGTGCGCCCGCTACCGCGATGGCGTTCGATCACCGCGAGCTTCGCGATATCCCGCTCCGGGTCCGGCTGCACGAGGCCGCCGCGGACCTGCAGCAGCGCCTCACCCGCCCCGGTCAGCACCTGCCCCGGCACTACCTCAATCACCCGCGCGCGAGCCTGTTCGCCCGCCGAGGGCACGGAAAAGCTCTCCACGCTCAAGCCCGCCACATTCATTGAGCCGCGCACGGAGGCGATCCCCGGCTCCGGCGGATCGGGTATCTCATCCACCGGAATGCCGCCGCGCAGGGTCATGCGCACCTCGAAGTCGCGCAGGTCCTCCACCACCGCGAGGTCCGCGCGCAGGCCGGGGGCGACTGCTCCGCGATCGTGCAGGCGGAAGCAGTCGGCGGCATTGAGCGTAGCCGCCTGCACGGCGCGCAGCGGAGGCACACCCGCGCCCACCGCTCGCCGCAGGGTCTCATCGAGATGCCCCGACTCCAGCAGGTCCACCGGGTTGCGATCGTCGGAGACCAGCAGGCAACGGCGCGCGCCCTCGCCGGTGAGCAGAGGCGCGAGGTCGGCGAGATTGCGCGCGGTCGAGCCCTCGCGGATCAGCAGCCACATGCCCGCGGCAAGCTTCTCGCGCGCCTCATCAAGTGACGTGGCCTCGTGTTCGGTGCGAGGGCCGGTTGCGATGTAGGCCTGAAGCTCGGCGCCGGAGAGGCCGGGGCAGTGGCCATCGATCGGGAGGGAAGCTGCGGCGGCGAGTTTGCGCAGGGCGTCGGAGGCCCCCGCGAGCACACCGGGGAAGTTCATCATCTCCGCGAGGCCGTGGATGCCCGGCCAGCGGAGCATCGCCTTGACAGCGTCGGGGCCGAGCGATGCGCCGGCGGTCTCAAGATGCGTGGCCGGGACGCAACTGGGGGCCATGATGCGCAGGTCAACCGGGCCGCCGCGGGAGCCGTCGAGCATGTAGCGGACGCCGTCGAGACCGGCGACGTTGGCGATCTCGTGCGGGTCGCAGATGGCGGTGGTGGCGCCGTGGGAAGAGATGGCGCGGGCGAACTGCCCGGGGGAGAGCATCGTGCTCTCCACGTGGATGTGGCCGTCAATGAAGCCCGGTAGGACGATGGCGCCGGCGACGTCTATCTCGCGCGCTCCGCGGTAGCTGCCGATGGAGGCGATGATGCCATCGCAGATAGCGACATCGGCGGCGGTGAGGTCGCCGGTGAAGACGTTCAGGATGCGGCCGCCGCGGAGGACGATATCCGCGGGCTGGCTGCCGAGCGCGACGTTGATGCGGCGCTGCAGGGCACCGACGGTGGATGCGCTGTTCATGGCGGAGTGTTCGACGCGGGAGGGCTGATGCCTTTGCTCGCGCTCGGGAGGGCGAGCGAAGAACGGCAAACGGCGCCGGCGCAGCACATTTCCCCCGCCCCGCCGCCGTCCCCGTTGCCGTCCCCGCTTCCCGGCCTTCCTCAGGAGGTCTCCGCCTCTCCGTGTGGAATGCCCCGCTCCACCCAAGCCATCTGAAGTCGCCCCAGCGAAGGACGCGATCATCCATGAAAGCCCGCGAGATCGGACAGTTCATCGCGCAACTCAACACCGACCGACCGCTCGGGATGGACGAGGGCTTCCGCTGGGGCGACCCGGACATCGAGATCACCGGCGTGATGGTCGCGTTCTTCCCCACCGTCGAGGTCATCGAACGCTGCGCCGCCGAAGGTATCAATATGCTGCTGGTGCACGAGCTTCTGCAGATGCCCTACCCCTGGCGTGGCGAGGGTAATCTCGAGCAGCACCTCACCTGGCCGGTGAACTTCAACCGCATCAGCCGCCTCGCAAAGCACGACATCACGCTCTTCCGCGCCCATGGCACGCTTGATAAGTTCTGCATCCACCAGGCCTTCGTTGATCTGCTCGGTCTTGGCGATCCGGTCGTGGATGACGACTACTACAGCATCTACGGCATGGAGCCGCAGACCGTGCATGAACTCGCGGAGGACGTGAAGCGGCGTACGCGGATGGATGCCGTGCGGGTGACGGGCGATCTCGACCGCACAGTCTCGCGCGTCGGACTTCCATGGGGAGGAACCGGCCTCAGTGTGAACGCGGGCTTCCTCAACTGCGTCATTAATAACGCTCCCGATGTGCTGATCGCCGGAGAGTCGGACGAGTACGCAATGCGCATGGTGCGCGATTGTGATCTGCCACTGATCGAGACCGGCCATGCGGTGAGCGAGGAGCCCGGCCTTGAGTGGTTCGCCGGCTACCTGAGCGAGCAGTTCCCCGGCCTGCGCGTGCTCTTCCATCGCTGCGAACCCGCGTGGGTGGTAGTCTAAGTCGCGATTTTATCAGCGCATGAAGGAGAACCCGCGCGCGCGCGGGAATAGGATTTGCCTGAGCGGATTACATGCGCCCACACGCGGCCGGCACGTCGCGCGAGGGCGTCGGCTGTACATCATAGATGCTTCTCTGCGATCATCTGGTCTGTCCGCCGGTTGGACATTGTCCTGCGCGGTTCTCACGACCGCCGCAGGAGAGGACGAGGAGTTGAAGTCATTGGATCAGGACACCCGCCAACAGATCACCTGGATCGTCATCATCGCGCTGGTGGCATCGCTGGTGGTCTTCGTAGCCTACCGCCGGGCCGAGGTGGATATTCTGCTCCACAGGGCCACCTCCGGCAATCCCGCAGCCCGGGTGGCTGCGGTGGGTGAGCTGGTCGGGCGCCAGAGGCTCGCTGAGGCGCTTGAGGACCGCCCGCGATGGGTGCAGGATCGTGCAATCGCCGCGGTCATGATGATCGGCGACGAGCGCGCCCTCGAACAGCTTGTCGCCGCCAAGACCGTCGTGGACGCCCCCGTGATCGAGGAGATTGACGAGTACCTCATCTCCCTCGGTGAAGCCGCCGTGGGGCCGCTGGCGCTCTCCATCCAGGACAAAGACGCCGCGATACGTGGCGCCGCCGGAGGGCCCCTCAAGAGCATTGGCGCCCCCTCGGTAGCCTCGCTGATGCCGCTCATTGACGTCTACGATGACGGCGTCCGTGGGCTCGTGGCGACCACGCTCGGCGGGATCGGGGAGCCCGCCGTGGACCCGCTGCTGCACGTCATGCGGCAGTCCGAACCGATGCCCGGCCAGGGCCCGGCGGCATTCCGCCGGTCGAAGCTCGCGGCAGTCGCCGCCTTCAAGGCGATGGGCGAGACAGCGCTTGAGCCCGTGATCGAGCGCCTGCTCGCCTACGAGGACGCGGAGGTGCGGCTTGCAGCCACCGACATCCTCGGCGCCGTCGCAAAGCCGCTTGATGAGGAGATCGGCCGCGCCGCCATTCAGCCACTGCTGGACCGTCTCTCCACGGACGATGCGTGGGCAGTCCGACGCAGGGCCGCCTCGGCACTCGGGGGGCTCGGAGATACCGCGCTCAACAACGGCGTCGTGCAGCCGATGATTGCCGCACTCGGCGACGAGCGCCCGGAGGTTCGGGCGGCCGCAGCAGCGGCGCTCGGAACGCTGGGCGATCCCGCCGCCGCCGCTCCGCTGGCCAACCTTCTGCAGACCAACCGCCGTGGCGCCACCACCGAAATAGCCGGGGCCCTCGAGAAGCTCGGCCAGCCCGCCATCGCCCCTCTTACGCCCGCGGTGCAGCATCAGGACGTTGAGGTCCGCCTGACCGCAACCCAGGCGATCGCCACCATTGGCACACCCGATTCGGTCATCCCGCTGGGCACCGCGCTTGGCGACAGTGACATGAAGGTCCGTCGCGCCGCTGCCAACGCCCTTCGCACACTGGCCGATGTGCGTGTGCTCGATGCGCTCGCAGATGCCCTCGCCGACAGTGAGGCCGCCGTCTACTACGCCGCCCGCGACGCTCTAGCGTATCTCGGCGAACCGGCGATCCCCGCGCTGATAGCGAGGCTCGGCAGCGATAACGCGCGCGTGGCCTACATGGCCGAGCAGGCGCTCGCACGCGTGGGCGCTCCTGCCGTCGCTCCGCTGATCGTGGCCCTGCAGGGCTCCGACAGTGAGAACGTGCGCTGGGCCGGCACCGCGCTCGGACACATCGGCTCCCCCGCCATCGAGCCCACCGCCGCGCTGCTGAACAATCCGAGCGCGCCTGAACTGTCACGCTCCGCCGCTGCGAGAGCGCTGGGGCTCACAGGCTCCCGCCAGGCGTCCGAACCGCTGCAAAAAGCCGTGACCGGCGCCCCCGCGGAGGTCCGCCGTGCCGCATTGAGGGCGATCGGCGCCATCGGCGATGACGCCGCGACCGATGTGCTCGTGACGGCGCTACAGGACGAGAACACCAACGTCCGCTCCACTGCCATGCAGGTGCTGATAGACTGGCGCCTCGGCGGTGTGGACGACAAGCTCGTCACGGTGCTCAATGCGCAGGACCCGGACGCGTCGAGGCGTGCGGCGATCATCCTCGCCGAACATACTCCCGCCGCGAGCGGCGAACTGCTGCGCACCGTCGGTGCGGCCACTGAAGATGTCCCCGGCGAGCGCGAGGAAGTTCGCGAGCTTCTCGAGCACACCGTCGCCGACACCGGCGCCCCGAGCCGGCTCCGCGACATGGCAATCAGCGCGCTGCGCTGGGTGGGCGATGAGGACTCGCTTGATACACTCGCGCCGCTGATCAGCACGGGCAACCCATTCGCCGAGGCATCCGCAAAGGCCATCGGCAGCATCGGACAACGCATTGCCGCCGCCCGGGCCGTGGAGTCGGCAGCGGGCGAGGAGACCGTGCGCTCAACACGTGCCACAAGCCTTCTGCTCTCGGTCTTCGATGGCGCCCAGACCGATGAACTGCGCCTCGTTGCCGCCGCCGGACTCACCGTACTTGGCGAGGAGCCGGTGCAACCGCTGATCGAGCGCTTGAACTCCGCCGACCCGCAACGTCGCGCATGGCTCACGGCCATCCTCGGCTCCATCGGCAAGCCCGCCGTGGACCCGCTGCTTGACGCGCGCGGGAAGTCGCAGGACCAGGAGCTGCGCAACTGGATGGCCACGGGCCTTGTGCTTGTAGGCGATGCGCGCGCACTTGATCTGCTCGACCACCTGCCCGACAACGAGCAGCCCGATCCGGAGAAGGTCTCCGCCGCACGTGAGCTCTTTGTCCGGCTCCAGGCGCTGCTGTAGCGTTACTCCAACGAAACGAGTTGATGAGGGTGAATCGACGCACACTGACGCTGCTGATTGTCGCGGTGGTGGTGATCGGCGGAGTCTATGCAGTCACATTGTGGCAGCGGTCACAGGAGACGCGGCGGCTGGTCGCTGACCTGCAGTCGCCCGATCATGCCGTGGCGGCCAGCGCGATGATGACCCTGCGCGACCGCGTCCCGGCCATCTCTGATGAGCTTGTTGAGTTCCTCGGCAGCGCTCAGGGGCCCGTTCGCTGGCGATCCGCGGTCCTGCTTGGCGAGGCCGGCGACAGGGTCTCGCGAGACGCGCTGATCGCCGCGCTGCGCGATGAGCACGCTACCGTTCGTGCACAGGCGGCTCTCTCCCTGGCAAAGCGACAGATACCTGCAGCCGCTGATACCATCGCCCTCATCGCCAGCGCCGATGAGGAGCCGATAGAGCTTCGTATCGCCGCCCTCCGGGCGCTCCGATCACTGCGAACCGGCACCCACTTCGGCGAGGTGGCGGGGCTGCTGAAGGATCGCCCTGCCACACCCAAACCTGCCGAGGGCGAGGAGGGCGCGGAGGAGTGGACCGACGAGACCGCCGCTCTGCGCGCCGAGGCGGCTCGCACCGCGGCAGTGCTCGGCGCCGCCGCCCGTGGGGCCGACGAAGAGCAGCAGCCCGCTGTCGAGGCGGCCGCGGCGCTCGCTGAAGCCGCCACACCCATCGAGCCGGATGACGATGTCCGCCAGGCCGCCGCGTATGCGCTCGCCGACCTCGCCATTCTCAGTCCGCTTCCCGACGTCCGTGCGCGCGTCACCGAGGCCCTGCTGATTGCCGCCGACGATGAGATCGGCGACGTCCGCGTCGCGGCCATCTACGGCCTGCGGCTCGTGGAACACCCCCGCGAGATGGCCGACCGCGTGGCCGCCACGATCCAGGAAGCGGCGAGCGACGATCATTACTGGGTGCGGCAGGCCGCACAGGAGGCGATATAGTTGAGGGCTGCCACCGCTCCCGAGAGGACGAGGAACGCTATGCCGCGCAGGAGATCCGCTGTATCGCTTCTGCAAGGGCTGCTGGCACTGCTCGTCGTGCTGGCAGCCGGCTGTGCCATTGACCCGATGCCCCGCCTCAACGAGGCCATCGAGGCGGAGGATGTCGAGGTGCGCAGGGCCGCCGTGCTCACACTCGCCAACCTGAACGACTCGCGCACACTGATCGCCCTGACCGAGGTCTTCGAGGACGACGACGAGCTGCGTGACATGGCCGCCACCGCACTGGTGAAGAAGGGGCGGGAGCAGGTCACCGATCAAAAGCCCGACCCGATCATAGATGGTATCGCCGCACTCGCCAACAACGTCCATCTGTCGGAGATAGTCCGGGCACGCGCGGCGTGGATGCTCGGTGAGATCGGCGATCGCGAGGCGATACCTGCCCTCAAGACCGCGTCCGCGGGCAAGCTCAGCAACGGCGACAATGCCACCCTGCTGCGCGAGCAGGCCACCCAGGCGCTTGAAAAGCTCGGCTACCAGAAGGACGGGCGGCCGTTCGAGATCCCCATTTGCTCGATCGAAGACCAGACCCTGACGCTGCTCCCCATCCCCGAGCCCATCGGTGAACAGGCGGAGCAGTAGCCTCCTCACCCGAACGCGACAGGGCCGCCGCGGCACTGCGGTGGCCCTTCCCATGTACGGCGATAGCGTCAGCTTGCCGGCAGGCGCATCGGGAGCACGCACAGCAAAACGATGACCAGCCCGATAGCTATCGTGCCCTCTGCACCGGCGAGGAAAACGGCCATCGGGCGATCGACGAGCGTGTCCATGGACCACAGCAGCAGTGAGATGAGAGCGCCTGCCCCGACCACTATGCTGCCCATGCCCGCACAGGCGCTCAGGCCGCGGTGCATCGAAGCCATGACCGCGGCGGCGCTCAGTGGCAGCGTCCCCATCCCGATCGCCATCAGCACCGACGCGAACAACTCCGGTTGCGGCGGCGCTCCGGAGGCTGCGGCGACGACACCGGTGGTGGCAATGAGCGCGGCCCCAACCACCATCATCGCCAGTGACGCCGATGCCAGTCCGTTGGCCCATGCGCCATCCGTCCCGGAGTCGCTATACGACAGCCCCGGCAGCGCGCGACGGCTGAGCAGGCCGCTGCTCATCGTAATGTTCGTCAGCGTGATCAGAATCGTCAGCCCCACCAGCGCAGCGGCGAGTGCCTGATAGCTGGCCGGATAGCGCAGCGACCACGCCTCCATCAGTCCCCACGCGATGATCATGCCGTTGGCGAACTGATACGATCGCATCAACTCCTGCGCCAGACTCCGCGAGTGATAGACGGCCTCCAGGTTGGTCATCAGCACGCCTATCACGGAGAACGCGACGAAGCCCAACAGCCCCATCTCGATCGTCGGCCGCTCAAGGAACCACAGCACTCGATCATCGTTGAGCAGCACTCGCGAGGTTATCCACGCGCACTGCAGTACCGACGTCACCAGCAACCAGACGTAGCCGCTACGAAGGACCAGGCGCGCGCCGAGGCTTGTGCCCGCCGTGCCGGAGAGCGGATGCATGACGATCGCGTAGAGTACCGCCGTAGCGACCATCGAAAGAGCCGGGAGCAGCGCGACGTGGTCCGCAGTGCATCCCGTGACGATGCACCAGTTCGCGCCCATTGTCAGCAGCGGCGACAGAACGCACAGACCGAGCGTCATCTTCACCATTGGCCGCAGACGGAGGATGGCGGGCACCGGGGCAATCAGTCGCGTCCACAGTAACGTTAGAACCAGCGCCACACTCGCTGAATGCAGGATGATGCTCGCGCGGAGGTTCAGCGGCGACTGAGCGAGCACCCCGGTCACGGCCAGCCCGCCGGGACGCACCTGCGCGATCACCCCCACAGCGGCGGCGGTCACCAGCGCACCAATGCCGATGGCGTAACCGGCATGAAGGAGCGTCCTTCGCAGGCGCGGGAGATCAACTGTATCTGTCAACGCTTGCACTAACCTCTCCTTCAAGCCCCGAGTCTGCGCACACGCTCCTCAGAGCGTTTCCACGCCGCCCATGGAGAACCCTCCTATCGCGATCCGCGCAGGCGCCACGCCTCGCAACCGCCGACCCCGCGTCGCTACACGGCGAACCGTCGCCACGTCGGTTCCGCGCCGCTGCCGCTTCTTGACAGGCCGCGGCTGCGCAGGTACATTGACGACCGCACCAACCCGCCTCACGGAGCGATACGATGAACATCCGGCCTTTCAGGGAAGAAGACCGCCAGGCGCTCAAGCAGATTACCACCGCGTCATTCCGCGCGGCATCGGTGCACGGGATCCTCGAGGGCATGTACGGGCAGTTGCGCGAGTCCTCGTGGGCAGAACGCAAGTGCCTCGAGATAGACGCCGACATCGCCGCCGAAGCCGAGGGCGTGCTTGTGGCCGAAGACGAGGATGGCACCGTGCTCGGCTATATCACCACCACCACCGATGAGGAGTGCGGCATCGGCCGCATCCCCAACCTTGCCGTAGCGCCCGAGGCGCAGGGCAAGGGCGTCGGCAAGCAGCTTATCAACGCCGCGATCGAGCGCTTCGAGCGCCTCGGCATGGACCTCATCAAGATCGAGACTCTCGCCACAAATGAGGTCGGGCAGAACCTTTACCCCCGCTTCGGCTTCAAAGAGGTTGTGCGACAGATACACTACATCATGCGCACCGAGGATGCTCAGCGGCTTTAGCAGCAAATACCACGGGAGGACCTGAGCCGATGATCGCCAGCCGAGGATACTTCACTCACTTGCTCGTGACGCTGCCTGCGCTGATATTGCTTACCGCTGCTGCCGCGCCGCTTCAGGCCGCGCAGATAGACTGGCATCAGCGGCTTGATGACGGCCTCCGTGCGGCGGAACGTTCCGGCAAGCCGCTTCTGGTCTTCGTGTACATCAGCACCGAGGGCGAGGGCCACGGTGGCGCCTACGTCCCGATCAACGTCCATCGCCCGAACGCTCCCGAGGCGAGCGAGCGGATCGACCTGCAGCGGATGCTCCAGCGCACGCTGACCGATCCTGCCGTGGCTGAACTCGCGAAGTACTGGGAGCCGGTGATGCTCGATCTGCGGCTGATCCAGAACGATGACGCGCGCCGGCGACTGCATGTCTCCCCCGGCGTGGATACTTCCGGCGGCGCTGACGGCTTCCAGTCGCGCGTGGCGATGTATCCGATCACGCTCTTCCTCGAGCCCGATGGCACCGAGATATTCCGCCGACATGGCTACCTGCCGCCCGAGGCCTATGTGGTGCAGCTTCAGTGCGCCATCGAGCTCTTTGAGAAGCGCAACGCCGTCCGCGAGCAGCCGCAGGACGCCGTGCGGCGGCGGGAGCTTGGCAGGGCCTACATGGAAATGCACCCCGCGCTCAACGATGAGATCTACAGGCTCGCGGTGGAGAACCTGGAGGAGGCGATCCGGCTCGACCCGAACAACCTCACCGGCGCGAACTTCGACGCGCGCGTGGATCTCGCGATACTGGGCCTGCCGCAGGATTCGACCGGCGCAATCGCGACGCTGCTTTCGCTGCAGTCAGAGGATCGCGACCGGCACCGCGCGCTCGAGATTGAGTATTACATTGCTGTGGCGCACTACGTGAACGAGAATCTGCCGGCCGCGATGGAGCTTCTCGCGAAGTTCGAGACCGCTGACGACAATTCCCCCTACTTCGATAGCGAATGGACGCCACAGGCGCTGGGCCTGCTGACCTACATCCGCCAGATGAACGATCGCTGAGGGCGACGCCTCGGCGGCTCTTCAGGCAGGGCGGGGAAGCCCGCAGTACTCTGAAGACAACGCATCATGCACCATGCTGTTGACGTTCCTCCCCCTCTCCCGCCCCAC
>LSQX01244901.1_pt1 | contig 16007 bp, 13 predicted proteins | sample 654561 | NCBI WGS metagenome assembly LSQX01 (sample SAMN04489861, study PRJNA283612) | anaerobic digester metagenome | isolation source: 4 biogas reactors fed with cattle manure at either 37C or 55C with and... | place: Denmark: Kongens Lyngby | collected 2014 | reverse complement strand
CAAACAGAATATGGACCTCCCCTAAGAGAACGCCTCTCTGAAGATGAAGCAAAACAACTTCTTTCAGAAAACGGCTTTAAAGTAATAAAGCAAACTGGCTTGGGACCCTATCATTATGAGCTAATATGCAGATTGACCGCTCAATAAAGTCTTTACAAGCAATCCACATTATTTTTTTATCTATATATCCCCTTAAAAATCTTTATAAAATTACTGTTTTTAGATAACCCTTCAAATTAGAAGTTTTTTGCCATGAATATGAATAATTCGCTTACCATGACCGGTGATAAGCCCTTATAATCCAAACAATTAACTATATTAGCCAGCGTCTGCTGAAGTAACTATGATTTTTTTATTTCCTTATTAAGCAGGTCAGGCAGACCTAAAATACCCACGTCCATAAAGCCACGAATAATCAATGAAACCGCTTGATCACGCGAAAGCTTACGAGTCATCAAATAGGTGATTTCTTTTTCGCTGATTTTGCCAACTGCTGCTTCATGAGTAATTTCAGCACCTTTCTTTTTAGCTATAAGCTCAGGTACCGACTGCATCAACGATTCATTATCCATCAGCAAACCATGGCATTCCATGTGACCTTTACAGTCAGGGTTATCGCCTTCAATCAACCCGCGAATGATCATTTTTGAACCTTCACGAGCTATTGCTCGGCCAACCATTTCGGCTTTGCTGTCTTTGCCTGTCAGCACCGCTTTAGAACCTATATCTAAGAGGGCTATTCCTATGACCATAGAGAATACTGTCAAAGCTCATCCTATACTCATTACCAGTGCAGTAAGCGACAGGATACATCTGCACGTCGCGAACTGGACGCACACAAACATAATTTGAAACAAACGCAGCTTTGTCTTCAACTTTGGCGGCACTTCTTGGTCGCACAAGTGTTTGTTCACTCCATTGATGAATCATAGTAAAGTTTAGCATAACTCTTTTTTTGACATAGATTTCAGAGACACCTATGTGTACAGCGTTTGGAACATTGGAGTGTTGTAAGCAGCTTGTGATTATGTGTGCTTTGGAGCCTTCCTCAGCGATGATTATGTTGTGGACTTTTTGTTCAAGATTTCTCTGAGTTATCATTAGACACGATTGCAGTGGAAAATCGATTTCTGCACCTTCAAGAATATGTATGAAATAGCCGCCGCTGTAATCCTCAGCGACTTTTCGTGTGTATTCATCCTTATCTTTACTTATCAGGTTCCACCTGTAATCTTCAAGCCACGGATACTTTTTCAAAGCAACTTTAAGGTCCAACAACTCTATTTTTCCTCCATAGAACTCATTGATTTTAGCTGCCACTGTTTCCTGGTTTAAATGGAAAAAGTGCCTGAACGGTTTTTGCCGTCACTCTCTAGACCGGCTTTTTATGCTTCTTGCAGAATCTGGTGTGGAATTTTGGTTAGGTCACTCTCTTTGTTCATTTCTCCATCCCTCTCTTGTTCTTATACGGCAGGCTGCGCATTCTTCGTACCCTAAATGTTTAATGTCTTTGTAGATGCGCATTGGGTTTTTAAAGCAGTGGAATTGCCCATTTAGCAAAATACAGCCATACGAAGCCTTAATGTATTCTATGATGTCACCTTTATACGTAATAATTAAAGCACTATTGCCTGAACGCTCAATGTAATTTTGTATCTCAGTAGCAATCATCCGTAAGCTTTCCACATCAACACCTGAATCTGGCTCGTCAAGTAGCAATAGTCGCGGCTTTAGGAAAATCAACTGGAGAATTTCAGAACGTTTTCTTTCTCCGCCGCTAAAGCCTAAATTGACGTCTCGGTTAAGAAAAGGGGTCAGACGGAAGGCTTTGATTTGAGCTGTTTCTTCAGGGCTAAACTCGCTAGAGGCAACTTTGCCCAAGCAGAGTTTAAGCATATCGCCCAGCTTCACACCAGTAATTTCTGGCGGGTTCTGGAAGCCTACGATTATACCCATTTTCGCGCGGTCATCAACGCTTTTATGGGTTATATCGATACCTCGAAAGATTATTTGACCAGAAACGACTTCATATCCGGGAAGTCCCATTAGGGCACTGATAAGGGTTGTTTTTCCTGAACCATTAGGACCAAAAAGAATGTGGCTTTTTCCTCCTTTAAGGTTGAAAGTTAAATCTTTAAGAATAACTTTACCGTCAACTTTGACGGTTAAGCCTTTAACGTCAAGCATTGACATAAGTAATCAAAAACTAAATCCTACTGAGAAATAAAGGCTTTTTTATAAAAAGAATAGTTTAATCAAAAATAGCTTTAAGGATAAAGTTTTGAGTGACAAAAGTTTAAGGGACATTGGAGCTAATCCCAACAACAGTTGATTGAAGGGCAAAATAGGGAATAATACAAAAGGTCGGAAGTTAATCCTTGAAGGACAACATGCGCTTTATTTGTTTTCTGCGAATTCCCATGCTATGTTAGCTTTCCAGAGGTCTCCAAGTTTGGTTAGTCTGATTTCTTTTTCATCTATATGGATTAAACCTTTTTCTTTGAGCCTTTTCAACTGTTCTGGGTAAACGTCTTCTGGAAGCGTTCCGAATTTTTCTGTAAATTCCAGTTTGTTTATTGGGAGGCGTAGGTAAAGTTTTGCCATAACCTTTCTTAGCATATCTTTGTCGGTTGATTTTGAGAGTTTTGCAATAGGAAATCGTCCTTCTTGGACAGCTCCACTATAGTCGTTTGCTAAATCTACGTTAGAGTAAGAGAACTTTTGAAAATAACCCATGAAGCATCCTGCTCCTGCTGTTAAGATGCCTGCCCAAGGCCAACCGTTTAGGCATTTCTCTTTGGCGTGCCATTCCACTCTGGAGTAGCGGTCGTGACCAATCGGCTTGTAGCCCGCCTCTGTAAATAGATCATAGGCTACAACATACATTTGCTTCTCTAGTGCTGGGTCCGGCTGAGGTGGTACCGTTCCAGCTTGCATCTGTCGGTACAAGACTGTTTCAGAGTAAACTTTGAGGCAGTACGCGTCAACTTCCACATCCAATTCGATCGCTGTCTTCACAGTGTCAATCCAGCTTTCCAGCGTCTGCCCTGGAATACTGTACATTATGTCTATGCATACGCAGAGCCCAAGTTTTCTAGCAAATCGGATTTCGTCTTTTACATGTTCTGCGCTATCAGGCAGGTTTAGCATTCTTCGCAGTTTGTCGTCGAAGGTTTGAGCGCCCATGTCTGCTTGGTAGACGCCATATTCTGCGGCTGCAACCAATTTTTCCTTGGAGAAGCTTCTGGATGAGCCCGAGATTTTGATGTAGTATTCGTCCACTAAGTTGAAGTTTTCCTCACAGAATTTTATAAGACCAAACATCTGTTCTTTAGTCATGAGGCTTGGTGTTCCTCCACCCAGAGATATTTCATCGAATTCGCTCGTTTTGATGTACTTTGTTTCTGCGTACATCATCAGTTCCTTCTTAAGAGCCTCAAGGTATTGTTCCATTTTGGCACTCGAGTAGACGTTGTTTGGGTAGTAGCAAAAGGTGCATCTGGAGTCACAGAAGGATACCTAAGGCTGCATCTCCATGACTCTGTTTGAGGTGTTCTCGGTTGACAGAAACTCCATAAATTCTTTGTATGTTTCAGGGGCGATAGCCGCGTAATCCCGGTAGGTGTATGGCGGCCAGCTTTCTCTTTCGCTATATGTGCGCTCTTTTTCAGCGATGTGAGACTTTTTCAGGTTTACCTAACTCTCCAAACTATTATTAGGGAATTCTTAAAGGTAACTGCCCTTAAACCACCGGCATTATAGACTTCGCTGTTTAATCTGCAAATCTGCGGAAGTATACCCAAGTTCATGTCAATTAAATATTGAGCCGGACATAACCAGTTGCCTGAAGTCGAAGCGCCAGACAACAAGGTATTGGTTTATTTCCTAGCAATCGCTATTTCTTCTTCGCCGCAATCCAATTCTACTGGAAACCGGTAAATAGATTTAAAACCCGCCCGCATCATTGCTTCTGCGGTTTCACCTGCTTCAAAGAATCGCAGTTCTTTTGAACCACGTAACACTGTCCCCACAGTTGCTAATACCATTGAAGAAGGTTTAGTTTTTTCAAGAGTTAATCCTTCATGCATCGTAATTAACACTCCGCCAGCATTAAGAGAACTATACAATTTCTTTAGCAAACTGTCTAATTCATTTCCAGCAAACCCCAAGGTCTGAGAAGCTAAAATAAGGTCATAGTTCTCCCCGATGCTATCAGTCATGTAGTTCCCGTCCATAGCCTTTACTCTGGATTCCATGTTGTACTCCTTTATGAACTCATCAGCTACTTGAACTACAGCTGGTTGATCAAAAATTACTCCCTCCATTGTCGGATGGGAATCTACAATACAAATACCTATCAATCCTGCACCGCCCCCTAAATCCAACATCCTTTTCATGTTAGGAAATTCTGGTAATTTTGATACGATGTACGCTAAAGTTTGCCCCACACCCGCTCTTTGGGAATTTCCTGCAGAGCGAAGAATTTGCGACCAAAGTTCCATCGACCCAAGATTAACATTTGGATCTGGAGGAGGTGGACCGTTCTTAATAAGCTGAGTCATCATTTCTGCAGATGGAATGTTCCATGAGTCTGAGATGGCAAGGAAGCCTCCTATATAGGTAGATTTCCCTGCAACTAGAAACGTGTTTGATATTGTGGCATTTTGATATTTTCCGTTGCTTTTTTTGACGAGGTCCATTGATGCTAAAGCATCCAATAATGCTTTAGTGTTTTTTGGATGAGTTTCGATTGATTTAGCTACTTCCTCAGAATTTTTCCATTCAGTTAAGACATTAAACACGCCTAAATTTATACCAGAAATTAATAGATTAGTTTTAACGGCTTGATAAGTCAAATCCCATAGCGGCCTAAAGCTAACATTTAAATCAGAAATTTTTGACATGATCGCACCTAATTTTATTCACTTTTAGTTAGTAGATGTAGTTCGGTATACCTAAATTTTATCCGAACAAAACTAGGCACAAAATTAAAACCAAGAAAAAGTAGGCAAAAAACAAAAAACGAAATTCATCACAACCTAACAATGGATCAAACTTAGTTTTTCTTGCTACTTGTTTGTGGTGTTGTGAAAGAAAAAGTTGCAGGCATAACAACCAAGCGGGCGGCCATTGGTTCCGGATATGACAGACCATGTCCTGACCGGAAGTTGTTTTGGTCAAAGATATAACCTCTCGGCTATTCATCGTTCCCAATTACCACCGCCCGGTCGCAGGTAAGCTCCAAAAACTCCATATCGTGAGTTACGACAAATACGATGTGCCCTTTTTGAGCCAGAGCTTTCAACGTCTTGCTGACAACGCACATATGGTCATAGTCCAGACCGCTGGTGGGCTCATCAAAAATCAATATTTTCTTTCCAGCAAGAATCCCAGTTACGATGGCAAGGCGCTGTTTTTGACCGCCAGACAGAGCCATCGGGTGCTTATCCCGGAATGCCAATAAATCGAATTCTTTGAGCGCCCGTTCAATTTCTCCAGTTTTTATCTCACCACCTAAAGAAAGCTTACATTCAGCCCACACACTTTCTCCAAACAATTGATGGTTCACATCCTGCATGATCATATAACAGGCAACATTGCGTTCCTTAGCGGACATGGGTTTGCCATGAAAAAGGATCTCACCTCCACTTTCCTTCAACAAACCAGCTAAACAACGGATTAAGGTCGTTTTTCCACTCCCGTTCTTTCCCAAAACGCCGAGAATCTCGCCAGAGGACACCGAAAAGCTGACACCCTCAAACACAATGTTCTTTTTGTGAGAATAAGTGAGGTTTTTGACCTTTAATTCGCCTTCCCCGTTCTCAGCAATTCTGTACGGAGGGTTTTTCCGGTGTAAAGTGCGCAACCCCATGCGACAGCGTTCCTCATCAGAAAGACTCAAAAATTCCTCCCGGTTGAATTCCTTCACGATTTTTCCATCCACAATAAACACAGCGCGGTCGATCAAATCCATTAAATAATACAGCCGATGTTCAGCGACAATAATGCTTTTTCCCTGCGCCTTAATATGTTTCAGTTTTTGTTCCAGCGTCAAGGTAGCTATGTTGTCCAGATTAGCGGAAGGCTCGTCTAACACATAGATGTCAGGGTTCATGGCATATACCGAAGCAAAAACCAAGGATTGCTTTTCGCCAGCTGACATGGAAAAAATGTTTCGGTGCTGTAACTGCTCAACATGTAATTCTTTGACAGCAATTTCTACACGCCTGCGGATCAGCTCTGGGTCAACGCCGTTATTCTCCAAGCCGAATGCGAGTTCACTGTCGGAGTCGATATTAAAAAACTGTGATTTGGGGTTCTGAAATACCGAACCGACTTTTTGTGATAACTTATACATCGGCATGTGTGCAACCACCATCCCGTCGACGAGCGTTTCACCCTCCAATACTCCCCGCTCAAAATGCGGGATCAGGCCGTTAATCAGTTTCGTGATGGTTGTTTTTCCGCAGCCACTTTTCCCACAGAGAAGGACGCATTCCCCGGGTCGGACCTGAAAATCGATCTTATGCAGGCAACCAACTTTTTCGCCTGGATAAGAGAAACTTACCTGTTTAATTTCAATCATTGCATAACACCTTTTAACGGGCAAAGATCGCAGCTATAATGAACAGGCCGCCGATGAGAAGGCAGATATAGTCCTGAACATGGAACCGCAGATCAACAACGCAGGTTTTTTTTACTGGGTTTTCGATCCCCCGCGTAATGGCCGCAGCAGAAAGCTCGTCTGCCGTGCATGTGGCCGACATCAGAAGTGGTACCACGATGCACTCCAGCTTCCGCCTCAGCCCATGGATTTTCCGTAGCTTCATGGCATCTCGGATATGACGGAATTCCTCAAGGATTGCGGGAAAATACCGCAAAGTGATGGAAAGGGGGATTATGAACTTTTGCGGAACCTTCCATTTCTGGAATGTTATGATGAGAAAACGCACTGGAGTCGATTTTATAATCAGAGATCCTATCATGATGCATGGAAAAATCTTTCGAAGATACACTGTCAAAACCATTAACATTACAACCAGAATCTGGGGAAGTATGGGTAGCACATAATACTGAACTACGAGTAGGACACCGAAAAGCAAAACCCATTTTGTTGCCATTCCAATATGCCCGCAGAAGGCCAGCAAAAGAGCCAGTGCGCCGATGAGTGCGATCTCGATCCACACGGCGGAGTATGTAAACGCAACCACGTTGGCAATCACAAGCAACAGTAGCTCCGTCCGGGGGTCCAAACGCATGGTTTTGGCGTTCATTCCAGTGAGCATCAAACCATTCCCGCTTTCTCAAAGTGCTTCTTGAGCAGAGCCTTTCCGATCAGTCCGCCGACTAAAGCAAGCAGGAAAGTTGATGAAATCATTACAATCAAAACCCATACTGGTGTTACCGCGTTCATTGTTGATACATAGTCGACCGGCATTCCCTGTGTAACCATTTGCTGGGAAAAACTGTCGCGGAACAGCCAGATCGGAAGCGGAGCGCCCACCATGCCAAGTGAAAAAAATGCGTAACTCAACAGGTTCCCTTTGAAATTGTTGAAGCCTGTAGCTCGCCGTGTAATCTCAGCCAGAATACAGCCTACGCTGAATGTAGCGAGCAGGACGACGGTGACTTGTCCTGTGACCACATAAATCAGCCCTGTGATCATGCCCATGATTAAAACCGCTCCTGTTTTCTGCACCTTGGCGACCATAAGAAGGTAGACCACTCCGCAAAGTACGCCTAAAATCGGTGGCATGAAAATCCATAAAAGCGGGGTGATACCGCCGCTGACCATGACAATCAGGTTGATGACAAAATAGATAGCTGAATAAATGCCGATAGCCACCAGATCGCGGATTGACAACCCCTTTTGGGTTACATACATATTTTTACTCATGCGGTCATCTCCTTAAAGCGGTTTCAAGTTTTAGCATATTTATGCCGCTAGGTGCACCTATAGGTTACCCAAAAAAAAGTAGACAAAACCGAAAAAACCAACAAAACATCAAAGTGGTTATGCTGACTTACACGCTCCAGCCAAGACTCTCATGCTGAATGCGGTACAGCCGCTCATAGAGTCCGCGCTTTTTCATCAAAGTATCATGGGTGCCCTCCTCGACCAATCGACCCTCATCTAAAACGATGATTTTATCTGCGCCCGCAACTGTTCTTAGGCGGTGGGCTATGACGATCACCGTTTTGCCCGCAATTAGTTTAGAAATAGCTTGCTGGATCAGCACTTCGTTTTCAGGGTCAAGAGACGCGGTGGCTTCATCGAGCAAAACGATGGGCGCGTTTTTTAGAAGTGCACGGGCAATCGAAATACGCTGCCGCTCGCCGCCGGAGAGGGTGCAACCGTTTTCTCCAAGCATCGTCTGATAACCGTCAGGAAGATTGCGTACAAATTCGTCGCAGCAAGCTGCCTTAGCAGCCGCCAGGACCTCTGTTTCGGATGCATCCATGTTCCCGATGCGGATGTTGTTGTAGACTGTATCGTTGAATAGTACAACGTCTTGGAACACAAAGGACATGTAGCTCATCAGGTGTTCGGGGTCCAATGTTTTTACGTCGACGCCGCCTACTTTGATGGTGCCCTTGTTTACGTCCCAGAATCGTGCAATCAGTCGTGAGATGGTGCTTTTGCCGCTGCCAGAAGGTCCAACTAGCGCCGTGATGGCGTTGGAGGGAATAGACATAGTCATGTTCTTAATCACCATATCTTCCTGCGGAGTCTGCGCGTTATAGCTAAAGGACACGTTCTCAAAGTCAATGTTCCAGTGTGTAAGCTGTTTTTGGGTATCGCCCTCCATGATCGGCGTAGTCATCAGGGTGCGCATGCGTTTTGTGGCGATGCGGTGATGGAACAGCTCCGGCAGAAGAGTGAATTCAACAAGGATGGGACCGTAGATTCGAACGACTATGACAAAAAACATCAGCAAAGGAATCAACGCGATTTGCCCGCCTGTCAACAGATAGGTGCCGACAAAAACGGTGATGCCCACGCCAGCCTGAAGAAGCATCTGCGCGCCCGTCACAAAAACTCCTGTGACGAACTCCATTTTAATGGCCAGTTTCTTTAACATACGCAAAGCATCGTCCAACGCAGAAAACTTGGCACCAGAAAGCCCACATGCCTTGATGACTTTGATGCCGTCCAGATACTCCTGCACTTGGTCGGACGCTTTTAGCTTTGCCACTACAACTTTTTCACTTAAACGATTCTGGCTTCTTTTGCTGCCCCAAATTACTGCACATGCGAGGGGTAAGGTAAAGAATATTGCAAGCGCCATGCGCCAGTCAAAGATAGCAAGCAGGGTGCAAACGATTGTGATGGAGATGGCGTTGGCGCATAGTTGGGGGATGATATGGCTCAATACGTGCTCGGTGGTTGAAACGTCAGCCATGATGTTTGTAGTGAGATCCGATAAGCCTTTGGTGTTGAAAAAGCTCATCGGCAGCTTTCGGATACGTTCGGCAACGGTGATTCTTGTGGTTTCAGCTTCGATGTAGGAGGTAACGTAAGTTTTCTTGTAGTCATATTTACTTGCAAGAAACACCAGGACCGCGCCGATAACGCCGGCTCCAAGCAGTATCCACATATTCGTCCAGACTATTTCCTGTCCCATAAGCGGCTTTAACAATTCGACAAAAATCTGGATAGTCACCACGAAGGGCAACATCAGCGATAGGTTGGTTAGCGTGCAGGCGGCAATGGCCTTCTTCAAATCAGAATACCCTTTATCGGTGAGCATAAGGAAATTTTTGAGATTACGCATATACTTTGACCCCCTTTCGCTCCATTTTCCAATCAAGCGTTTTATTGTACATGTTCCACATCTCGGAATATTTGCCTCGCTTTGTAAGCAACTCGTTATGTCCACCCTGCTCAATCAGCCGTCCTTTATCCATAACCACAATCTTGTTGGCACCCCGCACAGTAGACAAGCGGTGGGCTATCAGAATAACGGTCTTGCCCCGCATCAGCTTCTCAAAAGCCCGCTGAATCAAATACTCATTCTCAGGATCCGAAAACGCTGTAGCTTCATCCAACACGATGATAGGCGCATCCTTAACGATAGCTCTTGCGATAGCAATGCGCTGCTGCTCCCCACCTGAGAAATGCACCCCTTTTGCGCCGATTACAGTATTGTATTTGTCAGGTAAGCGGTTGACGAGTTCGTCGCATTGAGCGGCTTTGGCGGCGGCGATTACCTGCGCGTCGGTGGCGTTTTGGTTGCCGGTGCGGATATTTTCCAGTATGCTCTGCTTAAAAAGAAACACATCCTGGAAAACGAAGCTGACTTTTTCCATCAGATAATCCGTCTTCATATCGCGAACATCGACGCCGCCGATCTTTATGCTGCCCGCCGTTACGTCGAAGAAGCGCGGGATGAGATGGGCGATGGTGCTTTTGCCGCCGCCTGAGGGGCCAACGATGGCTGTAATTTCGTTCTTCTCCGCACGGAAAGAAACGCCGGATAATGCCTCAGTTTCTTGATTAGCATAAGAGAAGGAAACATTTTCAAACATGATTTCGTGTCCCTCTGTCGTTTTGGGGCTTTGAGGCTGAGGCAAATGCGCAGTTTGCAGAATTTCGTCCATACGTTCAACGCCTCCAATGATCGCCATACCGCTGGAAGTTACATACATGATTTTCATCAGGATAGTTGCGATGGAGGGTACAAAAATCAGGTAGAACATAAACGAGGAAGCAAAGGAAACGTAGTTTGTCGTGTAGAGCCCGACTAGGATGCCGACCGGTATCAGGAACAGATAGACGTTGTTGATGATGGAAGTGAAGGCGGACATGTAATTTTCCCAGCTCAACGTGTAGGGGATGACCATTTTGGTGTATTCTTTGATGGCGGTGTACATTCTGCGGAATGAGTAGACCGTTTGCTTGAAGGCTTTAACGACGGTTATGCCCCGGATGTATTCAACGGAGGCGTTGTTCATGTTCTCCAGCGCAGTTTGATATTTATCCATCATTATCTTTGCCCCTTGATTTCCGTAGGCTCTCTTCTGAATCAAAAAGGCAACAGCGACGCCTGCGAGGGCGGCGAGTCCAAAACGCCAGTCCACAGCAAGCAAAATGACAACCATTACAACAGGCGCGACAAAAGAAGCCACAAGGTCTGGAAGCTGGTGGGCAATGAAACCTTCGATTTTTTCGATGTTTTCATCCATAATTTTGCGAAGCTTGCCGCTACCCACCAGTATGTGGAAGCCAAGCGGCACTTTGGCGAGGTGGGATGCGAAATTGACTTTTAACTCATAGAGCGTGCCAAACGCGGCTAGATGCGAACACATAAGCGCGCCATAATACAGCACAAGGTTAAGGACGATGCCGCCAAACGCCAGCCAGCCGTAACCGAGCGTTGTTTGCAGGTTAAGGTTTACAAAGTTGGGGTATACCCCCATGATTTCCCGTATGATAAAATAGGTCGCTATGTAAGGAATAAAGGACGCAACTGCGGCCAATGCAGACAGGATTACAGACGCTATTATCAGCGGCTTTTTTGTCGCCGCGAGTTCCATCAGCCGTGCCATACCCGTTTTAGGCTTCGATTTTAAGTCGATTTCAGTCATTTCCGCTTCTTTCCTTCTATTATTATTCAATTTCAGTTACGAGTTTCTTTGGTAACTGCCAAGCGCTTGGTTGTAAGATCACTTGACCAATAGGTTCGTACAACAATAGATACTGGAGAAAGATAACATACTGCAACAGCAGTTTTTGGTTCATCTTTTATCTACTCCAAGAGGTAAGACCCCAGCAGGAGAACAAACAAACGTCCAGATGCATGTTCCCCTGCTGGGAATGGTGTAACAATAATATGCACTAGGTTTACCTATAGCTTGCCCGAAAAAAAATAGGCACAAGCACAAAACCAAAGAAAACTAGAAGAAACACCCATAACCTAACGGATAGGTTTGTTGGCGTTCGACTTTGTTCTAGTTGTTACTACCGCCCCTACCACAACAACCAAGAGCGGCTTATTTTTCTGCCAAAGGTTGAAAAAAGACCGCTAATTGCCATCAGCTTTCATGTGCGCCGTAGGCAGATGATGCTGGGCTTTCTTTATCAAGCATTCCACCACCCTTCACACGACCTGTTTGTATGCGGATGATTCTGTTGCACGCGGCTGATAAGAATTCACGGTCATGAGAGACCACTATAACGGCTTTGTCCATTTGTGCTAGTTCTTTTAGCAACGCAATCGTGTGCCGCATGTTTTCCAGATCTAACCCGCTGGTCGGCTCGTCAAAGCAAACAACCTCTGCGTTCTTCATGAAGGCAACTGCGATTGACACCCGCTGTTTCTGCCCGCCTGAAAGCGAAGCGGGATGGCGTTCACGATAATTTGCCAGATCCAAAAGCCGCATCAGACGCTCGGCTTTGTCTTGGAGCACGGGGTCATTTGTGTGACCAAGGAGGAGTTCCTTCTCCACGCTCTCGGTAAACAGCTGGTAGTCGGAGTCTTGCATGACTAAATAGGTGGCTCTGATCCGCTGCTTTGCGCTGGCATTTTTACCGTTGATTCGGAAGACACCGCCCTTTTCCCTGCGCAATCCGCAGATCAGCTCCATCAGCGTGCTTTTCCCCGCTCCGTTATGTCCGACGACGCCCAGAACCTCGCCGACCCCCACTGAAAGGGTGATGTTTTCCAGAAGGTTTTTACAACGGGGATATTGGAAGGAGACGTTCTCGATTTCTAAAACAGGTTTCGAAGAAGACGCCCTTAGCGCTACATCCGCCGGCAGTTCTTCCACAAACAAACAGCGTAGTCTCAGCCTTGCAGCCTCTCCGTTGGTCATCCGCAAAAATGCTGTCCTGTCGAAAATATGGGCAATGGTTCCGTTCTCCATCAGGACGACCCGGTCGATCAGTTTGCGGAGATAATGAATACGGTGCTCGGATATGACGATGGTGCAGCCTTTTTCTTTGAGGGTAGTCAACATTTGCGCCAGCTTTTCCGTGGCTTTCTCGTCCAGATTGGCGGAGGGTTCGTCCAATACGTAGACTGGAGGTCCGAACGCATATACGGAGGCAATGGCTATGGCTTGTTTTTCGCCGCTGGAAAGCTCAAAGATGCTTCTGTCAAGCAGCTTTGTTATGTGCATATCCTCTGCTGCTTTCTCAATCCTCGCGCATAATTCGTCTCTGGGGATCCCTGCGTTTTCACAGGAAAAAGCAATCTCCGCCGTGGTATCGGTGGCAAAAAACTGGGAACGGGGGTCCTGAAAAACGGAGCCCACGGTACCCGCCAAGTCCTGTATATCCAGTTCTCTTGTATTTTGACCATTAACGATGACGCCACCCTCCAGTTCGCCTTCGAAGAACTTGGGAACAAGCCCGTTGATGAGCCGTGTCAAGGTGGTTTTGCCGCAGCCAGAGGTGCCCAGCAATAAAACGAACTCGCCCTTCTGGATATGGAGATTGACCTCACGCAGGGCATAATCGCCGCAGGAAGCGTACCTGAAAGAAACATTTTTGATTTGTATCATGGCATCGCTCCATTTTGTAGCAGAAAATTGAGCGCCAAGCCAGCGGCAACGGCACAAATAACCGCGGCTGTACAGAGAACATCGCCCAGCCTCAACCGTACGTCGCGGTATGAGGTGCGCTTTGTTTTGAGGTCAAGCCCTCTTGTCATGGCGGACGCGGCAAGCTGGTCAGATATGGTCATGCTGCGGATTATCAGCGGCACGATGGCGTATTCGCAGGTTTTGAGCGGACGCAGAAGGATATTTTTTGCGTTAAGACCGATGCCCCGCAACGTCATGGTATTTTTGATATACTTGAACTCCTCCCGTACGGTCGGCAGGTAGCGGAATACCACCGCTAGCGTGATGGTTACGCCTTTGGGCAGGCGCATATTCTGCATAGCGGTGACAAAATCGCCTACACGCAGTTTTATTGCCATCCAGGTTCCCATAACGAAGAAAACCGTCGTGCGTTCCAGCAGAAAAACAATCAGCCCCAGCATAGCCCTTGTGCCTTCATGGGCAATGAGGGTTATTGAAAATTCGCATAACAGCAGAACCCCAAAAAGTAAACCTGTTTTACACAGGTCTCCCCAAAGCCTCCGCGCGGCATACAGAAGAAGAATCAGCGCATAGTTCCAGGCAAGCACAAAGGTATTTGGCGACATAAAGGTCGCAGAGGTGAAAACCAGCACCAGTAGCAACTTCATGCGCGGGTCAAGTTCGGAGAAAGCGAAGACCTGTCTCTTATCAAGACGTCTGCCAAGCTCTTCGCCAGGTTCCTCACGTAGGTCCATGCCTCATACGACCCCCGCTTTGAGAAAGTGCTTTTTGAGCAACCGTTTTCCGAGGAACGCACCAACAGTACAGCCGGCGATGGTGGAGAGGAGTCCCACAAAGAACATTGGACCAATAACGAGGTTGAATACGCCGGAGTATAGCGCCTCGTAGCCTGGCAGTGCGGCAAGGTATAGGTCTTTTAGGAAGATGAGCGGGATTGTCATCCCTAGATACCAGAAGGTGATCTGTGTGGTAAAGCATAGAAGCATCGTGGAAAACTGCCGGCGGTTGCTTTTGCGCCATATAAACTCTGAAACGATTGCACCAAGCGCGATGAATATTGACACGCCCCAGAAATTCATAAGCTGCAACGCTGCAAGAATCAAGCCAACCAAAAGGACGATGCCTTTCTTGTTGACCTTGGTATACAGCAGCATGAATATGGTTCCCCATACAACGGCGCATGCGGCAAAAACGAACAAGACACCTACGACCGTCATGCCGACCGGTGCACCTACGACAACGTACACGATAAAGGTCAGAACCAGCATGATTGCGGCGGTGATGTAATCTCGCACATTCAGTCTGTTTTTTCCATAATCATTTATTCCCATGATTACCCCTCAACATCGATTTTTACTCCATTCAACTAAGCATGCAAACGCATAGCTATGACATGGCTAACAACCATGAATTAGTAGCTAATAACGCAGTTTGGTGTAGCTAAAGCTTATCCGAAAAATATTAGGTAAAAAAACAAAAACCAAAAAAGGACAAAATTAGACATAGCGGCATTCGCTGAATTGGCTTTACTAGCAGACCGTTAATTCTGAACGCTGGACTTGAAACAGCGTCAGTTGCCGTCTTCCGCCGTGATTCTCCAGCCTCGGGCTGTTAGGCGTTTTTCCCACAGGTTTCGGTATTGCCCGCCTTGCTTCATCAGCTCGGCGTGTGTGCCCTTCTGAACTAACTTGCCTTCGTCTAGGACAAGAATCTGGTCGGCGCTGCGGATGGTAGACAACCTGTGAGCGATGACGACAAGGGTCTTATTTCTGACAAGCTCGCTGATTGCTAACTGGATGTGTTTCTCATTGTCTGGGTCTACACTGGCCGTGGCTTCGTCCAAAAGAATGATGGGTGCGTCCTTGAGAATGGCACGTGCGATGGAAATACGTTGTTTTTCGCCGCCAGAAAGCGTCGAGCCCCCCTCCCCAACCACGGTATCATAGCCCTTGGGGAGCTGCATAATGAAATCGTGGCACCGCGCTTTTTTTGCGGCTTCCACAACCTGCTCATAGGTGGCGTCGGGCTTGCCAAATTTGATGTTGTTCAACACAGTGTCATTGAAGAGGTAGACATTCTGGAAGACCATACTGATGTTCTTTAGCAGGCTGTCGCAGGTCATCTGTTTAACGTTTACGCCGCCCACCAACACCTCGCCTTGTTGCACATCCCAAAACCGCGTAATCAAATTAGCAATCGTCGTTTTCCCAGAACCCGAAGCACCCACCAAGGCGGTCATACTCCTCTGTGGAACCTTAAAGCTGATGGTCTTGAGCGTTTCGCTCTCCTCATAGGAGAAAGTTACGTTCTTGAATTCAATGTCAAACCGGTTGAGCACTATATCGCGGCCGTCTTCGTCGATGATGGCAACCTTTTGCAGTGCTTCATAGCGGTCCAGCCCAGCCTCCATGAGCCGTATCTGCGGCGTCAGTGTCCCCAAGGCTTTGACAGGTATGTAG
>LSQX01154990.1_pt1 | contig 16010 bp, 16 predicted proteins | sample 654561 | NCBI WGS metagenome assembly LSQX01 (sample SAMN04489861, study PRJNA283612) | anaerobic digester metagenome | isolation source: 4 biogas reactors fed with cattle manure at either 37C or 55C with and... | place: Denmark: Kongens Lyngby | collected 2014 | reverse complement strand
TTCCAAGGGAAGCCGGTAAAAATATAGCCTCTTGCCAACTCTGCTAAGGTAATACTCGCAGCCCAGATAAAAGGAGTAAGCCAGAAACCATAGCCCTTACTGCGGCTATTATGTGCGTAACGGGAATCGTTATGGTATCTAAAGAGATGTAAAAACTTAGTACTAAGTAGGGCGGCTAAGCCGTAATAAATTGCTAAGAAAGAGGAAAATAAAAAGACGGCCAAAACTGCCATTGGAGCAGGCATATGGCCGTAAACATGCATACTGATGTATAACCAGTAAAGACTGGCACAAAAGCTGCTGATACCGAATAAATAGGCACTAAAAAAAGCCTGTCCGGATGTTCGGGACCGTAAAACCAAGAAAAATAATGCAGAGAAGCTCAGCATCTGGATAGGGGCATGTGACCAAGAAGGTAAAACACCCTGGTAAAAGCTTAGGGCGTGTATAAGGCCTAAGACTAAAGCAACTATCCAGTTAATCATCTGAGTTTCTCATCATTTACTTTTACTATTTGTCGCCGTTTTCCTTTTTAGCTTCAACTTCCACTGCAATTGGGCTACGGCGTACGTGTAGCCACTGGGCTCGCTTTTCATCAGCACGCAATACGTAGAACCTTAGGTCGCCGTACTTGTAGCTATCCCCACGTTTGGGAATATGATCTAGTTCGGAAGCTAGCCAGCCACCGATCGTATCGTGCTCATCTTCAGGAATCTGTGCCTTTAAAGCTTCATTAAAGTCATCAATAGGAGTAAAAGCGAGGATTCGCCAAGCGACATCTGACTCGGGGAAAATAGTCTGCTCGGCTTCTTCATCGTACTCATCTTCAATGTCGCCGACAATCTCTTCGAGAATGTCTTCCATAGTGACTAGACCAGTGATGCTGCCATACTCGTCAATTACTAGGGCGAGATGGCTTCGTGTTTCCTTAAATTCTTTAAGCAGTTGATTTAAACGCTTGGTTTCAGGCACAAAGTGCGCGGGCCTCAAGAGCTGCTTAATATTAACATCTGGCTGGATAATAATGCGCAATAGATCTTTAGCTAGTAGTAATCCGATAATATTATCGCGCTCACCCTCATAGACTGGGAAGCGGGAATGAGCTGTATCAATCACAAAGTCAATAATCTCTTCGATAGGCCAGTCAATATTGATCATGTCCATTTTTGAGCGAGAGATTTGAATGTCATCTGCAGACTTATCGGCAAATGACATTGTGCCTGCGATGATACTGTATGACTCATCATCCAATATATCTCTAGCGTGAGCTGTTTCCAACACATCACGTAGTTCTTGGCGGTCTTCCGGTTCGGCACTGCCTAAATAATTGGAAAATCGCTTAAAAGGAGGAAAGCGCTTTAATAGGCCTTTTAGTATTGATGGCCTATGTTCTTCTTCTGGAGGGGGTGGTTGATTTGATTCTGTTGACATCTCTGACGTCGTGTGTTTAAAAGTTAAGAATACTCTATATTTTACCTAGTTTTGGTGAAATATCAGAAAAAAGATTAAAGATAAGGGTTTTTTATCGCAAATTGAGCCAAGATTTCGATCTCAAGGGCTTCCATTGAATCAGCTTCGTCATCGCTTTCGTGGTCAAAGCCAAGAGCATGTAAGACACCATGTACAAGTAAGTGCTTAAAGTGTTGAATAAAGTCTTTACCTTGTTCTTGCGCCTCTTGTAGCACAATCGCTACACAAATTACAATATCCGCTCTAAGGGTTGCCGTTTCATCTACGCCATATTCAAAAGTTAATACGTTGGTGGGGTAGTCTTTATTACGGAACTGTCTATTAAGTTCTTGACCTTCTTCAGCATCTACGATACGTAAGGTAAATTCTACCTCTTCGAACTCTTCTTGGTAGTGTCTTAAAACGAAGTCGATGCTTGCGAGGGCTAACTCACGCAGTTCATCCTCAGGTATGGGTTGAGTAATGTTAGCTTCAGCTACTTCATTTTGAACGATAAAATGAAACTTATCGGATGCTAAGTGGGAGGTCGTATTAGTCGTTGTGCTCATTTCTAACTACCTATCGCTATCCGCGGCATCATAAGCATCGATGATACGAGCAACTAAGGGATGGCGTACGACATCTTTACTATTAAAAATAGTCGTATTGATACCATCTACCTCTTTGAGAATATTTAGCGAATGCATCAACCCACTAAATTGACCTCTGGGCAAGTCAACTTGTGACGGGTCGCCTGTAATGACTGCCTTACTTCCGAAGCCAATTCGAGTAAGGAACATTTTCATCTGTTCTGGGGTGGTGTTTTGTGCTTCATCTAAAATGACAAAAGCGTGATTTAAGGTGCGACCACGCATATAAGCGAGCGGAGCAATTTCAATCGTTTGCTTTTCAAACAGCTTTTGTACCTTCTCGAAACCCATTAAATCATATAAAGCATCGTAAAGAGGGCGTAGATAGGGATCAACTTTTTGGGCTAAATCGCCAGGCAAGAAGCCGAGACGTTCGCCTGCTTCGACGGCCGGGCGAGTGAGAATAATGCGTTGTACATTATCGCGCTCCAGTGCATCGATAGCACAAGCCACTGCTAACCAAGTTTTACCTGTACCTGCTGGGCCTACTCCGAAGGTGATATCAGTCGTCAGGATTTGCTCTAGGTACTGACGCTGACGTGGAGTTCGCGGACGTAAATTGGTGCGGCGTACGCGTAAGTTAAAGTTTGGATGTGCTTCGTCCAGCTCAATTGCATTTTCATTGGCTTTTTGAGCTAGTTCCTTGTAGGCCTTTAATTGCTCAGCTGGTGTTTGAAAACCATAGTTTGGCTGTGCTGATGTTTGTTTTTTAGAAGCAGCAGCTGACTGATTCTCAAAAGCTTCTGCTGTATTAGTGACATTGTCACGGTGGCTTTTTGTAGCGCTAGCCTGGTCTTCAAGCTGAGCCTTGAGTTCGACAATACCCAGTTGAATATCATCAATGGTAAGCGCTACATGGCGTGCACGACGGTGAAAGACCATTAAGGCGTGAATTGCATCTTCGGCACTTTCACCTTCAACTGTAATGCGTGAGCCATGGCGACCTATTTGCACACCCCAAGTTTGAGCGATTTGCTCAAGGTTTTCATCTAGAGGCCCGCACAAGTTGGCCAATTGAGTATTATCCCCTTCTAGATGAATGACTTGGGGTAGTTTGCGTGTCGTAGTCATTAAGCTACAGTCTCCGTGGTTACTACCTCACCTCTGAGGGAGTTGGTGTAGGCCTCAGTGATACGAATATCAACCATCTGACCGATTAAACGCTCAGAGCCAGCAAAGTTCACAATGCGGTTATTTTCGGTGCGACCGCTAAGCTCATTTTCATCGCGACGGGAGCTGCCCTCTACTAGCACCTTTTGTACGGTACCTAACATGGCTTCACTAATGGCTCTAGCCTGCTTGTTGATTTGCGCTTGTAGACGTTGTAAGCGACGCAACTTCACCTCATAAGGGGTGTCATCATGTAAGTCTGCAGCCGGTGTACCAGGGCGACGTGAGTAAATAAATGAGAAGGATGTGTCAAAGTTAAGCTCTTCGATTAACTTCATGGTTCGCTCAAAATCCTCTTCTGTTTCACCGGGGAAGCCCACGATAAAGTCCGAGGATAGGGTTAAGCCTGGACGTGCTTTATACAAACGACGAACGACTGACTTGAACTCCAGGGTGGTGTAACCACGCTTCATGGCGGCTAAAACTGGGTCAGAGCCTGTTTGAATTGGTAAATGTAAGAATGGTACAAGCTTTGGTAATTTGCCGTGAGCTTCAATTAAGCGGCTAGTCATCTCTTTAGGATGTGAAGTCGTATAGCGGATGCGCTCAATACCAGGAATTTCATGGACATACTCGAGAAGCATAGCAAAGTCAGCCAACTCACCGCTGTCACCTAAGGGACCACGATATGCATTGACGTTTTGACCTAGTAAATTAACTTCTTTAACGCCTTGGTCAGCTAAGTCGGCAATTTCAACTAATACATCTTCAAAAGGACGAGAGATTTCTTCGCCGCGCGTATAAGGAACGACGCAGTAACTGCAATACTTACTACAACCTTCCATGATAGAGACAAAAGCTGAGGGGCCGTCAACACGCGCTGGTGGTAGTGAGTCGAACTTTTCGATTTCAGGGAAGCTGATATCTACTTGTGATTTACCGGTGTCCTTACGCATATTAATTAAGTCTGGTAAGCGGTGCAGCGTTTGGGGACCAAAGACAACGTCAACGTAAGGGGCGCGACGGATAATCGTCGCTCCTTCTTGGCTAGCTACACAGCCGCCCACGCCGATCAGTAAATTAGGATTTTTTTCTTTTAAAAGACGGGCGCGACCTAAATCAGAGAAAACCTTTTCTTGAGCCTTTTCACGAATAGAACAGGTGTTGAATAAAATCACATCTGCTTCTTCAGGGTTTTGTGTGAGCTCCATGCCTTGTTTAGCATGAAGTACATCGACCATTTTGTCTGAGTCGTACTCATTCATCTGACAGCCAAAGGTTTTGATATACAGCTTTTTAGGGCCATCGCTTTGGCTTAGTTTTGCCAATTTATCCAGTGCTTCAGCACTTGGTGTGGGCTCAGCTGCGAGTGCGGCTTTGGCAGCATTAGCTGCCTCTTCTAGTGTTTTTACTGTTTGGCTGGCGCCGGTAGCGCCTCTTTTGATTGTTGTTTCTTGCATTGTAATCACCGTAACGGGTTTAGATCCCGGGGGTATAAGTTCTAAAGTGTAAAAGTAAAAACTCACTAGCTAAGTTACTAGTGAGTTTTTATTATTAAAGATAAGGACTGATTTTACTAAAAATTTAGCCTCAAGACTCAAAATACGTCTTAAAAATCAAGCTTTTAATCAGCCTTCAACCCATTCTGTTGTATTTTCTTCAGTTTTAGGCGCTTTGATCATATCCTCACGCTTAATGCCTAGCCACATAGCAATGGAAGAGGCCACAAACATAGAAGAGTAAATACCAAACCAGATACCGATAGTGAGGGCTAAGGCAAAGTAATGCAGACTTGGGCCACCAAAGAATAACATGGATAAAACCATCATCTGGGTCGAGCCGTGGGTAATAATGGTTCTTGAAATGGTCTGAGTGATGGAGCTATTAATCACCTCACGGACACTGGCTTTGCGTTGCTTGCGGAAGTTTTCTCGGATACGGTCCATAATCACGACCGATTCGTTGACTGAGTACCCTAGTACGGCTAATACACCCGCTAGTACTGGTAGTGAGAACTCCCACTGGAAAAAGGCAAAGAAGCCGAGAATGATCACGACGTCATGCAAGTTTGCAACAATACCGGCAATCGCAAATTTCCATTCAAAACGAAAGCCCAAGTAGATCATGATGCCCAGTACAACAAAGAAGAACGCCTTTAAGCCGTTGGCATAAAGCTCACTTCCGACCTGCGGGCCGACGAATTCGACACGGCGCATTTCGACCGGATTGTCGGACTGCTGTAGAGCGCTCATGATGGTTTCACTTTGCTCTGCTGTGTTGAGGCCTTCAATCACCGGTAAACGGATCATGACATCATGTGATGTACCAAAGTTTTGTACTTGATAATCGCTATAGCCTATACCAGCAATCTGTGAACGGACATCTTCCAAGTCGGCAGGTTGCTCATAAGCAACCTCCATAATGGTGCCGCCGGTGAACTCAATCGATAAATTAAAGCCGCGAGTTACGATAAAGAATACTGCTAATAAGAACGCCACTAGACTGATCAAGTTCAGAATTAGCGAGTAATTCATGAACGGGATGGTTCGACGTATACGAAAAAATTCCATAATTAATAAACCTTTTTAGTGCGTCTCAATTTAACTTTCTTTTGCCGAAGTCTCAACTTTCTGAGTCTTAGAGCGTTTGTTTTTAGATTTAGCTGCTTCCTCAGCGTCAGGACGCCAAATAGTACCAATGGCTAAGGTTTTTAGGCCTCTGCGACCACCGTACCATAAGTTAACCAGAGCACGTACACCGACAACGGAGGAGAACATTGAGGTCAAAATACCTAGACAATGCACAATGGCAAAACCACGAATCGGACCAGGACCACTAAATGCCAATAAAGCAATACCGACGATTAAGGAGGTCAGGTTGGAGTCAAAAATCGTACCCCACGCTCTATCGAAGCCAGTGTTGATGGCTTGCTGTGGCGTGGCGCCACCACGTAATTCCTCTCGAATCCGTTCATTAATCAGTACGTTAGCGTCAATTGCCATACCGAGGGTTAACGCAATAGCCGCGATACCAGGTAAGGTTAGGGTAGCTTGCAGTACTGACAACAAGGAAAGTAATAAAACGAGGTTAAAGACTAAGCCCAAGGTTGAGAAGATACCAAATAAATGGTAGTAAATAATCATGAAAATGGCGATGGCTACAAAACCCCAGAGGGTAGAGTTAAAACCTTTTTCAATATTTTCAGCACCTAGGCTCGGACCAATGGTGCGCTCTTCAATAATCGACATAGGAGCGGCTAATGAACCGGCTCTTAGTAAGAGGGCAGTATCCGCTGCTTCAGGTAGACTCATAGAGCCTGAAATCTCAACTTGACCGTTAGGAATCTCAGAGCGAATCACAGGCGCTGTGACTACTTGACCACGGTTGTTTTCAAATAACACGATGGCGATGCGTTTGCCGATGTTATTGCGTGTGGTTTCACGGAAAATACGGGCGCCGTTATCATCCAAACTCAAGTTAACGGTGGGTTGCTGAGTTTGTGGGTTGCGGCCTGCGCGCGCATCTTGTAAGTTTTCACCAGTTAAGAGAACCTGGCGACGTAATAAAATAGTTTGACCATTAGTGTCTTGGAAGGCTTCCATGCCGAAAGGAACGGTGCCTGAAGCAATCGCTGCCATTGCCGATGGTGAGTCTTCAACTAAGCGTAGCTGTAGAGTGGCGGTACGGCCAAGAATTTCTTTGGCACGCGCTACATCCTGAATACCTGGCAACTGAACAACGATACGGTCGTTACCTTGTTGTTGGATAACCGGTTCAGCAACACCCAATTCATTAATACGATTATGTAGGGTGATGATGTTTTGTCTTAGTGCGGTTTCCTGAATACGGACAATCTCGGATTCGTTAATCTCACCGATTAGGAGGTATTGATCGCCTCGATCCTGAGTGTTGAAGCTAAGCTCTGGCATCATGCCACGCAATTGACTCAACGCTTGATCGCGCTCAGTGGCAGTAGAGAACATAGCCTGAATAGAGGAGCCTTCTCGGCTTACTTGCAGTGATTCTATGTCACGTGTCCGTAAATTGTTGCGGACATCATTGCTTAGGGTGTCATAGCGAGACTCTAAAGCGCCATCCATATCCACCTGGAGGAGGAAGTGTACGCCACCGCGTAGGTCTAGACCCAAGAACATGGGGCGGGCATTAATCGCAGTTAACCAGTCGGGAGAGTCAGATAGGAGGTTAAGAGCAACCGTATATTCAGGTTCTTCCGGATTATTAATTAGGGCTTTTTCAATCGTGTCTTTAGCTCTTAACTGAATGTCGGGCGACTCGAAGCGGACGCGGACATTACCAATGGAGTTATTGACTGAGTAATATGCACCTGTATAAGGGATTTGCTCACGCTGAAGTAAACTTTCAACCTGTCTGAGGGTATTTTCATCAACCTTGCGAGTCACATTAGTGCTAGTGACTTGAATCGCTGGGGATTCACCGAAAAAGTTAGGTAGGGTATACAGTATGCCTAGTATTAGTGCCACCAGGACAATGAGATTTTTCCATATAGGGTAACGATTCATGCCGAATGTCTTTAGAGTTTTTTGTGAGGAGTACAGTCACCGATAATAGATGAATCTCGGTGACTGGATAAAATAGAGGATTACAGACTTCTGATGGTGTCTTTAGGTAAAACAGCCGTCACTGCCTGGCGTTGAACCATAATCTCTACCGGCTTAGAAGCTAAATCAGCAACTTCAAGTGCGAGATAGCCTGAGTCCGTGATACGTGTGATGCGACCAACCATACCACCAGCAGTAACAACTTCGCTGCCGACAGTTAAGTTTTCTACCATGTTTTTGTGCTCTTTTTGACGCTTCATCTGTGGACGGATCATCAAGAAATACAGCACCACGAACATTAAAATAATTGGTAAAAAACCCATAATGCCGGCGCTCTCTTGTTGGGCTAATGAAACACCTAGTAAATCGACGAAGTTCATAAAACTCTCCAAATTTCTTTTTTAGTTAAGAAACTTTTTTAAATGTTGTAAAAAATAAAATTTTAACCGATCATTGTAGCCTTTTCTGGCTTTATTCAATACCTTTTGCACGATCTTTGTGGAATTGCTCTTGCCACTCCTCAAATCGGTTTTGTTCGAGGGCTTCGCGCATCTCCTTCATGAGTGTCAGGTAAAAATGCAAATTATGCAAGGTATTTAAGCGTGCACCGGTAATTTCATTTGCACGGTGCAGGTGATTTAAATATGCTCGTGAGAAATGCTGGCAGCTGTGACAAGTGCAACTAGGGTCTAGTGGCTTGGTATCATCCTTGTAACGTGCATTACGAATTTTAATGTCACCGAAGCGTGTAAATAGCCAGCCGTTACGGGCGTTGCGTGTAGGCATCACACAGTCGAACATGTCGACTCCCTGAGAGACAGCGTAGACTAAATCTTCTGGTGTGCCCACCCCCATCAAATAGCGTGGCGCATTTTCTGGTAATTTGTGAGCTAAGTGATTGAGGACGCGCATCATGTCTTCTTTAGGTTCTCCTACGGACAAACCACCAATGGCATAACCATGAAAACCGATATCGACCAAACCCGCTAAAGACTCTTCACGAAGGTCCTCAAACATGCCACCCTGAACAATGCCGAAGAGAGCATTGGGGTTTTCGAGTTCATTAAAAGCGTTTTTAGAACGTTTAGCCCAACGCAGTGACAAACGCATAGAGCGGGCTGCTTCTTCGTGAGTGGCGGGGCGGCCATCAATCATATAAGGCGTACACTCATCTAGTACCATGGCAATATCTGAATTTAGATCGGTCTGAATCCGCATGGACTCTTCTGGGTCTAGAAAAAGCTTTTCACCATTAATCGGTGATGAAAAACGTACCCCTTCCTCAGTCAGTTTGCTGCGCAGGTTGCTTAGGCTAAATACCTGGAAGCCGCCGGAGTCAGTGAGTATAGGCTTGTGCCATTGCATAAAGTCATGGAGACCACCAAACTTCTTGATGATTTCAGTGCCGGGGCGTAACCATAAGTGAAAGGTATTGCCAAGAATGACTTGAGAGCCAACCTCTTCAAGCTCATGGGGTAGCATGGCTTTGACTGAGCCGTAAGTGCCTACAGGCATGAACATTGGCGTTTGTACCGTACCATGATTAAGCTCTAGGCTTGCGCGTCTGGCTTTACCTTGAGTATTAAGTAGCGTGAATTTTAGAGCGGACATTGTGATTATAAATTTAAATTAATTAAGTGCTATCGGTCGATAAACATGGAGTCACCATAGCTAAAAAATCGATAAGCATTGGTGATGGCATGTTGATAGGTGTTTTTCATGTTTTCCAATCCCATCAATGCGGCAACCAACATTAGAAGAGTGGATTGGGGAAGGTGGAAGTTAGTGATTAATGCATCCACCACTTGGAACTCATAGCCAGGTGTAATAAATAAGCGTGTATCCCCTTGATGCGCAATAGGGCAGCGTAAGTTATCAATCGTACCACCAAAAAAAGCAGCAGATTCTAGGGCCCGCACGCTGGTAGTGCCAACCGCGATAACTCGACCTCCTGCTGCTCGTGTTTGCTTGATAGCCTCAACTACTGCAGGTTCAACTTCATACCACTCAGCATGCATCACATGATCCTTGATGCTATCAACACGTACGGGCTGAAAGGTCCCTGCGCCTACATGTAAGGTGACAAAGGCCGTATTAACTTGCTTGTCCTTCAGTTGCTGTAATAGCTCATCATCAAAATGCAAACCAGCGGTCGGGGCTGCAACAGCACCGGGAGTTTTAGCATAAACGGTTTGGTAGCGTTTGTCATCTTCGCTATCAGGCGTATGAGTAATATAAGGTGGTAAAGGTGTTTGCCCATGCTTTTCAAGTAAGGGTAGCAAGGTCTCAGAAAACACTAACTCAAACAGCGCATCTTCCCGACCTACAACTTCTGCACTGAAGGTGTCATCAGCAAAGTGTAAGGTCGTAGCAAGTTTTGGTGCTTTACTAGCTCTGATATGAGCTAGTGCACGATTATCGTCAAGTAAACGCTCAATCAGTAGTTCTACTTTACCACCGGTATTTTTCTGCCCATATAAGCGCGCCTTAATTACCTTGGTGTTATTAAAAACCAATAAATCATTTGGTTTTAAAAACTCTAGTAAATCAGTGAACTGATGATCATGGCATTGACCCTGCGCGTCGACGCGTAATAAGCGACTCTTATTACGCTGTTCGGCAGGGCTTTGAGCAATTAATTCTTCAGGTAATTCGTAGTCAAAATCACTGAGCAGCAGATCGGCTGAGGGCGTGTTTTTTTTCAGGGAGCTATTATTCATCATCTTTTTTTCATCTAAAGCGTAATTATAAGCCGTCCATACTTTGGTGATAGCTTCAGGTTGAAATGTTATGAATTTTGGGTAATGACTGTGTTTGGATATAAATCATTCATGCGTCACGATTTTGTAATAATACTGAACCTACCCCATTCCTCATCCTAATGTTGGTATGGCTGCGATGGCCATTCCTATACCAATACAGGTTCTTACGATCGGGGGACCAAAACATAATATGGCATCGAAGAAACCCATAACGTTAGCAGACACAGCGGGTGTCGGTGGTGGATTAATATCTCAGCGGTTTGCTGCTAAGCATAGATGCTTAGTTGGTGCATTTACTTATATATGTAAGGGTACTCCGACTACTAGGGTTACAAGTTTTGGTATAACAAATGCTATTAATTGCCCTGATATGGAAGCGTTTACCGTCAATTTTAAAGAGTTAGTTCTTTGCGCTTAATTGGATGGCTAGGATATGTATTTTATGGTGATGAGCTGATTAGAGAGTAAGCACTTAATATGTCATATTTAGAATTTTTTTAATCCTCTAACAAGAAAAATCGTATGCTTCAATATATTCTGCAATTGCTTATTTGGGTAGCTGATAAGGTGTGGCCAGTTCCAATAGTAATTATTGGATGTTATATCGCCTGGCATGTAGTGCGAGTGGTTACTTATCGCTTAGTACCGAGTATTAGACAGCGCAGAAGTGGTAGGGCTATTCCGCTTTTGATTGATGTGCTGAACCCTTTTTGGTGGATCATTCCACTCATTATTAGCTTTATTTTAACCTTAGTCACTTTATCGGCAGCAGAGAATGCGGTGGTGTGGTCAGTTAATAAGCTAGGTCATCAGACTCAGGCGGAGGTGATTAGCCGTGAGGTAGCCGATGTTGAGGTTAATTACAAAAAAACCTATAAGCTGACCTTGAATTATGAAACAGAGGACGGGCGGATGATAGAAGCGAGTTATTTATCTTCCAGCTACCCCTATTATCCTATACGTGATACTTATCGTCTTCCTTTCGCAGGGGAGATGGTGGATATTAAGTATTTGCCTTATCGACCGTCGGTGTTCATTATTCTGCAAGACTGACTTAGGTTTAAAATTTTAAATGCAAAGTCAGTCCGTAGCATACACTCTCAACAAAACATATCTCCCTAAAGCCACTAAAACCTCTGCATTTTTGATAGACTAAGCATTAATAAAAAGACTTTCCCAATCCCTCTATTTTCCGGAGATTTTATGGCTATCCACGAAGTAAAGCACCCTTTAGTTCAGCACAAACTTGGTTTGATGCGTGAAATTAATTTAAGTACCAAGAGTTTTCGTGAGTTAGCCGAAGAAGTGACTATGCTTCTTACTTATGAAGCGACTAAAGACTTTGCTTTAGAAGATACTGAGGTGCAGGGTTGGAATGCTCCAGTTAAGGTTAAGAAAATTAGCGGTAAAAAAGTGACTGTCGTGCCTATTTTACGTGCGGGTATTGGTATGCTGGATGGGGTGTTGACTCTGATTCCTAGCGCCAAGGTGAGTGCGGTAGGTATTGCTCGTGACGAAAAGACATTTGAAGCGGCGACTTATCTTAAAAAATTAGTCGACGACTTAGATCAGCGCTTAGCGATTATTATTGACCCTATGCTGGCGACTGGTGGTTCGATGGTGGCGACGATTGATATGTTGAAGCAGGCAGGTTGTAAAGAAATTCGTGCGCTGGTTTTAACAGCGGCCCCTGCGGGTGTTGAAGCTGTCCTTTCTAAGCACCCTGATGTGCAAATTTATACGGCTTCAGTTGATGAGGGTTTAGATAAAAATAATTATATCTTGCCTGGTTTGGGCGATGCCGGAGACCGTATTTTTGGAACTCGCCAAAAGGATTAATTACTATTCTTCGAGCTTGTCAGAAGATATTTCCAAGGGTAATAAATTCACTAACTACTTGATAAGTTAACTAATTCTGCGTTAAAAATAGAGTTATAGTCATTTACATTAAACTTCTAAGGAGAGTAGAAATGACCAATAAGCAAGACGTAAAAGAAACTGTTGAAGATATCAAAGACACAGTTAAGCAAACTGAAGAAGAGTTATTAGCTAATTTGCAAAGTGCGATTAAAGACGCAGAGAAGATTCTTGGTCAAGCTAAAAGAGCTAATGAAGACAAAGCCAAAGAGCTACGTCAGCAGGCTCGTGAAACCTTAGAAGCTGCATATGGTAGTCTTGAGGGAGCTAAGGATAACCTTCTTGGTCAGGGTAAGGAGTTAGTTGATCAGGGTTATGAGTGGGCCGAGGATCAGTATCGCCAAGGCAAGCGTGCAGCTCGCCAATTTTATCAGCAAGGTCAGGACTATGCCGATGAGATGTACGATCATGCCATCGAGTTTAAAGACGATATGGTAGATTGTGGTCAGCACTTTGTTGATGAGGCAGATGAGTACGTTCATCGTAATCCTTGGACAACCATTGGTATAGCAAGTGTTGCTGCTTTATTATTAGGTGTGATCATTGGCCGCCGCTAATCTTCTTGTAGGGATTCAGCAAAACGACTGAAATAAGATAATTAGATTTCCGTAGATAGCTAAAAAGGCGCTAGTGGTATGTCTAGATGATTGCTAGATAGACTTAGCGCCTTTTTAGTGTTTTAACAAGAGTTAATGCTTATGTCTTTAGGTCAAAATTCAAAAGAATTATTCAGTACCGTGACGGCTATGCTTGGCAACAGAGCGGAGTTATTTGGGCTTGAGTTTGCTGAAGAGCGTCAGCGTCTATTTAGCGCTGTTGTGTATGGAGTCACTGCGGCTATTTTAGCTATTTTCTTTCTCTTGGGCTTATCCTTTCTTGCATTGATGCTGCTCTGGGATAGTCCTTATCGATATGCTGTTGTGGGTGGGGTGACTATTTTATATGGCGTATTAGCATTGCTTTGTGTGAATAAAGTCAAAACTTTGTTTGCTGAAAATATGCCTTTTGCTAGTACTATTCAGGTGTTTAAAGATGATGCCGCAAAGATTAAGGGTGAGCTAGTTTCAGAACCTCCATTTGGTCATAAGTCTCAAGCGAGTCCTGATCAAGACAGTAGTAAGGAGCTTTGATGATGTCCAAGTATCCTCTTTCTAAATCTCACGACGATAGGACTAAGCGCAAGGCATTGTTAGTGGCCAAAATCTATGCTGAGCGTGAGTTAATTAGTCTTCAAGCACAGAGAGTTATTCATGACGTGAAGCCATCAACGATTAAAGATAATCTAGTTGATAGTGCCATTGATAAGTTATCGGTGAGTAAAACCTCACGTCATCTTTTTCATTATATCGATCGACACCCAACAGTGAGTTGGGTAGTGGCCCAACTCTTGACGCAAAGCGTTAAGAGAACGCGGTCTACAATGTGGAAGCCTTTGGTGCTTGGTGCTGCTTCTTGGTTTGTAAAAAGTAGGACTAGAGCAAAGCGTAGGGCAGAGGCGCGTGATAAGCCATTACCGGGGCCGCGTATTAGAGCACAATCTAAACCAATTAGGTTTATTGATGATGAGCCTAGCGGTGTAGCGTCATCATCACGGCAGCGAGGGCGTAAACAGCCAAAGCGCCGGGTTTTGCGTCGTGGTAGGTAAGTAGTAAATCAAGTAAGCCAAATGATAAAGGCCGCTAGTTTTGAACTAGCGGCCTTTATCATTTAATCAGTTGAAAGCTACTTTGAAAGCGTTTAACTAATGACCTCGATCTGTGCTTCACGCTTAGGCTCGTCTGGCAAGATACGGGCAATTAGGGCGTTATCTTTACCTGCCATGCCAGGAATCCGTACGAAAATACCGCTACCAGCAGCTACTTCAGTAGGTTCGCCGTTGCGTAGCATTTGTTCTAGACGGACAGTTTGATTGCCGCTCGGATGGATGATTTCAATGTCGTCGCCCACTCGGAAGTGGTTCTTGACGTCAACTAGGGCCCAGCCGTTTTCATCAATCTCAGTGACTTGGCCGACATACTGGCTTCGCTTAGAGGTCGAGTGCCCACTGAGGTAGTTCTGATAATCTTGTGTCTGGTGTCGCTCTAGGAATCCACTGGTGTAACCACGGTTTGCTAAGCCCTCGAGATCTGCTAATAGACTGTAGTCAAAAGGCTTGCCGGCAATGGCGTCATCAATGGCGCGTCTATAAGTCTGAGCCGTGCGGGCGACATAGTAAACCGACTTAGTACGGCCCTCAATTTTTAGGGAGTCAACACCAATTTCAGCTAGCTTACCAATGGTCTCAATAGCACGTAGATCTTTGGAGTTCATGATGTAGGTGCCGTTCTCATCTTCCATGATTGGCATAAAAGAGCCGGGACGATTAGTCTCTTCGATAAAATAAACTTTATCTGCGAGAGGGTGGCGTTTTTGACCATTAATTCCTTCAAAATGACTGTCAGCTTCTTCCTTGGCCTGCTCAAAATTAAAGCCATCTAGTGGTATGGGAGCTGGCTCTCCTGTGTGGTCTTTATCAGAATCATAAACCGTATAGTTCCAACGACAGGCATTGGTGCAGGTGCCTTGATTCGGGTCACGGTGGTTAAAGTAACCGGATAATAAGCAGCGACCAGAGTATGCGATACAGAGTGCGCCGTGAACAAAAACTTCAAGTTCCATGTCCGGTACTTCCTGGCGGATTTCGGCAATTTCTTTGATCGATAACTCACGTGACAAAATAATCCGTTCAACACCAACGTTTTGCCAAAAACGTACACCCCAATAGTTGGTGGTGTTGGCTTGTACCGACAAGTGTACTGGCATCTCTGGCCAACGCTCGCGTACCGTCATGATTAAGCCCGGGTCTGCCATAATTAAGGCATCCGGCTTCATGGCGATAAGTGGTTCCATATCACTGATGAAGGTTTTTAATTTGCTGTTGTGAGGTAAGGTATTTACCGTCAGGTAAAACTTTTTACCACGCTGGTGAGCTTCAGTAATGGCTTGCTCTAATACAGCCAGCTTAGCGAACTCGTTATTGCGTACGCGTAAAGAGTAACGCGGGCTACCAGCGTAAACGGCATCAGCGCCAAAGTCATAGGCGGTGCGCATACGCTCTAAACCGCCAGCGGGTAATAATAATTCAGGTGCTTTCATGTGCTTTAAATCGTCGCTTCTTGGGTGACAAACTATCTAGTTGTTATTAATCTTTTTTGGACAAAGCATAAAAGCGCTTTGTTCCTAAGGGGATTATTTAGGAGTTAAGCGCTATATTTTAATTTATGCTAGCGGTACTTGTAAGCTAAGGCCTTGTTTTTAATAAAAATATTTAAAATCCAAGTTGCTGCCAAAGCTCGTCGACTCGAGTTTTTACATCTTGGTCCATGGTGATGGGGATACCCCACTCTCTATCGGTCTCACCCGGCCACTTGTTAGTTGCGTCCATCCCCATTTTACCCCCAAGACCCGATACGGGGGAGGCAAAGTCCAGATAATCAATAGGGGTATTTTCTACTAATAAGGTCTCACGGGCTGGATCCTGTCTCTTATACACATCTTCGAGT
>LSQX01048369.1_pt3 | contig 16011 bp, 12 predicted proteins | sample 654561 | NCBI WGS metagenome assembly LSQX01 (sample SAMN04489861, study PRJNA283612) | anaerobic digester metagenome | isolation source: 4 biogas reactors fed with cattle manure at either 37C or 55C with and... | place: Denmark: Kongens Lyngby | collected 2014 | reverse complement strand
TCAATCACAATGAGCCTCCTGCTGCCGGCAAAGTCCAGCCGGTGGTGGGAGGAGAGATATTCTATGATGGTGTCCAGGGCGGATGTTGATAATACACGAGCCCTTTGATTTTTCTCCACTTCCTCCCGGCTGATGCCGAGGAAACTCTCCAGATTGAGGAAGTGGAAGTGTTGCAGGCCGACAGAATAAAGGGCGGCTTCTTCAACCTGGTTGCCAGCAAAGCCCAGTTCCAGCAGCTGGCGCTGGCTTTTGGAATAAATAGCCCTGACCCCTTCTGATAACTGGTAATACTCCGTTGTGCCCAAGAAGGCCTCATCGCGCAGCATGTAAAGCAGCATGTCAGCCAGCTGCCTGCCAGTGACCTGGATCAGGTAGATTTGGTCATTATAGGGAAAAATCTGGGCCAGGTCCCCGTATTCAACAATCGGTCCCAGTTTTTTGCCCCGGATACTGCCCGAACCCAAAAACATGATGTCCAGGCCCAGGCTCTCCTGGAAGATATCAGCAAAAAGGCTGCCCAGGCTGGTTTCTTTGTTTCTTTGCGGGTGGGTCAGGGCCCGGTTAAAACGGGTGATAATCCGCTGGTATTTACGGTCAGTCAGGTCCTTGTATTTGCTGATCACCTCTTCCAGCTGCAGGTCCCTTTCCGCGGTCAGTTCATTGACCGGCTGCAGGCGCCAGGAAAAAGAGTCGATGCAATTGTCATCAGTATCAACATTAATGTCAAAACGGCCGATCTGGTCAGTCCCTTCACCAGCATGGGCGATGACGATACCGTTTTCCACCACCGGCTCATCCATGAAGGTATGGGAATGGCCGCCAATGATCAGGTCCACTCCCCATTCCGGCCTGAGCATCCGGGCCAGCCTGATGTCCTCCTCGATCCCGATATGAGTCAGGAGCACCGTGAAGTCAATATCAATTGCATTGTAGGCATTGCAGATCTTGCCGATTTCTGTGGCGGCGTCAGCTGTATCGATGAAGGCGCCGATCAGGCCCTCTGATTTGGCCTGGGCCAGGACCTCTTCAGTTATGATGCCGATAAAGAGGATTTTCATGTCATCCATGCTGATAATCTGCTGTGGTGTGAAAAGGCGGGTGCCATTGGACTTGATATATAAATTGGCATTGATGATGGGGAACTGGGCGCATTTTTCAATAAAGAGCAGGTGGGCTATGCCATAATCTATCTCATGGTTACCGATTGTGACCACATCAGGTGAGAGCATGTTCATGATTTCTATCGTTGAAATGCCCTTGAACTCAGAATCAATCACTGAACCACGGAACATATCGCCCGCGATGGCATAAATGACATTGTCATTTTCCTGGCGGACCCGGCTGACATAGCCGGAGAGCATGGAAACGCCCCCCACATCTATCTTATTGATCTTTTCCTGCAAAAAGTCGCCATGCATATCATTGGAGTGCAGGATGGTAAGTTGCTTGATTGTCTTCATCTTTTTTTCTCCTGTGGCTTTTCCTGCCGGCTGTTATCTTTGCTGCAAACCAGCTGCTTGTAGTGCTATTATACAGGTATGAGCCGCAATTGGCCCTGTTTGTTTTTTACTTGACAAGCTATCTTCTGGTGCAGCTGTTTTGCAGCAGTGACACCAGCCAGGCAAAAGGAGGCACACTGATGGAAAACAGGCTGCTGGTTGATTTCACACCACTGAAGCAAGAGGCGCAAAAACTGGGCAAGGAGAGCTGGCGGCCCATGCTGGCCTATCTTGCCGAACTGCATGAAAGGGCAATCATGCCGCCCGAATACCCCTTTCCCCACGCCTGGGAAGAGATTGGCCCGGGCTACCACCTGCGGCCGGCCTTTGGGCACTGGGATATTGTCCACCAGATCCTGGACAGCCTGCCCCAGATGCCGCAGCATGCCCTGCTCCAGCTGCAAAACAACCTGGCCGCCCAGCAAGAAGACGGCCTGGTGCCCGGAACAATCATGTTTATTGACGATAAACCCAGATGGGGCACTGACTGTGGCCATCCCCCGGTCTGGCCGGTGGCTGTGCAAGACTACCTTGATCTGGCCGGCCGCGAGCGGACCAGGGAGTTTTTCACCGCACTGGTCCGCCAGATCGATTGGTTTGAAAATAACCGCAAAGCCAGCGGCGGTGGCTATTTTTACCTGGACATCCTGACCCGCCGCTGGGAAAGCGGTGTTGATGATGGTGTCCGCTTTGACAAGGCCCCGGAAGAAAAGCTGGCCTGTATTGACGCCACCTGCCATGTCTTTTGGCTTTACCGCCATGCCCGGGACTGGGCTAAAGACCTGGGAGAGGATCCCGGCCCCTATGCCCTGGCCCTGGAAAGGATCGGCGGCTTCATCAAGCAGGAGCTTTATGATGCCAAAAGCGGCTACTTTCATGATGCCTGGTCGGTCAGGGAGCCGGATGGCCGCCATATTGCCTTTGAGGGCATGTGGCCCATGGTTGTCGGCGCCGCGACCAGGGACCAGGCCACACACCTGATCGATGAATACCTCATAAATCCCCGCCATTTTTTCACAGATCATCCCATGGCCACCGTCAGCCGCCAGGATCCGCTTTTTGAGCTTAAGCTCTGGCGGGGTCCGGCCTGGAACAGCATGACCTACTGGTTTGCCCGGGGCTGCCTGGAAAATGGCCGGCCTGATGCAGCAAGGCTCCTGCTGGCCGGGGCACTTGATGCAACTGCCACCCAGTTTGCCCGGACCGGGGCGATCTGGGAATACTACCATCCTTTCCTGGGCCAACAGGATGAACTGGAACGCAAGCCCTACACAGACCAGAATGTGCCCTGCCAGGACTACCTGGGCCATAATCCGCTCTTTGCCATGGCCCGGCTTTGGGAAAAAGCCGGCGGACAGGAGTAGGCCTATGCTCAGCCAGACTGAAATGACCAGGGTGCGGCAGATTATGCAAACCCCCTGCAAGCAGGGGCTGGTTCTTCATGAGGAGGGTGTGCTGCTGGATTGCCCCAATGTCTTTTATGATCCTGCGGCAGGAGCCTGGTGCATGTTATTTGTCCGCTTTGATCCCGCCGATGAGGCCGGGTCCGGTTATGAGACCTGGCTGGCCCACAGCCAGGACCTTCTAGACTGGCAGGTCAAGGGCAAGGTGCTGGCCCAGGGCAGTGGTGGCTGGGACGACCGGCAGGTGTCAGGCGGCCTGGCCCTGGCCAACACCAGCTGGGGCGGTGATCACATCCCGCAAAAACAGGCCGGTTTTTATTGGCTTTCTTATCTCGGCGGCAGCAGGCCAGGCTATGAGACGGATCCACTCAGCATCAGCCTGGCCAGGACAAGGTCCCTGAGCCAGCTGCCCTGGCAGCGGCCTTTGCCGGGCCCGGTCCTGGCCAGCAGTGACCAGGACGCCCGGGACTTTGAAAAGGCCACCCTCTACAAGAGCTGTATCATAAGAGATGAAAAGGAACTGCTCGGGGCCCCCTTTGTCATGTTCTACAATGCCAAGCAGCCCCGGCACAGGATTGAAAGCATTGGCCTGGCTGTATCAGATAACCTGCTGGACTGGAAAAGATTCGGCGATGGGCCTTGCCTGGGCCGGCCCGAACTGGACCACTGGCATATCAGCGGTGATCCCCAGCTGGTCCGGCTGGATGATCTTTGGGTCATGCATTACTTTGTCGCCCATGGCAAGTCTGCTTATGACACCTTTGCCTGTTCCAGGGATCTTTTGCACTGGACCTTGTGGGAGGGTGAACCGCTGGTCCAGCCCAGTGCGGCATATGATGAAAAATACGCCCATAAACCTTATGTCCTCAAGCATCAGGATATCGTATATCATTTTTACTGTGCAGTTGGTCAGCAGGGCCGGGGCATAGCCCTGGCCACCTCCCGGCCACTGTAAGACAAAAAGGAGAACAAAAAAGATGAGTAAGCTCAAAAACGAGATCAGACAAAAGCTGGACCTGCCGGAAAAGATCGGCCAGCTGGATTTTTTCCTGGAAACCAATACCGGCCAAATCCTGCGGGCAGAGGATTTTCACCTGGCCCGGGTGGAGGAGGCTGACGGTCTTTTAACCTTCCACCTGGAGCGGGACGATTATCTGGCCATCTGGCAGTTTTGTTCCTGGGGCGGCAGCTATATTGCCAGCCTCAAAGTGCGGCGGCCGGGTGGCTGTGATCTGAAAGAGCTTTCTCCCCTGGTCCTGGAGCTGGAGACAAAAGATCCGGTTGCCGATTTGTGGGCTAACAAGGTGCCATCTTTTCTGGAAATCGGCTTTGACCGGCTTGATCCTGCGGACAAGCAAAAGAATAAATTTGAGACTGTCTGCGCCCTCTTCCCCGGCCCCGGAAAACCAGGCTTTTTTGCCGGTACCCTGACAGGGCAAAAACATATCCAGGTCAGCTTTGTTGAAGTGCTCGGTGAGAAAAAGCTGGCTATGGAATCAATCTCCCGCATTATTGCCGGCCTGGCCGGCCAGGAGGAGATCAGCTCGGAAAAGGTCTGGTTTTCTTACGGCAAAAGCTACCAGGAAAGCCTGGCCGCCTACCTGGGCCATTCAAGCCAGCCGGAAAAAACCAAAGGCCCGGTCCTGGGTTTCAACACCTGGGATTACTACTACAATGCCATCCGGCCGGCCGATATATTAGAAAACGCCGATGCCATCCTGGCTGATCCTGTGCTCAGCCAGCGGCTGCGCTATATAATCATCGATGCCGGCTGGCAGCATGTCCATGGTGAGTGGTATGCCAACCACCGCTTTCCCGAGGGCCTGTCCTGGCTCTGCGAACAGATATCCGGCCGTGGTTTTATTCCCGGTATCTGGACGGCGCCCCTGGTTATTGACGAGCTTTCCTGGCCCGGCCTGCGCAATCCGGAGCTCTTGCTCAAAGACCAGTACGGCGATCCCCTGAGCACAGGATTCGGCTATGCAGTTGACCCGACAGCACCAGCCGGGGCAGAGTATATTCTTGCCCTTTACAAGAGGCTTTATAACCACGGTTTCCGCCTGTTCAAAATTGATTACCTGGAGGGCCTGAGGAAGGCACCCTTCTTCCATGACCGCACAGCCAGCACCTATGATGCCTTCCGCAAGCTGTTTTCCCTTATCCGGGCCGCCACCGGACCGGATGTCCACCTTTTAGGCTGCAGCTGGCCGCACGAGGCAGGACCCGGTTATGCTGACTCAACCCGGATCACAGTTGATATCCATAACCAGTGGATCCAGCTGCTCTGGGTGGTGGATCATATCCAGAACGATTACTTTATTCCCCAGCATATTATTGATTATGACTTTGATTTCCTGGTTGTGCGCGGCAAGGACACATCCCTGGAAGAAGAGACCAATGTCCTGAACCCCCTGGCCAATAATCCGGATCCGCAGGGCCTGGCCAAGCGCTGGCGGCGGGGGCCTGTCTTCAACTATGCTGAAGCCAGGACCTGGGCCGGCTTTGTCCTCGTCTCAGGCGGCAACCTGGTATTAAGTGACCGCCTGGCCATGCTCAATGAAAAAGGCCGGGAGCTGGTCAGCAAGGTTGTGGCAGGCTTTAAGAAGACCTTGCGCCTGCAGCCGCTTGACCTCTTTGGGCAAAAATACGCCTCCTTCTGGCTGCAAAGCTGCCAGGACGGGACCCGGCGCCTGCTGGTGGTCAACTTTGCCGACCAGGAAAAGACCCTTGACTTTGATTTTGCCGGAGCCGGCTTGGTGCTTCCAGCCGACCTGCATGATTTCTGGTCGGGCGACCAGGTCAGCCTGGCCGCTGGTAAGATCAGCCTGGTGCTGCCTGCCCATGGCAGCACAGTTTTACAGTGGCGGGAGGAAGTATAATGGAAGGATTAAAAGACCAGCTCTGCCCGGTGCGGCGGATAACACCAAAAGACGGCCGGCATTATTTTTACGGCTACTATGATAACAGGGCCTTTGATGCCAAAGGCAGGCTACACCTGTGCCACCAGGTGGACTTTTATGACCGCCTGCCCGGGCCAGAAGACAGCTGCCGGCTGGGCGTGATTGACCTGGACACAGGCCAGTTCACGTCCTTTGCCACCACCATGGCCTGGAATTTCCAGCAGGGGGCCATGCTGGAGTTTTTAGACAGCACCGGCTCTGACCAGGTGATCTATAATACTGAAGAAGATGGCCGCTACCAGGCTGTCATCCATAATCTGGTGACCGGCAGTAAAAAGCTGGCCGGTCCTGCTGTGGCTGATGTTTCCGCAGATGGCCGCTGGGGCCTGGCCATAAACTTCTCCCGCCTGTTTGATTTCCGGCCGGGCTACGGCTACTGCACGATCAAGGATCCATATTTTGACCAGGGCCAGCCCGATGAAGACGGTATCTTCCTGGTTGACCTGGCCCGGGGCAGTGCCAAGCTGATCCTCTCCTATCCCCAGATAGCTGCAGCTTTTGCCCGGGTCAGTCCAGAGATGGCCAAAGAAAAGCTGGTCATCAACCACATAACCTTTAACCCCTCCGGCGAAAGGTTCGTTTTTCTGGTGCGCAATTTTCCTGCTCCCGGCCAGCGCCATATAACAGGTGTGGCCACTGCTGATAAAAACGGGCAAAAGCTCCATATCATGCAGGAGTATGCACTAGCCTCCCACTACCACTGGCGGGATGAAAAAAATCTTTTGATCTATGCTGCCAGCCAGGCCAGCGGCCAGGTCGCCAGCATGCTGCTGTATGAGGACCAGTCCAGCCGCCTGGAGATCTGGCCGGAAGAGGTGTTCAGCCAGGACATCCACTGTATCTATGCGCCCGGCCTGGAGTTTTTGGCCGGTGACGGCTATCCTGACCAGGACCGCTGCCGCCAGATCTTCCTCTTTACAGAAAAAGGACGGCAATACAAACAGCTGCTCAGGGCCTGGTCGGACCCGGCAGCTGATCGTGATTTCCGTTGTGACCTGCATAACCGCTTCAGCCCGGATGCCAGCTGGCTCAGCTTTGACTCCACCCATGAGGGCTTCCGCGGTGTCTATCTGGCCGACCTGGCTGGAGCAGGAGAGCTTTTAGGCTGATTTAGAAAAAGTCCATCTTATCCGGATCGGGCAGCAGGCGCTGGTCCCGGTTGAGACTGTCAATGAGCGCCATATCTGCAGCGGACAGGCAAAAATCGAAGATGCCAGCATTTTCCTTGATTCGCCGGGCATTGACTGACTTAGGGATGACAACCACTTCGCTTTGCAGCTGCCAGCGCAGGATCAGCTGGGCCATGGTCTTGTTGTAGCGGCCGGCCATTTCGCGCAGCCCGCCTTCTTCAACAAAGCGCCCCCGCATCAGGGGACTGTAGGCTTCCAGCTGGATGCCTTTCTGGCGGCAATAAGCAAGCAGTTCCTTCTGGTCCAGCCAGGGGTGGCGCTCCACCTGGTTGACCGAGGGCAGGACGCCTGTCTCCGCCTCAATTTCGGCCAGATGGTGGATGTGGAAATTGCTGACCCCGATTGAACGGGTCAGGCCGGCTTTTTTCAGTTCGATCAAGGCCTGCCAGGCCTCGACATATTTTTTCTGGCTGGGCACCGGCCAATGGATCAGGTAAAGGTCAACATAATCCAGTTGCAGCAGGGCCAGGCTTTTTTTTAAAGCATCCAGGACTGCCTGGCGGCCCTGGACCTGCTGGGTGTTCCAAAGCTTTGTCGTGATGAAGATCTCATCTCTTTTGCAGCCAGCCGCCTTAAGGCTCATTCCTGTCTCGCCTTCATTATTATAGGCGGCAGCTGTATCAAAAGAGATGTAGCCGGCCGCCAGGGCTGTATCAATAGTGGATTTTATCACAGCAGGATCTTCCACCTGCCAAAGTCCCAGGCCAAACCAGGGCATCTTGACACCATCGTGCAAGGTTGTTGTGTCGGTAATCGATCTTGGCATATCTACCACTTCCTGTCTTGTACCGGCTGGTCCAGCCGGCTTTTACTGGTATTTAGTATAGCACAGAGCAGCTTTTTAAAATAAACGCGTCCGGCTGGTTTTCTGCGCCGCTTTAGGTCAGAATGGAAACAAGGAAACAAATGGAGGTCAAAACGATGAAGCGGATTAATCTGGATAAAAACTGGACTATCTACGCCCAGGACATCTGGCTGGAAAATAAGGCCCTGGCGACTGTGGACCTGCCCCACGATGCTGCGATTGGCCAGGACAGGCAGGCGGATGCGCCATCCGGGGCCAGTGGTGGCTTTTTCCCCGGCCTTGACCCTGTCTACGCCAAGACCCTGGCCACAGATCCCGCCTGGCAGGGCAAAAGGGTCCTTTTGACCTTTGAGGGCGTCTACCAGATGGCAGAGATAAGTGTCAACAAGAACCTGGCCTGCCGCCGGCATTATGGTTATTCAACCTTCCATGTGGATATCACACCTTATTTGAAAAAATCAGGTGAAAACAGCATCTTCGTCAAGGTGGCCAATTCTGCCCAGCCTAATTCGCGCTGGTATACCGGCAGTGGCATTTACCGCCATGTCTGGCTGGTCGTGCTGGATCCGGTTGATATCTGGCCGGGTGATCTTTTCACTTATACCAGGGACTGGACGCCAGAAAGTGCCAGCCTGGCTGTCCAGGCCAAAGTCACTGCTGCCGGCGGCCTGTCCGCAGGCTCTGCCTTCCAGGCTGTCTTACTGGACAAAAAGGGCTCTATTCAGGCCCAAAAGCTTATCCCGGCCAAAGAGCTGGAAGCAGAGGACGGCAAATACAACCTGGACTTTGCCCTGCCCCTGGACAGCCCTTTTTACTGGTCGCCAGATTCACCTTACCTATACAAGCTGCAGCTGTTCTACCAGGATGGATCAAAAAAGACCCTGCTCCAGGAGCAGGAATGCGGCCTGCGCCAGCTGGAGATAAATGCCCGGCAGGGCTTTTTGCTCAATGGGCAGCCGCTCAAACTGCGCGGCGGCTGCGTGCACCACGATAACGGGCCTTTGGGGGCGGCCAGTTACGATACTGCTGAGGAAAGGAAGGTCCGCCTTTTGAAAGCAGCCGGCTACAATGCTGTGCGCTGTGCCCATAATCCACCGGCGCCAGCCTTTCTGGACGCCTGTGACCGGCTGGGCCTGCTGGTGATTAATGAGCTGTGTGATGTCTGGCGGGAAGGCAAAAGGCCTTATGACTACCATATGGCTTTTGCCAGCGACTGGCAGGATGACTTGCGCGACCTGGTCCTGCGCGACCGCAACCATCCCAGTGTCATCATGTGGTCAACCGGCAATGAAATCCTGGAAAGGGATGGCAGGAGCGACGGCTATATCTGGGCCAGGCGCCTGGCAGACCTCTTCCGTTTTTACGATCCGACCCGGCCGGTGACCAATGCGATCAGTGGCCTGAACCCTGACGCGCAGGAGGTGGGCAACCTGGCTGATAATGTCCAGCTGGCCGGGGCCAATGCCGATTACTGGGCAGCCAGGACAAAAGAGTTTGCCCGGCCGCTTGATGTGGTTGGCTATAACTACATGCCGCAGCGCTATAGCGGGGACAGGGAAAAATTTCCCGGCCGGGTCATCTGTGGCCTGGAAAGCTTTCCCCTTGATGTGGCCAGTATCTGGGACCAGATTGCTGACCAGCCACATGTGATCGGGGATTTTGTCTGGACTGCCATCGATTACCTCGGGGAAGCCGGACTTGGCCATGTCTGGTATGACGATAATGAAGAGTTCCTGGGTGATTTCCCCTGGCACATGGCCAATTGCGGTGATTATGATCTTTGTGGTTTTGCCCGGCCCCAGCTGGAACTGCGTAAGCGGGTCTGGGGCCAGGAGGAAAAACCCTACCTGGCTGTGCTCAGGCCGGACCGGCCCCAGGACAAGGCCCGGGTGTCGGCCTGGGGCTGGCCGGAGCTTTTGCCCTTCTGGGACTGGTCCGGCTTTGAGGGAGAGCTGCTCCAGGTCGTGGTTTATGCTGCGGCAAAGACAATCAAGCTCTATCTGGAAGACCGCTTGATCGGCAGTCAGCCCTGCACTAAGGAACAGGGCTTCCAGTGCAGTTTCACCGTGCCCTATCAGGCGGGCAGCTTGAGGGCGGAAAGCTGGAATGGCGATCAGCTGGTTGGGGTATCAGAACTGGCCACACCGGGGCCAGCAACTAGGCTGGTCCTGGAAAAAGAAAAGGCCACAGGCCTGGACAGCCAAAAGGACGGCCTGGCCTACCTGACAGTCACCGTCACAGATGCTGCCGGCCGGCGGGTCCGCCTGGCTGACCGGCCGGTGACAGTGGCTGTGTCCGGGCAGGGCCGCCTTAAGGTGCTGGCCAGCAGTGATCCCTTAAGTGATGCACCCTACCGCGGCAACCAGCGCTGCTCTTTTGAGGGCAGGCTCCTGGCTATTATCGCACCTGCTGCAAAAGCCGGGCCTGTCCTGGTCACAGCGGTCGCTGAAGGCTTAGAGCCGGCAAAGCTTCAGCTCAGCTGCCGCTGATGGCCCGCCGGGCAGCGGCTAAAAAGCGCCAGACCTGGGGCAGGAGGGCTTTTTGGTTAAAGTCCATTGGCTCAGGGCCTGGGAAATAAAGGATCAGGCGGCTGCTGTAAACCAGCAGGAAGGCCAGGCCGATGGCCAGCCAGAAAAAGGTCCTCTGCCGCCTGTTCTTAAAGACCAAGGGCAGCAAGAAGGATCCTGGCAGCAAGACGGGCGGCAGCCAAAACAAGGGGTGCAGCTGCCAGGCCAGGGCCAGGTCCCCCGCCAGGGCTGCGCCCAGGGCCCGGGTCATGCCGCAGCCGGGACAGGGCAGGCCCAGGATATTGTAAACGGGACAGGCAGGTCCGCCCAGGAATAAGAGGAGCAGCAAAAGAAGAAGCAGCGGCAAGAGCCTGACAGGACGGTTATGTTTTTCGGTTGAGTTTTCCACCAGCTCCTCCTTATTACCGGCTGCATCAGGGTTGCCAGACTGATCTGAAAGGCTGCTAAAAAGACCTCGGCCTAGGCTGGGAAATTCCCCCTATAGTGTATAATAGATAAAGGTGCTGCAAAAAGCAGCTAATTTAAACACAAGGAGATTGAATATGGCAAAAACAGGTGATGAAGTTTTAAACCAGTTTCAACAGGCTAAACAGGAAGAGGTTGTTGCCAGTGGCGGCCCCAAGTTGAAAGTTGGCATAATCGGCACCGGCTGGATAGCCGAAGCCCACATCCAGTCTTTCAAGCGCATGCCTGATGTGGAGGTTGTAGCCGGAGCAGACCTGATCCCGGGTAAGGCTGAAAAGTTCTTCCAGGACTGGGGCGTTGAGAATGTCCGTTGCTACCCGGACCACAAGTCAATGCTGGAGGCAGAGGAGCTGGATGCGGTCAGCGTCTGCACCTACAATGTCACCCATGCTGAATGTACGATTGATGCCCTCAACAAAGGTGTCCATGTCCTTTTGGAAAAGCCGATGAGCGTGACCCTGGATGAGGCGGTTGAAATGGTCAAGGCCGAGAAAAAGAGCGGCAAGGTGCTCTCGATCGGTTTCCAGCCCCGCTTTGATGCCAATATGCAGCAGATCAAGAAGATTGTTGATTCTGGTGTCCTGGGTGAGATCTACTATATCCAGACCGGTGGTGGACGCCGCCGTGGTATTCCCAACAGCACATTTATTGAGAAAAAGACCGCAGGTATCGGTGCCCTGGGTGATATCGGCTGCTATTCCCTGGATATGGTGCTGAATGCTATTGGCTATCCCAAGCCACTGACAGTCAGCGGCTACACATCCGATTTTTTCGGTAAGAGCTATGAATATTCCCTGCCGGAAAATGCCTCCCGTTTTGATGTGGATGATTTCGCTGCAGCCTTCATCCGTCTGGAAGGCGGTATAATCCTGGATTTCCGCATCGCCTGGGCCATGCACCTGGATACACCTGGTGATACGATCATCCTGGGTAAGAAGGGCGGTTTGCGCATACCTTCGACTGAGTGCTGGAACGGGACAGTTGGTGGCCCCATGGTCCTTTATCAGGATGTGGCCGGCCAGCGCGTGGATACTGTTCTGCCGATCATTGAAGATGGAGGCCCTGGCCTTTTTGACAGGAAGATCCGCTCCTTCCTGGATGCCATCATTAATGACAGCCCGGCACCTGTGCCGAGCAGCCAGATCCTGATCAACCAGGCTATCCTGGACGGGATTGCCCGTTCCGCAGAGCTTGGCAAGGAGATTGAAATCACCATTCCGGAAGTATAAAGCCGGTCACTTGGTAAAACCTGCTTGATAAAAAAACCAGCCAGCCGGCTTAGTCTTACAAAGGCTAAGCCGGCTGGCTTTTGACCTGAAGATTTTAAGCCTGCAGCTTCATTCCTGCCAATGCGGCAAACCGCGCAGATACCTTTCATAAAACTCATCATAGGTCAGGCCGGACTCTTTCACCCTGCCCGCCAGATCCGGACTCAGATACCTGAAATGCCAAGCCTCATGCTGGTAGCCTGTAATAGCGGTCCTGCCCTTGGGATATCTCAGGATAAAACCAAAAAGATGAGCCTTTTCCTGCAGCCAGCAAGCTGCTTTGTAGTGCTCTCCCCCTGCTTCCCAATCAGGCGGGTGGCCCGAATTAATATCAACCGCCAGACCCAGGTGGTGCTCTGAATGGCCACTTCTGGCATTCCAGGCATCAACATCCTCAATAGACCTGCCGCTGTCCAGCTTGTTCTGCCACATGGCCTTTTGGGTGGCCAGGCTGCGGTAGGTTGACAGGGCCTTGAGAGTCAGCCCCTCAGTTGCAGCCGCATCGGACATGGCCAGGAAAGCATCCCTGGCCCGGGCAGTCAACTGCTGCCTGCCGGCAGCATAGCGGGCAGGGATATCAGCCAGGTCCCTGGGAATAAAATCAGCGCTTAACCGGTTGTATTTGTTAACCAGGACATCAACCGCATGCTGGTTTTGAGCCAGGACCGGCTCCGTATAAAAAGGCCGGTCCAGGCCGATATTGACCAGGATGACTGAATCTTGCCAGCCCAGCTCCGGCCTGGATTTTTTATAGGCCTGGTAACGGGCTTTTCTGGCCGAGTCGTAATAGCGCAGTAGTTTTAAATCATCTGGTATTGCCAGATCAGGCACTTTGCTTTACCTCCCAGATTGTACTGTAACCGGCTAGGTGCCGGAGGGCGTATATAAGTTGTGAGCTTAAGCTTACAGCTCAGATTCCTGGTCAATCTGCACTGGATTTACTACCGGGGCAGCAATTGACCTGTTGCGGCCGGCCTGCTTGGCCAGGCTGAGTGCTTCTGAGGCAGCCTTTAACAGGTCAGTGGCGGACTGGCCGTTTTGGGGATAGGCAGCAACCCCACAGGAGACAGTTATACCAGCCAGGTCCGGAACTGCCGTCTTGAAGTCCTCCTGTAAAATGGACTTGCGCAGGGATTCGGCCCTGTCTAAGACCGCCGCCAGGGAGGCATCAGGCAGGACCAGGATGAACTCATCACCACCGTAGCGGCAAGCAATATCTGAGTCGCGGATCTTTTTCTTGACCAGCTGGGCCACTTCCTTAAGCAATTGGTCGGCAGCTGCATGGCCATGCTGCTGATCAATAGTCTTGAAATGATCAATATCAAGGGCAATAACGCCCAGGGTGCTGTTATGCCTGGCGATCCGGCTGAGCTCACGCGGCAGTGTTTCCAGCAGGTAGTGCAGGTTATACAGGTTGGTCAGGGAATCTCTGGTGGCCAGATCCTTGAGCACTGCCTCATTGGCCATCAGCTGGCGGTTTTGCCGCTCTATCTGGCGCATGTCTGTCTGGGTGATGTAGCTGATACAAAAACTGAGGATCGAAACACTGAGCATGAAGGCAAACAGGTTTTGCCAGTCAAGCTCAGCCCAGGAGTTATCCTGGTTCAATAAAATGATCAGCCCGGCACCCTGGGCCAGGGCCAGCAGGACTGTCTGCCAGGTATTCAGCAAAAAAGATGCCAGCAGGATGGACAAGGTGACATAAAACAGGGCAATCAGGTCAACTTCCTCATAGTGGTACTGATTGATCAGCAGGAAAACCCAGACGGCTGCGGCACCGCCCAGCACAGTTGTCAGGGCGGCCACACGGCAGAGCCGTTTTCTGTTCAGGTGGAAGCTGCCGGTCAGGAGCAGGATGTAGGCAGCTGGTATGGCCAGGGTCAGGAGCTGCACCTTGTTTGCATAACGTTGGGAAAAAGCGATGATCAGGCCGGCCGGGATCATGGCCAGGGTCAGGAAAATAATCGTCCAGGCCAGGAGGCGGGCCCGCCGGTCATCAGGCTGGTCCATGCTCTGCTGGGGAATATCCGCCAGATGGTTGCCGGCCCTGATAATGGCAGTTTCGATTTTGCTTGAAAGGGACATTGTCCCGGCAGGTTTTCTCTTTCCAGTCACCTGTTTTTTCTCCTTTGCCAGCTTAGCTGTTGAGGCTGGTCCTAAGCCAGATAAGTTATGTTCCTGCTGTCTTTAATTGCAACCGGCGGCAGGTAGCCTGTCTGGTCATAGGCCCGGGCAACCAGCTGCTCAACAGTGATATCGCGGCAATTGGCCATGGTTACTGCGCAAAATGAATGTGGGAAGTCCGGGTTTTTTACCCATTCCACCTGCAGGTTCTTAACCAGGCAGCCAGACAGATGACGCAAAAAGAGGTTGCAGGGTGAAAAGTGATGGTGGCTGTAGCCCGGGATCGGGTCGGGGATATCCAGCTCATAGAGTTTTTTCATTGGCTTGACTGTCATGGACAGGTTTTCCAGGCGGATATTTTCAATCGGGTGGCTGGCTGTGCCGATGATCGTACCGATGCCATTACTCCTGATCTGGCTGTCCGAGAAGACAATATCTCGGACCAGGCCATTGTCAGTCATAAAGAACATGGGTGTGCCTTCGATTTTTTGGTTGATTTCCATATTGAAACAGCGGACATTTTCAATTGTGCCGTTTTGGGCTGTGATATTAAGCACACCAGCAGCATTTTCGACCTTGCAGCGGTACAGCCTGACATCACGGACCAGAAAGCGGCGCTGGCTTTCCTCGATAAAGGGGTCCAGGCCGGTGTAGATCCGGATCACGTTCACAGCTGAGTTGAAGGTGCAGCGGCGGATGATCGTTTTTTCGGAAAAACCCGTGTCATTGGCATCAACCGCAATGGCATCATCACCGGTTACAAAATCACAGTCCTCAACCAGGACATCGAGACAGGAGCTGAAATGGAAGCCATCTGTGTTGGGTCCGTAAAAATCGTTGTTAACCTGGCAGTGGTCAATCCGCACCTGGGAACAGGACAAAAGCCAGGCTGAATAAACCGGTGAGTTATTGATCTTCAGATTGCTGATCCTGGCCTTATGGCAATTTTGCAGCAGCAGGGTGTGGGGCCGGAATGGCTTGGCCAGGTAACGTGGCGGTGTGGAACGCCAGGAGGGCTGGAACTCAGTTTTTTTGGTCCAGAAAGCCTGGTCATTGCCGGCAATGCTGCCGCCTGTTATATGGATATTTTCACAGTTGCGGGCCATGATGATTGCCGCAGCCTCCCGGCTGCTGTCAAAGCCGAAAGGTCCTGCTTTGTCATGGAGCTGGACGGGGATGAAATCAGCCTCTTCAACCGGCGAGATCAGCTGGCAGTCCTTATCCAGCTGCAAGGTCACATTGCTCTTGAGCATGATTGAGCTGGCCAGGTAGTCACCGGCTGGGATCACAACAGTGCCGCCGCCACTGGCGCTGCATTGGTCGATTGCCTCCTGGATGGCCTGCCTGACAGCAAGGACATCCCTCCTTTGCCGGACCGGGATCTCAACTAGAAAATTAACAGCCATATTCTTTCTCCTGCTCCTTTAATAAACCCGCACACAGTAGATCTGCCGGGCATATGTTGCGACAACAATCCGGTCGTTATACACAGCAGGTGAGGCTTCACAGTTCAGGTCTAAAGAGACTGTGTCAAAATCCTCCCCTGTTTGCAGATCGAACAAGTGCATTATACCTGCTGAGTCACAAAAGATGCCATAGTGCTCGCCTGTGGTGCTCTTTATGGCAACAGGTGAGCTCCAGCTGTAATTGGCCAGCGGCCTTTCCCAGACAGGCTCGCCGCTTTTTTTATCCAGGGCCAGGAGCAGGCCAGTCTGCCAGCTGGTTGTCTTGCAGACATTGAAGATGACCATGTCAGAAAAATCATCCTT
>LSQX01104325.1_pt1 | contig 16012 bp, 16 predicted proteins | sample 654561 | NCBI WGS metagenome assembly LSQX01 (sample SAMN04489861, study PRJNA283612) | anaerobic digester metagenome | isolation source: 4 biogas reactors fed with cattle manure at either 37C or 55C with and... | place: Denmark: Kongens Lyngby | collected 2014 | reverse complement strand
ATAAAGGAAAGTCAGCAAAGAGCCAGCAGGATTTTTAAAAGCGAAGAGACATTTTTTTTGGTAAACGGAAGCACCTCAGGCATATACAGTATGATAATGGCAGCCACATCGCCGGGGGACAAGATACTCATAGATAGAAATTGCCACCAGTCGGTAATAAATGCCTGTATATTGGGTGACCTGGTACCTATATATGTTTATCCGGATATGGATGAGAAACGGGGTATAGCCATGGGAGTATCACCGGACGATATTGAGGCGCAGTTGGAAAAACATAATGATATCAAAGCAGTGGTGCTCACCTACCCAACCTACTACGGTATTGCATGTAATTTAAAAAAAATTGAGAAAACAGTGCATAAATATGATAAAATGTTGTTGATAGACGAAGCGCACGGTGCACATCTGGGATTAAATAAAGACTTGCCGTTACCTGCATTGAGTTGTGGTGCCGATGCGGTAGTACAGAGCACCCATAAGACTTTACCTTCCTTTACGCAGAGTTCTATGCTCCACATACAGGGGAACAGGCTGGACAGGGACAGGCTGAGGTTTATGCTCAGGGTGCATCAGAGCAGCAGTCCGTCCTATCTGTTGTTATCTTCTCTAGATTTTACGGTTATGGTTTATGAAACAAAGGGAAGGTATCTGATGGAAAATTTACTTGAGGATATCAGAAGATTCAGGCAAAAAATCAAAGAGACAGATAGAATAGACATAATGGAAGACGGTATAACGGAAGATAGGGGATTCAAATCCGCAGATATTACGCGTATGTGGATTGGGATTGAAAATATTACCGGGTATGAATTAGAACGAAGATTGAGGGGAAATTTTAACATACAAATGGAATTATCCGATAAGTATGGGGTGCTAGGAGTGGCATCAATTGCCAACACAGGATCTGATTTTGACAAATTGTTAAATGCTCTTTATAAAATATCAGAGGATGTAGAGGCGAATAAAACCGAACAATTGCAAAATTCCGCGTTCAGGGGTAACTTGGCGTTTAAAAATGTGGAACAGGTCTTTACTCCAAGAGAAGCCCTATATAAAACTAAGAAAAGGATACTGTTTAAGGAGAGTCAAGGCTGTATCAGCGGAGAATATATAATACCATATCCACCGGGTATTCCGCTTGTTGTACCCGGGGAAAAAATTAATGATGAAATCATACAACAGGTTATGTATATAATTGATGACGGCGGGGAAATCTTAGGCTTATGCGATGAAGATTGTGAATGGATTAAGACTATAACCTAGCCTGTATTGGAAATCAGAAGTCTGAAATCGGGGAGCGGTATGATAACATGCATAAAGGAATATTTATTACTATAGAAGGTCCGGATGGTTCCGGGAAATCCACGCAAGTCTCCCATATCAAAGGTTTTTTGGAGAAAAAAGGTTATGAGGTGCTATTGACTAGGGAACCCGGGGGCACCGGAATAGGGGAAAAAATCAGACAAATACTGTTGGATAAAGATCATAAGGAAATGTCGGCCACCACGGAAACACTGTTATACGCCGCATCAAGGGCACAACATGTGGAACAGGTTATTGTTCCCGCCCTCAGGGAGGGAAAGGCGGTATTATGTGATAGATTTGTGGATTCGAGCATAGCATATCAAGGAAAGGGCAGAGGACTTGGCCCGGAGGCAGTAACGGATATCAACAAATTCGCTACACAAGGACTGGAACCGGATATCACCATACTGCTAGATATAGATCCCGAAGTGGGCTTAAACAGAGCCAAGGCTACAAAAGGGGCAGACAGATTAGAGCAGGAAAAATTGGATTTTCATAGAAGGGTTTATGAAGGTTACAGGGTCCTTGCCTACATGTATCCGGATCGAATCAAAGTCATAGATGCAACCAAAACCGTTAAAGAAATAAGTGAGGAAATAGAAAACAAATTGAGTTCTGTTGTCAGAAAGGGGTAACTTTATGAAACTGATTATTGCTATTGTACATGATGACGATGTGCGTAACCTCATAGATGATTTGACTAGGGAAGAATTTAGGGTTACCAAATTAGCTACTACAGGGGGATTTTTAAAGGCTGGGAACACGACCTTATTGGCCGGGGTTGAGGACAACCGGGTGGATGAGGCCATCGAGATTATTAAAAATAACTGCGAAACAAGAAGCCAAACCATTACCTCACCAACACCGATGGCAGGTACGGCGGGGGTTTTTATTCCCTATCCTATTGAGGTCAGGGTAGGCGGTGCAACGGTGTTTGTTATAGATATAGAAAAATACATGAAGTTGTGATAAAAAATGAACAGAGGAATTGTTTTTGAAGGAATTGTCGGGCAGGAACGGGTCCTGGAAAAGTTGGGAAAGGACCTGGAAAGCAATCAAACGGTCCATGCATATTTATTCGAGGGAGAGAAAGGGCTCGGGAAAAAGAGTATAGCATTGAAATTAGCTTCCGCTCTGGTTTGTCGTAATGACGGCCAACGACCTTGCGGTAGATGTAACAGCTGCATAAAAGCAAGCAGTGGTAATCATCCGGATATCGGGATAATCGAAAATGATAAGGGTGTTATAAGGATCGATGAAATACGTGAACTTATAAATGAAATGCAACTAAAACCTTATGAAAGTAAACGCAAGGTGTGTATTATATGCGATGCGGACAAAATGAACATGTGGGCTCAAAACGCCTTATTAAAGACCTTGGAAGAGCCGCCTTCCTATGCTACCATAGTTCTGTTAACCGTAAATAGCAATAGTCTGTTTCCCACCATTGTTTCCAGGTGTCAGGTAATAAAACTGCATCCTGCAGACCCGGAAACCATAGAACACCATTTAATTAAAAATATGGGAGTCGAAAAGGAACAGGCACACATGTTGGCGGTCTTTTCAGGGGGCATTGTGGGACGTGCAGTTGAATTATTGGATAATTCGGATTTTTATCATAGAAGGGAAGAGGTTATCAAGATATGCAATAAATTGCTTACCCCGGACCTTTTGGGCATATTGGAACAAATCAAGTTTTTCGAAGAACAAAGATTGCATATAGAAGAAATTTTGGATCTTATGATCCGTTGGTACAGGGATCTGTTTATATATAATGAAACAAAAAATATGGGATTTATAACGAATATAGATAAAAAGGAGGATATAGAACTGCAGGCAACAAAAATAGATTTAACAAAAATTCGAAATATTATTTTTATAATAGAAAAAGCAAAAAACAATTTGAAGAGTAACGTTCAATTTCATTTAAATATAGAAGTAATGCTTTTAAACATTCAGGAGGTTGTGCTAAATGGTAACGGTGGTAGGAGTAAGATTTAAAAAAGCGGGGAAAATATACTATTTTGACCCGGTTGATATAGATATAAGGGAAGATGATTTTGTTGTTGTAGAAACTGCCAGGGGCATAGAATTCGGACAGGTTGTAGTCGGGCCTAAACAGGTACCGGAAGAAGATATAGTTAATCCGTTAAAACCTGTTATTCGTGTCGCAACGGAGGAAGACAAAAAGCAGCATACGGAGAACAAAATGAAGGAAAAGGAAACACTCGAAATTTGTATGGAAAAAATCCAAAATCACAACCTGGACATGAATTTGGTTGATGTAGAATATACTTTTGATAATAATAAGGTTATATTTTATTTTACTGCTGACGGAAGGGTAGATTTCAGAGAATTGGTAAAGGATCTGGCATCTGTTTTCAAAACAAGAATAGAATTGAGACAGATAGGCGTGAGGGATGAGGCAAAGATGCTCGGGGGAATCGGGCCCTGCGGGAGATCTCTGTGCTGTGCTACCTGGCTCGGTGATTTTGAACCTGTTTCAATCAAAATGGCAAAAGACCAGGATTTATCATTAAATCCGGCCAAAATTTCCGGTATTTGCGGCAGATTATTTTGTTGTTTGAAATATGAACATGATATATACGCACATATATTGCAAAAAATACCTGATATAGGCGCCACAGTCCTGACTCCTGATGGTAAGGGTGTTGTGGTCGGGGTTAACGTGTTATTGGAACTTGTAAAAGTTAAAATCAGCAATTTGGATGATAATGACGAGGAGATACAGACATATTCACTGTACGATATCACCAAGACTAAAGAAATTGGAGCGGAAAACGAACAGGGGTTGTCAGAGGGGTTGGAATTTGAACTAAAAGAGCTTGATGAAATTCAGTAATCGGGGTGGTATATAATAACAAATAAACGGGAAAGCTAGGGGAGGTCGATGATGGCCATGCCGGTGTATGGTATAAACGGGGCAGGGTTTAAGAACATCAGGGTTCGTACGGAGACCGATTTTCCGGCAAGGACGTTTGCTCAAAACAAAAAACATATGGAAGCCGGGGGTATATTGCAGTTTACTCTTGATTTTTAGAGTTTTATATGATATTTTAATTATATAACAGGATATGCCTTTATAGTATAATTATATTGAATATGTCCAGGACTGTGGATATCCGGAAAGTTTGTACAAAATAAATATATTAAGGGTTGAAAATTTTTTTCTAAAGATGTATTATTAATATAAATATACTGGTGATAATATATTTGTGACCGGCATCATAATATTAGGAATATAATGAGATAATTTTGAATACATATATTCGGGTTGGAATTTCGGGAAGCAAGGTATAATCGGGTGTTGAGAATAATTTTGTATGGAAGCGTTTTTTCCATACTGTTAAAATAAGCATTAATTTTTTAAAAGGGTGAAACTAATATAAAAAGAGGAGGAGATATTTATGGGTAAACTGCTAAGATCAGCACTGTTTGAGGTGTACGAAAGATATGGCGGCACTCCGGTTGACTTTGCGGGATGGGAAATGCCGGTAGAGTATGAAGGACTGGTACCAGAACATAATGCAGTAAGAAATGCTGCGGGAATGTTCGACGTATCCCACATGGGGCAACTCACAGTAGAAGGCAAGGATGCTGAAGCATTCATGCAGTACATGGTTTCAAATGACGTAGCAGCTGCCGGCGACCATCAGATACAATATACACATTTTTGTAGACCGGATGGCGGAATAGTGGACGACTTCTTGATTTATAAGTACAACAAGGATCGCTATCTGCTAATAGTTAACGCAGTTAATGTGGACAAGGATTTTGCATGGTTAAACGAAAATAAAGGTGATTTCGACGTAAAACTGGAAAACCTTTCTGATCAATTTTCTGCAATAGCATTACAAGGTCCAAAATCAGAAGAAATATTACAACAACTTACAGACATAGATCTTTCCGCAATGAAGCCTTTCCGTTTCCAAGATGATGTTATAGTAAATGGCGCAAAAGCTCTAGTTTCAAGAAATGGTTATACAGGTGAAGACGGATTTGAAATATATCTTGGGAATGATGATGTTGTAGCATTATGGGATAAGCTATATGAAGTCGGTAAAGATAAGGGATTAGTACCTGCGGGACTTGGCGCAAGGGATACCCTGAGATTTGAAGCAAATCTTCCGCTTTATGGCAACGAAATGACCGACGATATCAGCCCGCTGGAGGCAAACCTGGGTTTCTTTGTGAAGCTTGACAAAGAAAGTGATTTTATAGGAAAAGAAGCCTTAAAGAAACAAAAAGAGGGTGCCTTGACAAGAAAGGTTATGGCATTTGAATTGAAGGGTAAAGGAATAGCCAGACAAGGTGCTGAAGTTGTAGCTGATGGAAAAGTAATCGGTTTTGTAACCACAGGATATAAGTCTCCAACCCTTGGCAAGACCTTAGGTAAAGCCATGTTGGATATAGAATATGCAAAAATCGGTACACCGATACAAATAAAAGTTAGAAATAAAGTTATAGATGCCGAAGTAGTCAGTAGTAAATTCTTAGGATAGGGATATCCTTAAACAACCTTTGATTTCAATTTTTTCAAATAAAAAATTATAATTTTAAGGAGGAATAGAATTATGAAGATAGTAGAAGGAAATCTATACACAAAGGATCATGAGTGGGTAAAAATTGACGGAGGCGAAGCTTTTGTTGGAATTTCAGATCATGCGCAACATTCATTAGGCGACATTGTTTATGTTGAACTGCCTGAAGTTGGCGATGAGTTTGACAAGGGCGATGCATTTGCAGTTGTTGAGTCTACAAAGGCGGCTTCAGACGTATTTTTACCGGTTGCAGGTAAAGTAGTAGAAGTTAATGAAGCTTTAGACGATGCACCGGAACTTATCAACGAAGATGCTTTTGCTAACTGGATTGCTAAAATCGAATTATCAGGAGATGCCGATACAAGCGATCTTATGGATGCAGCAGCATACAAGGAATTCTGCGATAACGAGTAAAACCCGATAAACAGAAAATCCACATGATAAGGAGGGTTAGTATGTCTAGTGTTCATCACAAGTATTTACCTACCACAACTGAAGATGAAAAGCAGATGCTGGCGGCAATAGGAGTGGATACCATAGAGGACCTATATCAGGACGTGCCTAAAGAGTTCCTGTTGGGCCCGGATGATAAACTTGATTTAGTAGGACCACACTCCGAGCTGGAAGTTGCTCGTTGGGTAGGATCACTCGGCAAGAAAAATGTAACTACTGATGAGAAAGTCTGCTTCCTGGGCGCAGGAGCATATGATCACTATGTTCCCGCATTGATAAAACATTTAGCAGGAAGAGGCGAATTCTTCACCGCATATACACCATATCAACCCGAAATAAGCCAGGGTACACTTCAGTGCATATTCGAATTCCAATCTATGATATGCGAATTGACAGGTATGGACGTAACCAACGCATCTATGTATGATGGTGGAACAGCGGCTGCTGAAGCTGCTTTCATGGTAACCGACGATACAAGACGTAATTCTGTAATCGTTTCCAAAACTGTTCATCCGGCAGTCAGAGAGGTTATGGCTACATATCTTGGAATAAGAGATATAGAGATGGTAGAAGTTGACATGGCTGATGGAGTAACCGATATAGATAAACTTAAGGCGGCACTCGGAGACGATACTGCCGGTGTTTTCATTCAAAATCCTAACTTCTTCGGTATTATCGAAGATATGACGGAGGTTGAAAAGTTAACACATGCGAACGGTTCTTTATTAGTTAACTATATAGATCCTATCTCTATGGGAATATTAAAGAGCCCGAGAGAACTTGGTGCAGATATAGCAATTGGTGAAGGACAGCCATTGGGGACTCCTCTAAAATATGGTGGACCTTATATAGGTTTCTTTGCATCCACCAAAAAGCTTATGAGAAAAATGCCCGGTAGGATAGTAGGCCAGTCTATAGACTTAGACGGTAAGAGAGCATTCGTTCTTACACTACAAGCCAGGGAGCAACATATCAGAAGGTTTAAAGCGACCTCCAATATCTGTTCAAACCAAGGTTTGGTATCGCTTACAACCGGTATGTATCTATCCACAATGGGTAAAGAAGGTATAAAAGAGGTAGCTAAACAATGTGTACGTAAGGCACATTACGCGGCACAACAAATCACAAAGAGTGGCAAGTTCAAACTTCTATTTGACAAACCGTTCTTTAAGGAATTTGCAGTGACCAGTGATATAGATAGTGCTAAAGTTAATGCGGAACTATTCAAAAACGATATTCTCGGCGGATTTGAATTAAACAGAAAATATAAAGAGTTAGGAAACGGTTTATTAATTGCTGTAACAGAAAAGAGGACCAAAGAAGAGATCGACAAACTAGCTAGTGTAATGGAGGTGATATAGTGATTACTAATTACGATAAACTAATAATTGAAGTTTCTAAAGAGGGAAGAAGAGCATATGACCTGCCTCCATGTGACGTAGATGAAATAGCTCTTGACAGTGTAATTCCAAGCGAATTTCTAACCGAGAGGGAGCTTGGATTGCCGGAAGTAAGTGAAATAGATGTAGTTAGGCACTATACCAATCTATCTAGCAAAAACTTTGGAGTAGATACAGGATTCTATCCATTGGGTTCTTGTACCATGAAGTATAATCCTAAGATAAATGAAGATATGGCAGCACTTCCGGGATTCGCCAATATTCACCCGTATCAGCCTGAAGAAACTGTACAGGGTGCACTGGAGCTTATGTATAATCTTGATAAATCATTGGCGGAAATAGCGGGTATGGACAGAATGACCCTTCAACCCGCGGCAGGTGCGCATGGTGAGCTCACAGGAATAATGGTAATAAAAGCTTACCACAGAAAAAGGGGAGACCACAAGAGGACCAAAATTATAGTTCCCGACGCTGCTCACGGAACAAACCCTGCAACGGCTGCTGTTGCCGGATATGATATCGTAGAGATAAAATCGGCTGAAGACGGCTCTGTTGATCTCGATGCTCTAGAAGCTGTTTTGGGCGATGATATTGCAGGATTGATGTTAACAAATCCTAGTACCCTTGGACTTTTTGACAGAGGAATTAAACAAATTGCAGAAATGGTTCATGGTTGCGGCGGATTGTTATATTATGACGGTGCTAACATAAATGCTATTATGGGCGTTGTAAGGCCCGGAGATATGGGCTTTGACGTTTGTCACTATAACCTGCACAAAACCATGTCTACACCTCACGGTGGCGGCGGTCCGGGTAGTGGTGCAGTAGGCGTTAAGGATTTCTTAGTACCTTTCCTTCCTTCTCCAATGATTGAGAAAGATGGGGACAGGTATTATCTAGACTATGACAGACCGGATTCCATCGGTAGGGTAATAAGTTTCTATGGAAACTTTGACGTATTGGTAAAGGGATACTCCTATATATATACATTAGGACCAAAACTCAGAGAAGCGAGCCAAAGGGCAGTACTTAATGCAAACTATATACTAGCAGGTATAAAAGACAAGTATGAGCTTCCATATGATAGAATATGCATGCATGAGTGTGTATTTGATGCACTCAAAAAAGGTATTGCAGACGATGTAGCTACTTTGGACATTGCTAAACGTCTATTGGATTATGGATTCCATCCACCTACAATCTACTTCCCACTTATAGTACATGAAGCGTTGATGATAGAGCCGACAGAAACTGAAAGTAAAGAAACTCTGGATTCCTTCATAAATGCTTTGAACACAATAGCAGACGAAGCTGCAAGGGATTCCAATATACTAAAAGAAGCTCCTCATGATACTATAGTAAGAAGAATTGACGAGAAGAAAGCAGCCAAAGACTTGATACTTAAATGGCAAGATGTAGAATAAAAACAATAAACAAAATGCAATAAAAAGTTTGATTCAGGTAGGACTTTGGTTCTACCTGAATCCTGATTTTATTTCCGGTGTCTGGAAAATTTATCAAGCATCGGAAAATGAAAATTAAAATGCAACGGAAGGCATTTTTTAAAATATTCATACTTACATACAGATGTATATACAGATAATGTATAAGATCTGTTTTGGAATTCGATGACATATTAAGAATAGATTGTAAATTCATATAAAACATTAAGGAGGAAAAATAATGTTTGGACAAGATGGAAATTTTGAAGAGGCACTAAAAAACAGTATAGCAGCATCCATAAAGGACAGAATTGAAAACGCCTGCAGCACTTGAGACCTTAAAGCTGTATTAGCGGTCGCATGGGGCGTCAAGGAAAAATTTGATCCAAGTCAAGCAGATGCATTATCAGCATACATTGATAGCATAGCAGATGCTGAATTTACAGTACCATCCGGCGAAGAAGTGAAATTCTTAAAAGGCGGAGTAAAAGTAAAAGGTGACGATGCAACATTAATTTACAGATATCAAATAACAAAAGATAATTTATAAACTATATAGACTAAAACTACCCTCTGTTAAACAAAGCAGGGGGTATTTTTCTATAGAGGGTGGAAAGTGCACCGAGGACGGTTCCTAATGCACTACAGATATTTTGCCGGGTAAGAGAGGCAGGGAGAATTACATGAATCTGAAGGTACTATTATTAGGTAGATGTCAATATGAAAAGGCTTTAGCCATCCAATATGATATTTTAGAAAAAAGACAAAAAGGGGAAACAGAAGATACCTTAATAATGGTCGAACATCCACCGGTTATTACATTAGGAAGACATGCCGAGCAGTCAAACGTTATAGTTTCGGAAGAATTTTTGAATAATCAAGGCATATATCTTTATAAGACAAATAGGGGTGGCGATGTAACATATCATGGGTGCGGACAAGCAGTAGGGTACCCCATTATCAATCTCAGGGACAGAAGAATGGGTATCAAAAAATTTGTCACAGGTATAGAAGATACCTTCATAAATTTATTGAAAAAGGAATTTAACATCGAGGCCGGCAAGGATGACAAACATACCGGCGTTTGGGTTGGTGATGAAAAGATAGTTGCTATCGGTTTGGCAGTAAAACAAAGGGTTACTATGCACGGATTTGCATTTAATGTGAATACAAATTTGGATCATTTTAAATTGATAGTGCCCTGCGGTATCGCGGATAAAAGCGTCACGTCCTTAAAGAAAATTACGGGTGATGTCGTAAATTTTGATAATATGAATAAATTAACTATAGATTATTTTTGTAAAAATTTGGGTTATGATAGCTATGATGTAACAACCGTTGAACAATAGCTGAATGATGGCTTAACGATGGTTGAACAATCGTTGAACAATGGTTGAACAATAGTTGAGCAATAGTTGAACAATGGTTGATCAATCGTTCAAATGTCATCCTGAGATGGGCAGTATAAGTTTGACCAACGAAGGATCTGGATTTAGAAATAACAGTTCGCAGACAAACATTACAAATTTGTTCACTTCCTTTGGTCGTGCAAATTTGATGTTTGGTTGCGTTTGACCTACCATCGATTTGCCGCTTCCTTTGGTCGCACAAACCGGGTTAGGTCATTTTCCGCAGTCTCGCAGCACAAATTTATTTGCTTCCTTTGGTCGCATAAATTTGGCGCTCGTTGCGTTTGACCTACCATCGGTTTGCCGCTTCCTTTGGTCGCACAAACCGGGTTAGGTCATAAACAATCGTTAAACAATGGTTAAACAACAGTTAAACGATGGTTAAACTATCGTTAAAAAAGGGGTGGTGAACAAATGGCGGTAGAAAGAAAACCGGAATGGCTCAGAATAGACATGGCGAAAGGTCGCAGTTTGGATTATGTGGAAGATATGCTTAAGAAATATTCGTTAAATACAGTCTGTGTGGAGGCAAATTGTCCGAACAGAATGGAATGCTTCAGCAGAAAAACAGCGACCTTTATGATACTGGGGAAAGAATGCTCAAGAAACTGTAGGTTCTGTAATGTTTCACATGGAACATTAGAAGAAGTGGACCCTGAGGAACCGGAGAATTTAGCGAAGGCAGCGGTAGAATTGGGCCTGAAACATGTCGTAGTTACTACAGTTACAAGAGATGATCTTCCCGATGGGGGAGCAGGACATTTCGCAAAGGTTGTAAATGCTATCAGGGATAAAGATAGCAGTATTACAATAGAATTACTTATATCCGATCTGAAAGGACAAAAGGAAGCAATCAAAACTGTGGTAGATTCCAAACCGGAAATTATTAATCATAACGTGGAAACAGTGCCGAGACTATATAAAGAAATCAGGCCAATGGCAATATATAAGAGGTCACTGGATGTTTTAAAATTGGTAAAGGAAATGGACGATACAATATTGACCAAGTCAGGCATGATGGTAGGCCTCGGAGAAACAGAAGAAGAAGTAATAGAAGTAATGAAGGACTTGAGAAATATAGATTGTGATTTTTTAACTATAGGTCAGTATTTAAGACCGAGCGAGAAACACTATCCGGTAAAGGAATACGTTACGCCGGAAACATTTGAAAGATATAGAGCAAAGGCAGAGGAGCTGGGTTTTAAATTTATAGCTTCAGGTCCCTTTGTCAGGAGTTCATACAAAGCGGCAGATGCAATGGATGCTGTAGGTGCCGAAAATCAATAAATATGTATCACGGGGACGGGGGTTTTGTCACATTTTTCTAGTATCCGGGTGCTGTGCCGGGAACTAAAAATGTAACAAAACCCCCGTCCCCTACCCTTGTCACGTTTTAAATTTCTTTTAATAGATTGGCCATCTCAATAGCGGTAATGGCCGCATCGTAACCTTTATTGCCCGCTTTGGTTCCTGCCCTTTCTATTGCTTGTTCTATGGTATCTGTAGTAAGAATACCGAATATTATAGGGAATTCCATATCAAGGGAAACCTTAGCAATCCCCTTGGTAACTTCATTAGATACATAATCAAAATGTGGGGTAGCACCCCTTATAACGGCACCGAGACATATCACGGCATCATATTTTTCCGTCTTGGCCATTTTTTTTGCCACAAGAGGAATTTCAAAAGCACCGGGTACCCATGCAATATCGATGTCTTCTTCGTTTACATCATGACGTTTCAAAGCATCAAGGGCTCCCGATAAGAGCTTACTCCCGATGAATTCATTAAATCTTCCAACAATAATACCGAATTTTAGTCCATCTGAAATTAATTTGCCTTCGAGTACCTTCATCATTTTTTAACCTCCTCAAAATTTAACATGTGGCCCAGTTTTTTTTGTTTTGTCTTTAGGTAACAAATGTTATGCTCGTTACAATCCATTTGGATGGGAACCCTCTCAACAATTTCCATGCCATAACCTGCAAGCCCCGATAACTTCTTAGGGTTATTTGTCATGAGCCTGATTTTTTTGATACCGAGATCCGCTAAAATTTGAGCGCCAATGCCATAGTCCCTCATATCGCTCGGGAAACCGAGAGCATGGTTTGCTTCCACCGTATCCATGCCGTTATCCTGTAAGGCATAGGCTTTCAGTTTATTAATTAATCCGATGCCCCTACCTTCCTGGCGCATGTAAACCAACACCCCGCGACCTTCATTGCTAATCTGTTTCAGTGCAGCCGCACATTGTTCGCCGCAATCACAACGTAGAGAACCAAAAGCGTCTCCTGTGAGGCATTCCGAATGAACACGTACCAAAACAGGTTCCCCATTCGACACATCACCTTTTACCAAGGCAACATGATGTTCTCCATTCAGATTGTTTTCATAGCCTATAACAGTAAAGTCGCCATATTTGGTGGGCATATCGGCACTGGTTATACGGGTAACAAGCATCTCATGTTTTCTTCTATAAGCAATTAAATCGGCTATAGTGACTATTTTCAAATTATGTTTTTTTACAAATTCCATAAGTTGCGGTGTCCTGGCCATTGTGCCATCCTCATCCATTACTTCACATATTACACCGGCAGGGTACAGACCGGCAAGTTTTGCAAAATCGACAGCGGCTTCAGTATGCCCTGCCCTTTTCAACACGCCGCCCTTTTTTGCCTCTAATGGGAATATGTGTCCCGGCCTCTTAAAATCTTGAGCCCTGGCATCTGGATCCAAAACTTTTTGAACCGTAAATGCTCTTTCATGGGCGGATATCCCCGTGGTAGTTTCCATTGCATCGATTGAAACGGTAAAGGCGGTCTGGAGGCTATCTGTGCTGTGGTCTACCATTTGAGGGATATCCAGTTCTTTTAACCTAAACCCATCAATAGGCATACATACGAGACCGCGGCCATATTTGGTCATGAAGTTAATTGCCTCCGGTGTCACTTTTTCAGCCGCCATCAAAAGGTCACCCTCGTTTTCGCGATCCTCATCATCTATAACTACTATGATTTTGCCCTGTTTGATATCCTCAATGGCTTCTTCAACAGTGTTAAATTCGTACATGTCATTTCACCCCTTTTTGTAACAAATTATGTTTATTTATGAAACATAGGGAATAGTGCCTCGTCGTTCCTAATGCTTCATTTATTTATACAGGTTTATAAAAAAACCATGTCGAAACACCGGCGTTTCACCGCCCCTGATGCTTCATTTGTTTATATTGGTTTATAAAAAACCATGTTTACTTAAAAAGTTTACGTCTATGTTGGATTTGGAAGGACTGTCCTTCTCAAAAGATAAAAGTTTTTCCACATATTTTCCAATCATATCTACCTCAAGATTTACTTTATCGCCTATATTTTTTTGAAGGAGGGTTGTTTCGTCTCCGGTAAACGGAATAATGGATACCTTAAAACATTCGTTATCCACATAGGCAACAGTGAGACTGATCCCATCGACGGCAATAGAGCCTTTATTTATTATATATTTTAAAATATCCGGCGGGGCGGTTATTGAAACCCATACGGCGTTGTCTTCCTGTCGAAAATCTTTAAGGGTACCCGTACCGTCTATATGTCCGCTTACAATATGTCCTCCCAGACGATCCCCTAATTTTAGGGCCCTCTCTAAGTTGACTTTACTTCCGGAAGATAGGTTATCTAAATTGCTCCTTCGCATCGTTTCTGCCATAACATCTACTTTGAGGCTATTGGAGGTAAAAGATGTCACCGTCAGACATACACCGTTGGTTGCAACGCTGTCACCGGGTCTGATGTCTTCAAGTATTTTTTTGGCTTTAATGGTGATGGTTGCAGATTTAGGACCTTTTTTGACGGATTCAACCGTTCCCACCTCTTCTACAAGTCCTGTAAACAAAGGCTAGACCTCCTTTCTTGTATAGGCTTCTATCATTACATCATCCCCGAATCTATAAATATTTATATTTTTAAGGGATATGGCATCTTTCATATAAGGGATGCCTTCCCCGCCGACCGGGGTTTTGGATGAATTGCCTCCTATTATTTTTGGTGCTATAAAGGAAACTACTTTATCTACAATATCCTCCTGCAGGGCCGAATAATTTAAATTACTTCCGCCTTCCAAGAGAACACTGTCGATTTTTCTTTCCCCCAAAACTTTCATTAAATACAATAAATCTACTTTATCATCCTTAGAAGGTGTGACTATTACTTCCACACCTGTTTCTTGGATACTTCTTATCTTTTCTTCGCCGATTGCTTCGGTTGTTGCAACAAGAGTTTTTGTGTTTTCATCGCATTGGAGGACTTTTGCATCTAAAGGTATGCTGCCTTTTGTATCCACAACTATTCTGATTGGGTTTTTCCCGTCCATATTTTCCAGTCTGGTCGTAAGCAGAGGATCGTCCGCCAAAACTGTGCCTATTCCAACCATTATGGAGGAATATTTATGGCGTAATTTGTGAACATATTCTCTGGATTTATCACTAGTGATCCAACGGGAGTCTCCTGTATGGGCGGCTATTTTGCCGTCGAGAGTCATGGCAGTTTTAAGTGAGCAAAAAGGAAGACCTGTTGTAATAAATTTTATAAAGATTTCATTTAATTTCTTGGCTTCTTTTTCTAACACACCTGTTGTTACCTCTATACCGTTTTCTCTTAAAATTTTAATTCCTCTGCCCGCTACCAAGGGGTTAGGGTCTTCCACAGCAACCACAACTTTTTTGATTCCCCTGTTAATAATAGCTTCAACACAAGGCGGGGTTTTGCCAAAATGTGAACAAGGTTCTAAAGTTACGTACATAGTAGCTCCCGCAACAGGTTCTGTGGCATTGTTAAATGCATTGATTTCCGCATGGGCTTCGCCATATTTTGCATGATAACCGTTACCGATGATTTTATTGTCCTTAACTATTACAGCCCCAACCAACGGATTCGGGTTTACATATCCGGCACCAAGCTCTGCCAGGGCCAATGCTCTGTTCATATACAAAGAATCCATAAATTCACCTCGATATATTAGAAATCGAAAATCAATATCATTATTTGTCATCCTGAGACGGACAGTATAAACGATGCCCACGAAGGATCTTTTGTTTCTCATAGTTTATAATGTTTGGCTTTTATACGCTTCCGGCATTCAGATTTCCGGTTTCCGACCTCTAAAATAGATAGGCCCCGATAAAATTTATCAGGGCCTGGTTTTAATAAGTAGTTCTGAGATTATTAGAATAATGCTCATAAATACAATAATTTTTCCTTCTCCCATCCAGACTTTACTGTCGGTACCGGAATTGCACCGGTTCAATCAAAATAGACTCGCGGACTTTACCGCCGGTAGGGATTTTCACCCTGCCCTGAAGGATTTTCGATATTTATTTACAATTTAATATTAGCACTGTTTCAACATTAAGTCAATGATAAAAACCTGGTCGTATGTGTCAAGTATTCGTTGGC
>LSQX01225258.1_pt1 | contig 16015 bp, 11 predicted proteins | sample 654561 | NCBI WGS metagenome assembly LSQX01 (sample SAMN04489861, study PRJNA283612) | anaerobic digester metagenome | isolation source: 4 biogas reactors fed with cattle manure at either 37C or 55C with and... | place: Denmark: Kongens Lyngby | collected 2014 | reverse complement strand
ATAAAGATATCGATCAAGTGATGGAACTTTTGGGACAGCATTTCAATCGCGTGCAGACGCCGGTTGTCGATCTGATACAGGTTCAGGGCGGTTCACCGTTCAAGATTTTGGTGGCGACAATTCTCAGTGCGCGCACCAAAGACGAGACCACTTCCCGCGTGGTTGCCGAGCTTTTTGAGCGCATTTCCGTGCCGGATGATCTGGATAAAATCAGCGCTGAAGAGCTGGATAAAATCATCTTTCAAGTTGGTTTTCATAATACTAAGACCAAGCATCTCAAGGAATTGCCTAAGGTCTTACGCGAGAAATTTGGCGGCGAGATTCCCTCGGAAATCGATGATCTGATTCAATTGCCGGGGGTGGGGCGCAAGACCGCAAATCTCGTGCGTGCGGTTGCCTTTTCCCTGCCTGCCATCTGCGTTGACGTCCATGTTCATCGCATCTGCAATCGTTGGGGATATATCAAGACCAAAAACCCGCTTGAGACCGAGATGGCGCTGCGCAAAAAGCTGCCCGCACAGCATTGGCTGGATATCAATTCCTATGTCGTCGCCTTTGGACAAAGCCTTTGCAAACCGCGTAAACCGGACTGTGATATTTGCCCTATCTTTCAATATTGCAAAAGGATAGGCGTATCTTAAAACGACTTTATAAATTGATCTTGAGGAGGATAAATATGAATTGCATATTTTGCGGCATAAAGCCCGAAAACTACATCTTAGAAAATGAACATTTCTATGTCATCCCGGACAAATTCCCCGTCGGAAAAGGGCATAGTCTCGTGATTTCCAAGCGACATTTTAAGGACTATTTTGAGATCAGCGACGAGGAATCCATCAGCCTGGCAAAGATCACGAAAGAGATGAAAGCCGCCTTGGATGAAAAGCACAGCCCCAGCGGATATAGACTGCAAATGCACTGCGGCGAGAGTGCGGGACAGACGATTTTTCACTTCCATCTGCACATTATTCCAAAATATTGAATGCTATCCGCGTTTGCGCTGCGCTGTTTCGAAGCGGATTGACTCGTCGGATGCCGCGTTTTTTTAAATCAAAACCTTGACAAAAACGTTATCCGATAATCTCTTGAACAAATATCAAAGATATGATTTTATCATTGTAATTTATTAAATAAAACATAGTTAGAGGAACCATGCAAAAGATTATTATCGACGGCGCAACCCTTAGCCCGGAAGCGGTTTGGGAAATTGCTGTAAATAACGCAGAGATTGAGCTTTCGGCGGAAAGCATTAAAAAGGTTAAAAAATGCCGCGATTATGTGGAAAAAGTGATAGAAAACGGCGATATTGTCTATGGATTGACCACCGGATTCGGTAAATTTAGCACGGTGAACATCGCTCGTGAAAACATCGCAGAATTGCAGCTGAACCTGATTCGCAGCCATGCTGTGAGCGTTGGGGATGCATATAGTGAGGAGATCACGCGCGCCATCATGCTCCTGCGCATCGCGGTCTTGGCAAAAGGCCACTCCGGCATCCGTCTGCTCACCCTTGAAACGCTCATCGAAATGCTCAATAAAGGCGTTCATCCGCTGATTCCAAAGCGCGGATCAGTGGGCGCAAGCGGTGACCTCTCCCCGCTTTCACACCTGGCTTTGGTGCTCTTGGGCGAAGGCGAAGCCATCTATAAAGGCGAGAAAATGGACGGTAAACTTGCCATGCAAAAGGCAGGGATCACGCCGGTGGTTCTCGAGGCAAAAGAAGGGCTGGCGCTGAATAACGGAACGCAGGTCATGGCTGCCATCGGAGCCCTGAGCTTGATCAAGGCGGAAAAGCTTGCCAAACAGGCAGATATCATCGGTGCAATGTCCATCGACGGACTCTTGGGCACCACCAATGCCTTCGATCCTCTTGTGCACAATCTGCGCCCACATGCCGGGCAAAAAGACTCTGCCGCAAACCTTTACTACCTCCTGGAGAGTAGTCCCTTGAGACAATCTCACATCAATTGTGTGAACGTTCAGGACGCATATTCGCTGAGATGCACTCCGCAAGTTCATGGTGCAGTGCGAGATGCCATCGCCTATGCACGCAGCGTGATCGAAATCGAGATCAATAGCGCTACAGATAATCCGCTGATCTTCCCTGATGAAGATAAAGTCATATCCGGCGGGAACTTCCATGGCGAACCTATGGCAATTGCTCTGGATACTTTGGCGATTGCAATCAGCGAACTGGCAAATATCAGCGAACGCAGGATTGAGCAAATGCTGAATCCCGCTCTCTCACGCGGTTTGAACGCATTTTTGGCACATCGTCCGGGCTTGGATTCCGGATTTATGATCGCTCAGCTCACCTCCGCCGCTTTGGTCTCGGAAAACAAGGTCTTAGCCCATCCCGCAGCGGTGGACAGCATCCCTACTTCGGCTAATCAGGAAGACCATGTTTCCATGGGCTCTGTCTCAGCGATCAAGCTCTTGCAAGTTATTGAAAACGTTGAGAATGCGCTTGGTATCGAGCTGATCATCGCCGCAATGGCAACCGATCTTCGTGAGATATCTTCCTCAAAGCCTTTGGAAGCCGCTAAAGCACGGTTGCGCAAGGAAGTGGCTCCTCTCAAAGAAGACCGCGTGATGTATAAAGATATCGAAAATGCCGCAAGAATGGTAGCCGATGGCGAGATTCTGGCTGCGGTCTTGGATTCACAAGCGGAGATTGTCTGAGGCTAAGAAGCCCTTTGGGATTCATCTCATGAAACGCATCGCCCGCCTCTGTCTCATTGCGCTGCTTGCACTTAGCCTGTTCTCGTGTGGGCTGAATAACACCATGTATAATGCTCGCAAGTATTTCAAAATGGCGCAGGCAAGAGGCGTGAATGCGCAAGGAAAACCCTCGGCGCAGGCGGTGAATGAATACACCCAAACCATTCAAAAATGTGGGATTATCCTCACTGAAGACAGCAAGGGGCCAAAGGCAGCCGAGGCCGTCTATCTCATGGCGCGTGCGCTTTATTATAAAAAGAATGCCGCTTTCCAGGCAAAAGACGCCTTCGAGAGTCTCATAAAAGGATATCCCGATAGCAAATACATCCCCGATGCACATCTCTATTTGGCGCGGGTGCTCAGAGAAGTCAACCAAATCGAAGCCTCAGAGAATGTTTTGGAGCAATTCGTTCGGGACAACAATTTTCGCAAGCATCACGCCAAAGCGCTGCTTTTGCTCACAGAATTCGAGATCGCAGACAAGGATTATGATCGCGCTCAATATTGGCTAAAGCGCATCATTACAGACTATAAGGACAGTAAAGAATATAAGGAAGCCAGCTTCCTCTATGGGAAAAACTATGCCGATCAGGGCGAATATGAGCTCTCTTTGCAGGAGTTCAACAAGTTCATCAAAAGTCGCGGCATCACCAAAGAGAAAAAGCTTGAAGCACAATACTATATCGCCTTTAATCGCCACATGTTAGGCGATAGTGAATATGCTCTGAAGGCAACGAAGTCCTTGCTGCGCAATGAGTGGCGGGCAGAGATGCTTTCCAGGGCGAAGTTGCTTAATTCACAAGCACTTATAGCGACGGGAAAGATCGATGCCGGGCTCAAGGGCTATGAGGAAACAACCAAGAGCTATGCCCGCACAGAGCCATCTGCGCAGGCTTATTACGATTGGGCGAACTATCTCTATTATGAACAAGGAAATAGGGATAGTGCAATCCAATATTTTAACCGAGTGAGAGTGGAAGCGCCAACCCTTGAAATTGCGACTATTGGGCAGAGAAAAGCTACCGCAATCGGGCACACAAAGATCAGCGCTAATATTGATCCAAATAAGAACTTGCAAGAATATCTCAATGCGCATTATCAGCGTGCTGAGAGCTTCTTTAGCCCGCTTGAATTGCCGGATTCTTCTTTAGCCGTCTATTGGGGCGTCATCGCTCAAAAGGATAGCTTCGCCGTGCAATTGGACACGCTGTCAGTGTATGTGCTCGCAATGCAGGCGGAGATTGATAGCATCAGCGTCATCGCAGCTGAACTCGATAGTCTTCTTATGGCTGTCGCTGAAGAGGAAAACGAGGATGATATTGAGCTTAGTGAGACGGAAGATATTGATCTTGAACCTCTTGCAGAAGGTATGCCGCCTGAAGATATCGCCGCTCTTGAAGTGCCGGATGAGCCCTCAGAAGAAGACGCAATCAAAGAGCCTGAAATATCTGATACAGAAAGACTTTCACAGCTAAATACACGGCTTACGCAGTTGCGAGATGAGCGTGATCTGACCGCTATCAAGATCCAGAATATCGAGACCGCACTCGAGCGGTTTGACAATGATATCTTGCCCTTCTGCTATTATTCCATCTTCCACCTCTTTTATCAAGATGAGAGCAAAACCGCTGAGGCTGAGGAAGTTTTTCAGCACATGCAAGAGCATTATCCGCGTAATCTCTATTTTGCAGCAGCAGAGGCAATTAAGGCAGGCAAAACGCCTTCCTTGGTGGATCCCGATTATGAGGATGCACGCCTTCTCTTTGACCTCGCCTTGGACTATTATCCCGATCAGCCGGATTCCCTAATAGCTGTCATGCAAGACTTTACCCAAAGCACTTATCAAGACCTCAGAGACAACGCCTACTATCGCTTGGGCTGGCATTACACCTTCGACGATCCCGATACCACGCAGGCGTTTTTCCACCTAAACTTCATCCTCGAAGAGGCGGATAATCCGACGCTTGCCACCGAAGTAAGGAAGTTCTATAATGGCAAGAAGTTCCTCTATCGTGATGAAGAAACGATAGATACTTTATATCACTTTGAGCCTCTGCCCATCATCCCTGCGGGAACGGAAGTGCCCGGCAGAAAGCCTGTTGAAGATGAAGAAGATGCAGGAGAAACAGCTTCGGAAGAGGAGAGTGGCGCGCCGCCGTCTGATGACCTGGATGAGCCCGATCAGGAGCAAAAAGGAGATACAGCCGAAGCCCAGACTTCTGAGCGTGATACCGCAGAGTCAGAACCTGAGGACACTGCCCCAGAGTCGAATGAGCCTGCTCCCAATGATGTTCCCACAGCCGAGATTGAACATGATAACTCCGATCATATAGAAGATGCACCGGCTGACTTTGAAGACTCCTCAGACGAGATAAAGCCGTGAAACGAGGGCTGATCCGCGAACAACACCTCTATCTCAAGCTCGCCACTTTCCTTTTTGGGATCGCCGGCACACTTGAAGTTAGCCTGCGTCAGCTCGCCCTGCAAAGCCTATTGTTCATCCTATATCTCGCAATAGAGCCAAAGCTTTATGGCATCATGCTTTTCGCCTTTCGCAAACTTCTGCCCTTCTTCGCCGCATACTGGCTTTTAGCTACCCTTTTCAAGATAGAATTCATGGTGTCCCTGCTCTTTTCGGGCAAGATTCTGCACCTCGTTCTCATCACTGTCGCTGCTTGGGGAGTGATTAACAAAAATGCTCTCCTCGAGCAAAGCAAGTTCCTCCGCAAGAGCAAGATGGGCAACAAAGTGTTCTCCTTCATTCTTGCCACATATCTCTTTCTGCAAGAATATATCAAGACATATAAAGAGCTCTCAAAAAGCGAGAAGCTAGGACAAATCGTTGATAAAGCCATCCTTGCCGGAAAAAGCGTGCACGATATGAGCTCGGCAATCGACACAAAAGTGCAAGAGCTTATGTTGCAAGAAGCTCCCGCGCGCACTCACCACACTTATGCAAACCTGACAGGACTGTTTTTCCTCTGTCTCTTAGGGCTGGTTCACAGTTACTAAAGGCTTGAATAATCATGCGCTATCTCATTAGAATGGAATATGATGGCAGTTGCTTCATCGGCTGGCAAAAGCAGAAGCGAGGTCGCAGCATTCAGAGCGTCGTAGAAAGTGCCTTGGCGGCATTTACACGCTGCTATCAACCTGTTGTGGCAGCAGGCAGGACGGATGCTAAGGTGCACGCACTCTCGCAATATGCCCACTTCGACTATGAAGGAAAGATGGGCATGCCTCAGATATTGCTTGCTTTCAGACGCTGGCTGCCGGATGACATCAAGATCCTGCAAATATGGGAAATAGACGAGCAATTCTCGGCACGTTATCAGGCCTATGAACGCAGTTATAGATATATCATGAGCAAGGACATAACCCCGTTCAATCGCAACTATAGCGGCTACATCCCCTATCTCAAGCTGAGATCAGAGCCCATGCGAGAGGCTGCGGTGTTTCTCTTGGGGCACCACGACTTTTCCAGCTATGGCAGGGCAAATCCTGAAGTTCCGAATCACTTTTGCGAAATAAAAGAGATTAGTATTACCGAAACTGATGACTCCTATATCTTTGATGTAAGAGCGGATAGATTCTTGCACAACATGGTGCGCCGCATCGTTGGAACGCTGTGCAATATATCCCATTTTGAGCTGCCTGCGAATACTACTGCCGAGGTTTTGGCTGATAGATGCCCGCGGCAAAACATCGTCACGACAGCACCTGCGGAAGGACTCTATCTCGTTGATGTTAAATATCCTGCCGAACTTATGGATGGCAGAGAAACCTATAAATATGAAATGCTTTTAAAGAGGAAGCCATGAACTACAAAATCCCGCGAGGAACCTTTGATATCATCCCCCCACAGAGCGCAAAGTGGAACTACGTGAAAGACGTATTTCGCCGCGTTGCAAACAGTTTTGGATATGAAGAAATCACCACACCCATCTTTGAGATGGCAGAGCTTTTTGAACGAAGCTCCGGCGAGAGTTCCGACGTTGTCCAAAAGGAAATGTACCGTTTTACAGACCAAAAGGGGCGCACTTTTGCGCTCAGACCAGAAGGAACCGCCCCCGTGGTGCGCGCTTTTGTGGAGAATCACTTAGACAAAACAGCGGCGCACAGCAAGTTTTATTATATGGGCCCCATGTTCCGTTATGACCGACCCCAAGCAGGGCGCTATCGTCAATTCTATCAATACGGTATAGAGTTTATCGGCAGCAATAATCCATATTATGATGCTGAGGTCATCGCGCTTGAGCAGATGTTCCTCAAAGAGCTGGGATTAAAGGACTTCCGCCTTGAGATCAATAGTGTCGGTTGCGGGAATTGTTCCAAAGAATATGAGAAGGCACTCAGGGAGTTTTTCCAGCCCGTTTTTGACAAACTTTGCGTGGATTGTCAGAACCGATATGAGAGCAATCCGCGGCGTATCTTAGACTGCAAGGTTCCCTCTTGCAAAGAGTTGCGTCATGGTGCACCCTCCCAATTGGACTATCTCGATGACGACTGTCAGGATCACTTTGAAAAGGCTCGCCTCTACCTCGAACAGATGGATGTGGATTATGTGGTAAACCCCTCTATCGTGCGTGGCTTAGACTATTATACAAACACCGCATTTGAGTTCATTGTGGACTCTTTGGGCGCACAAAACACCATCGCCGGCGGCGGCAGATATAACGGACTCATCGAGCAGATTGGCGGCAGAGCGACCCCCGCTGTGGGCTTTGCCGGCGGCTTTGAACGTTTGATCTTAGCACTTGAAAGCCAAGGGATTAGCTTCCCTGAGGAACTTGCTCCGGATGTCTATGTGATCGCAATGGGCGAAAGTGCCGAAAGCTATGCGATGAGACCCATGCAAGCCATTCGCAAAGCCGGTATCTATGCGGAATACAACCCCGATAAGAGCTCGTTTAAGTCACAAATGAAAGCTGCCGATCAGAGCAAAGCCCGCTATGCCATGATAATCGGCGAAGAAGAGGTAACGCTCGATAAACCAATGCTTAAGAACCTCAGCGATGGAACACAGGAGAACCTTAGTCTAAATCAAATCATAGATAGGATTAAAGATAATTAATGCTACTTGAGCAAGTTGCTCCGCTCTTAGATAAGTCGCCGTTTTTCCGAGGATTAAACAGCCTTGAAGCTGGCACGCAGATACACAATCTGAACCAAAGTGCGCGTGCGCTTTTAGCGGCTTACTATTGGCAAAAGAGCAAGAAAAGCGTGATCCTTGTCTCTCAGGACGACATCATCGCAGAAGAACTTTGGGAAGATCTCAGCACCTTAGTAGGGCGTGATAATGCCTTCTATCTGCCTGATTATGAGACACTTCCCTATGAGGAACGTTCGCCGCACTACTCAATCCGCGCAACAAGGCTAAACACGCTGATCAAGAGCCTTGAGCAAAAGCCGGCGATCTATAGCCTCTCCATCCGCTCATTCATGAGACTCATGCCTTCCAAAGCACTACTTTCCAAGAATGTCTTCACTCTCAAAAAGGGCGATAGCTTCGAGCCGGACAAACTGATCACCAAGCTTTTCAATATGGGTTATGATGTTCAATATCAAGTATCTACTGTCTATCAATGCGCCAAGCGTGGAGGCATCATTGATCTATTTAGCCCCGCCAATGAAGACCCCGTCCGGCTGGAGTTTTGGGGCGACGAAATCAGCAGTATTCGCGCATTCTCTGCGGCAACACAACGCTCTATCTCCGGCGAGATCAATGAGATACTCGTTGTTCCTGCCCGCGAGATTGCCCTTGACGACATAGATTCCGGCTCGGTCATCATCGCAAAGGTACGAGATCACGGCTTTTTCGAGGGGATCGAGAACTATTTTAGCCTGCTCACAAACCAATTATGCAGCTTTGCCGACTACTTTCCCGCCTCCGAGCGCATCCTACTTTTCAGCAACTATAACTACATTAAAGAAGAGATAGTTAACGTATTTGAACAGACAGAAATCCAGTATCATAAAGAGCTGAAATCTCAGATAAAAGGCAAGATCCCGAAGCCGAACAAGATTGTCCTGGATGAAGCAGCATTCAGCAAAATCAGACGCCAAAGCAGAAGCTATTTCCTTTCACAAGGTGAGTTTATCTTCCCCGAACGCAAGGACTCCCTACGTGCCCCATTTGCCCCACAACCTCCTTTTGAAGGCGATATTCCACTGCTCTCAGAGAGCATCAAGAGTTCAGACAACGCTCATATCCTGCTTTTTGACAACAATTCACAAGCCAAGAGAATGCGCGAGATCATCGACCAAGCGGCAGACTACAGCTCTCATATCGGCGTATTAAATCAAGGCTTTACGATCACGGATATCGGCATTTCGATCTGGACGGACCACGAGATATTCAATCGTTATAAACGCCGGAAATACACTTCGCGCTTTGCTCCGGGCGAGACTATTATCAGTTATGACGACCTCAAACCGGGCGATTATGTGGTGCATGTGGATCACGGCGTCGGCGTCTTTGAGGGACTCAAAATCATCAAATTGGACGGGCAAGATGTGGAGTGCCTCATCCTGCGCTATGCCAATGAAGACCGCGTTTATGTTCCCACTTTCCAGCTCTCTCTGGTCACTAAATATGTTGCAGAAGAAGGAGTTGCATCAACGCTGAATAAGATCGGCAGCGTGAAATGGCAGAATACAAAGAAGAGGGTCGCTCAACAGATCGAGCTAATTGCCGCTGATTTGGTGCGCCTCTATGCCGAGCGCAGCGCAAGGCCCGGCATCCCTCACAAGCCCGATACAGAGTGGCAAAAGGAATTGGAAGAGTCTTTCATCTATGACGATACGCCGGATCAAGCTCGCGCTTCCGCCGAGATCAAGGAAAACATGGAAAGACCCTCGCCGATGGAGAGACTGCTTTGTGGAGACGTAGGCTTCGGCAAGACGGAAGTCGCTATTCGCGCAGCATTTAAGGCTATAAATAGCGGCTATCAAGCAGCGATCTTAGCGCCGACCACCCTACTCGCTGAACAACACTTTCGCGTTTTCAAAGAAAGATTAGCGCAATATCCCGTGCATATCGCCTTGCTCAGCAGATTCCGCACTAAAGAGATGCTAAACAAAGACATAGAGGACATCAAAAGCGGCAAAGTAGATATCGCCATTGGCACCCATAGATTGCTCTCGAAAGACGTCAGTTTCCCGCGCTTGGGACTCCTGGTCGTGGACGAAGAACACCGCTTTGGCGTGCGCCATAAAGACCGCCTCCGCAAGCTGCAAAGCAATGTGGATACGCTATATATGAGTGCCACCCCTATCCCGCGCACCTTGAATATGGCGCTCACAAAACTCAAAGAAATCTCCCTGATGCAGACCTCGCCAAAAGAGCGACTCCCCATCCGCACCATCATCACTCCGCGAGACATGCAAGTTATCAAAGATGCCATCCAACGCGAGATAGACCGCGGCGGGCAGGTATTTTTCGTGCATAATCGAGTACAAACCATTGATACCATTGCCACTGAACTCATGCGCGAGATGCCTGATGTTAGCTTTGCCGTAGGACATGCACAGATGCCCGAAAAGGCTTTAGAGACCGTGATGAAAGCCTTTGTAAATAAAGAGTTCCAGGTTCTTATCTCCACCACCATCATCGAAAACGGCATAGACATCCCAAATGCAAACACAATCCTCATCGACAGAGCGGACAATTTCGGACTCGCCCAGCTCTATCAGATGCGCGGAAGGGTGGGCAGAAGCAACCGCCGCGCCTATGCCTATCTGCTTATTCCAAAAGGGACTACATCTATTGCCCGGAAAAGGCTGGAGGCTCTCACGCAATATGACTATCTCGGCGCCGGTTTTCAAGTTGCGCTACGAGATTTGGAGCTTCGCGGAGCGGGAACAGTGCTGGGTACAAAGCAAAGCGGCATCATCCAAGCCATTGGTTTTAACTATTATAACCGGATGTTAAAGCGTGCGATAGAGGCAGCCGAGAGCGGAGAAGCCTTCAACATTGAGGTGGAGGAGGATCCCGCTATGCGTCGCAATATCCGCAGTGAGATAGACCTCTATTTTCCAGATGGTTACATCGATGATGATGAAGAGAGATTGCGCAGTTATCGCAGGCTGGCTGAGCTGGGCGATCTTAATGAAATCGCCGATTTTGAGATGGAATTGGAAGACCGCTTCGGCGCGTTGCCGGAGAATGCTCGATGGTTGATGATGTATTTCAAGATCGATATCCTCGCCAAACAGCACGAGCTAAAGACTTGCACAGTTAAGAATAACAACCTCATCTTAGAATACTTTCCGAATAAGATGCCGCCCAAAGAAAAGATACTCAAACTCAGTTCCAAGATTAGCGAACCGCTTAGTTTCGATGCATCAAAGGGATTGAGAGTCATCATTCAATTAGACAAGGACTTAGAGCCGATTTATCAATTCGAACGCAGCATTGAAATTCTCAACACGATTTGAGTAAATCTAAAGAACATTCCCGCATTCTCAACAATTTTAAGAATATCCCCAGAGCAATGCAAGCTAACTTACTATATCCCTATGCCTTCCTTACTGATATCAGCTTATCATCCGCTTATGATATGCTCATGCCCATGACCACATCATGACCATATCATGACCAGAACCCTCTAAGAAAGGCATAAGAAAGCTACTCAAAAAAGGGCGAAAAAAGCCAAAAAACTGTCTAAAAACTTCCGCAAAGCAAAATAAGTCTTGCCAGTAAAGCCCATACTAATATCTTGTATTTTAGATAAATATTGGAGGAAAGATGAAAGGAATCAAACGCTTTGGGTTCTATTTGATGTTGAACCTACTTGTGACGGCGATGATTTCCGCCGTTTTAGCGCTCTTTCAGATACCGCTTGAGAGCGTATCAGGACTATTGTTGATGTGCCTAATCTTCGGTTTTGCAGGCTCTTTGATCTCGCTTGCACTCAGCAAAACCATCGCAAAAAGCTCATATAAAATACAGTTAATAAACTCCGAAAGCCCTGATCCGCGCTTGAGAAATCTCTATGAATCGATCGGAAAAATGGCTGATTTGCGCCGCGTTCCCATGCCGGAAGTGGGAGTCTATCCCTCCAAAGATGTGAACGCTTTTGCCACCGGACCATCCGTTAGAAACTCGCTGATCGCCTTTTCGAGCGAGATGTTTAACCACTTGAGCGACGATGAGATAGCCGCTGTTGCAGCGCATGAACTCACCCACATCACAGAGGGAGATATGGTGTCCATGACTCTCGTGATGGGGCTGATAAACACCTTCGTGATGTTTGCCGCACGCATCATCGCCGCTGTCTTGGATGGTGCAATGCGAGACAACAAGGGTCGCGGCGGACTCGGATACTTCGGTTATTACATAGTTATCAACATCTTACAAAATGTTTTGATGTTGCTTGCCATGATCCCCGCATCGGCATATTCACGTCACCGAGAATATCGTGCGGATCGTGGAGCTGCCGAACTGACCGGTCCCAAAGATATGATTGCGGCTCTAAGTGCAATCGAAGAACACTATTTCCCTTCAGACAAACAAGATAGCTTTGCCTTGGCTAAGATAAACAACAAGAAAAAGATGTCGCTTTTTGCAACTCATCCACCAATGGCTGATAGGATTGACAGACTTAGTCGCATGTGATGACAATAGAAGAACTTAGGATAGAAAAGATCGCAATGGGCGGAAAGGGAATAGCTTTCCACGGTGGCAGAGCTATATTCATCCCGCAATGCCTTGTGGGAGACGTGGTTAGAGCAGAAATTACGCACATGAAGAAAGACCACGCCTTTGCACGTGCGCTACACTATCACTCGCGTGGTGAGGGGCACGTTTCTGTGCTCTGCGATGCCTTTGACAAAAATCCCGCTTGCGGAGGCTGTGATTGGCTAATGGCAAGCTATCCTAAGCAATTGGAATATAAAGATATGCTCACTTGTGAACTCTTTCATGAGCATCAAGATAAGATATTGGAATTCGAGGCATCTCCATCTCAAACAGGATATAGAAACAAGGTCTTTATGCCTTATGGCAGAGAGGGTTATGGCATATTTGCGCCTTATTCACACGAGATCGTCACACACGAGACATGTCTCAATCAGCCCGAGCTTTTTGACCTCATTCTCAAAGAGTTGGAAAAGCTTCTAAATAAAGCGGGCGTCGAGAGTTATGACGAGCTCTCGCACAAGGGAAACCTGCGCCACATCGGGCTTAGAGCAAATCATGAACTTAGCGAAATCCTCTTAATTCTTGTCACGAAGTCTGCCAAACTCCCCTTTTCAAAAACCATTGCTGAAGGCATCACAAAGAGCTTTCCCCAGATTGTTGGGGTGGTGCAAAACATCAATCGTGAGCGAAGCAATGTCATTCTCGGGCAAGAAGATAAGCTCCTCTTTGGACGTGACTATCTGCAAGATGAATTGCAAGGCTTGCGCGTTCGCCTGAATTATCAGAGTTTCTGGCAGATCAATGGCGGAACAATGCGTAAGATCCTGAATTTCATGGCGCAAGAGATCGAACAAAACGATAGAGTATTAGACGCATTTTGTGGCATCGGTGCGATCGGGCTGAGTCTTGCCGGACGAGCTCATTCTGTTTTTGGGATAGAGGAAGTAACTGCGGCAATTGAAGATGCACGATTCACGGCAAGCGAGAACAGTATCACAAATGCCAGATTTGAGGCGGGTCTCTTTGAGACACTCTTTGAAAAGGTCAATAGTGAGTTTATGCCAAACACACTTATCCTCGATCCTCCCCGAGGCGGAGTGAAAAAAGAGGTGCTAAACGCTATATGCGAGAGCAAGATAGAGAAGATACTGTACCTAAGTTGCTCACTGCCGAATCTCAAGCGAGATATGGATATATTACTTAAAAACGGGAACTATCAATTGACCAAGATCAAAGGCTTCGATATGTTCCCAAACACTTGGCACACAGAGACTTTAGCAATCTTTGAGAAGAGACAATGAACAGGCTTTTGATCATCATCCTCATCGCTGTAATGCTGTTTATTTCCGGCTGCGATTTTGACGATGCAGACACGCTCTATCGCAAGGAAATCCGCAATTTTATGTATGAAATCGCGCTGGATTTCAGTCTTGGAAACACCGTCGGAATCATGGATAAAGTGCATTGGAACTATCTTCATAACGGCGATATTTCCTATCACTTCAATCAAGAATTGATCAATAGAATGGGGCGATTTTCCCTTTTGGATATCGACGTCATCTACATCGAATTGAATGGTGATTATGCCCTCGTTCACACCATCGACCGCTATTCCTCATCTATCGAAAATGCAAGCTATAACGAGCCTGAAACTAAGGGCTGGATGAGCTATTTGAAGTATGAAAGAGATGGATGGATGATCTATGGAAATCAACAGTGGATAAGCTTCAGAACTCAGCCGGAATCAGAGTGAATTTCTTTTTAATTGACATTTTGTGGCACTATAAATGACTTGCATGTATAGCAAATGAGTTCAAAAGGAACAGGTAATATGCGTAAAAAATGGCTCATAATCCTCGGCATCGTCGTCTTGATCTTGATCTTTGTGATCATAGGACGCTGCAGCAATAAGAAGATTAGTGTAAACCCTCTCGCTGAAGCGGGTTCTGACGATTATTATGAAGTTAAATATGGCGATATCGACGCCAAAATTGACATCACCGGTGAGGTTCAGCCGGAAAGTGTGGTTGCCCAAAAATCCCGTGTGTCCGGCAAAGTCGTGAAGCTCTATGTGGATGAAAACGATGTAGTTAAGATAGGTGACATCCTCGCTGATATCGAACCGGATTACAATCAGGCAAACACGCTATTCAACACCAAAGCCAGCCTCGAACGCGCCGCTCTCGCCCTGGATCGTGCGCAGAAAAATATCGAAGATAAAGCCGAGCTTCTGGCGAAAGAATACATCTCGCAAGATGATTATGACAAGGCTGAAGAGCAGCTTTTTGAGGCGCAAATCCAGCACGCACAAGCTGAAAGACAATATGAAATGATCAGCGATCTGGACGTTCCGGGGAAGGTTGTGCATATGTATGCCACCGCCACGGGAACGGTGATCAAACGCAACGTAAATGAAGGCGAAATGGTGACTTCCAGCATCAATACCTATGGCGAAGGAACCGTTCTCATGGAGATTGCCGATCTCTCAAAAATGATGGTGAAATCCAACATCAACGAGGTGGATATCTCCAAATTTAGACTTGGGCAATTCGCTGAAATTAAGCTGGACGCCTATCCTTATGAGAACTTCAGCGGCAAGATCACAAAGATCGCACCTAAGGCAACCACTATCAGCAATGCCAAGGTTTTCCCGGTTCAAATCAGTATCAACGCTGAAGGTCAGAAGGCAAAACCAGGCATGACCGCTGCTCTGAGCATCCAAGGTGAGAGCCGCGAAAACGTGATTATTATCCCGATTGGAGCGGTTTTTGCAGATGATTTTAACCAAGACATTGTCTATCTCATGCCAAAAAACGAAGAAGGGAAGACAGATGCTGAGCCCATTCCCACGCCTATCCGCTTGGGAGCAAACGACTTTCAGATGGTGGAAGTCATCTCTGGACTCGCCGAAGGAGACAAGATCGTGCTCTCTGAACCCGGCAAGCAGAAAACAATGCAGTTTATGATGTAATCAGCCCGGAGCTTTTATTAGATTATGATAGAAATACGAAATTTAAGCAGGTCTTTTGGGGATCTGCGCGCCGTGGACGACATCAGTTTGGATATCTATAGCGGCAAGATCACCGGCTTTCTGGGACCAAATGGCGCAGGGAAGACCACAACCATGAAGATGATGGTCGGCTATCTGCAACCCAATACCGGCAGTATCTTTATCGACGGGAGAGACGTCTTTGCCGACCCCATCGCCAATGCGCGCAAGATAGGCTATCTCCCTGAACACAATGCGCTTTACGATGATATGTATGTCTTCGAAGCCCTGCGTTATTATGCAGATCTTAGGAAGATGAAAGCCGAAGAATATGCTGTCAGAAAGGACTTCGTAGTCAGCAGTTGTGGCTTGGAAGATGTTATCACACAAAAGATTGGCACGCTTTCGAAGGGCTATCGTCAGAGAGTGGGACTAGCTCAAGCCATCCTGCATGACCCCGAAATCCTGATCTTAGACGAGCCTACCAGCGGCTTAGACCCAAATCAAATCATTGAAATACGTGAGCTTATTAAAGAGCTCGGCAAAGAAAAGACCGTCATACTCTCCTCTCACATCATGCAGGAAGTGCAAGCCGTTTGCGATAGAGTGGTGATCATAAACAAGGGCAAGATCGCCGCAGACGACGACATTGAAAACCTCGG
>LSQX01012464.1_pt1 | contig 16016 bp, 10 predicted proteins | sample 654561 | NCBI WGS metagenome assembly LSQX01 (sample SAMN04489861, study PRJNA283612) | anaerobic digester metagenome | isolation source: 4 biogas reactors fed with cattle manure at either 37C or 55C with and... | place: Denmark: Kongens Lyngby | collected 2014 | reverse complement strand
TCTCCCCTTGAGGGAGAAGGATCAAGGATGAGGGGTTTATCCCACAGTTCTTTTGAGGGAGGCTTTTAGCAAGTTAAGAGAAAACGAAAGGCGTAATGATAAAGGGTGTGGATTCCCCTTATATGTCATTCCGAATTTGATCCGGAATCTCGTTTTTACTACCCCCCCCATTCCGTCTTTGCGAGCGGTTCTTAGCGTGGCAATCTCGCCGAAGGCGGAAAAGGAATGCACCTTTTTTGCCTTCTCCCCTTGAGGGAGAAGGATCAAGGAGGAAGGGTTTATCCCACAGTTCTTTTGAGGGAGGCTTTTAGCAAGTTAAGAGAAAACGAAAGGCGTAATGATAAAAGGTGTGGATTCCCCTTATATGTCATTCCGAATTTGATCCGGAATCTCGTTTTTACTACCGCTGTTACGTGAGTTAAGAGGAAAAAATTATGTGGTGTTATTTACTCTCTCCCGTTTTTGCCTTCGATCCCTCGGAGGTACTTGGGACAAGTCGCCGTTAGGCGGAAAAAAAGGAGTGTATGATGGAAAAATTTACCTTTTTCAATGTCAACGCTAATATTGGTAGAAGTGCTTATGCTGATTCTCAATTTCCTGATGTAACGTCTCTTATTTCTCATCTCGACTATTTGGGTATAGAAAGGTCTCTTGTATGGCACTTAGCAGCAAGAGATATAAACCCTAAATATGGTAACCAAAAACTTATAAAAGAGATTGAATCCTCTGGTGCTAAAGAAAGGTTAATTCCTTCTTTTGTGATTACACCTGCATGTTTTTACGAAGAAGGAACACTCGATTTTCTGAAATCCTATTTAAAAAACAGACAAGTACGTGCTTTATCGATTATTCCGGATGTATCACGTTTTGAGGTACGTCATCTTGAACAACTACTTTCCTTAATTGTAAACCATAAGCCTGTTATCTTTTGGGATTGTCAAGGTGGACATAATGAACAGGCAACAAGAGATTATGAATACTTAGCGAATACTTTCCCTGACATCCCTTTTGTTGTAACTCAGCGAATGTGGGGTTGTTTCGGGAGCGTTCTTGATCTGCTTTCACGTTGTAAAAATACCTATATTGATACCTCTTGGCTTCATATGAGGGATACTATAGAACTTCTTGTTAGTAATTTTGGGGTGGAACGAGTTCTGTTTGGGTTAGGTTATAAATCTCATTATGGCGCTTCCATTGCATCTTTAATGCACGCTTCTATCACAGATGAGGAGAAAGGAAAAATTGCACATTCAAATGTTGAATCGCTCTTAAACCTAAAACCAGCTATAGAAAAAAGATCACCTTCCTCACCAATCTTAAAAGATAAACCTTTATGGAGCACTTTTAGGGAAGGTAATCCTATAAATAACGTTGAAATTATAGATGCTCACGGACATACTCCACCATTCACAAGGGGGTGGGTGTTTAAACAGAACGATATAAAAAATGGTGTAGAAGAAACTATTGCAAAGATGGATAAGATCGGCGTTAACCGTATTATTCTCACCTATGAACCAGCTCTGTTTGGACCGAGCCATTTATATAACAAAGAAGGTGAAGAAATATTAAAACCATATATAGATAGAATATCTGGGTATATTGCATTTAACCCTATCTATGGAAACGAAACGATACCTCTGTTGGATGATTTGTTTAAAGGAAATTTTTTTGTAGGTTTCAAGATTCTACCTTCATATTGGAAAATTCCAGTAAACGACCCTGGGTATATTCCTGTTTGGGAGTACGCCAATCTACACAAAAAACCTATTTTGATACACACCTGGAATGATAATTATAATTCTCCTGTGATGCTTAAAGATATTGTGTTAAAATACCCTAACGCTTCTTTTATATTGGGACATTCAGGAGGAGGTACAAAAGGAAGGCTTGAAGCAGAAGAACTTGCGTTATCTTCTAAAAATGTGTATCTTGAATTTTGTGGTAGTTTTACTACTTTTAGACCGTTTGAGACTTCTGTAAAAATTGTGGGTACAGATAGAGTCGTTTATGGTTCAGACTCCGCAGGACACGATATGGCGTGGGAGTTGGGAAGGTACCTTTCTATGCCTTTAACTGATGAAGAGATAATGCCCGGATTATCAGCTAACATCAAAAGAATTCTTTCCAGAACTATTGTACCTAAAACATCTTAGGGTAGTAAAACAAAGGAAAAGACCCTTCATTTTGTTGTACGAGAGTGTCTTGCTCAGAGTATTCTTTACTGCAAGTGGCTTTCTTCTGCTCTTGAATGAAGATATGAGGGAGTTTGATAGTTAAAGTGTTGTTGGATATTATTTAACGGCTGGTTCTCAGCTAAAGGAGGAGTTATGAAGGTATTAAGAAGTTTTAAAATTTTATTGCTTATTTTTTTCTTTTTTTCGTTATTATCTCCTGCTCAAGAAACCTTGGATATGAGTGAATTGAAGGTTATAAAAAATAACGATACTGTTTATATAAGGAGCAAATTTTCACAAAAAGAAGACCTTGTAGTGCAGATAAGGTTGGGAAGCAACAAACAGGTTACTTTTGGTAGCGCTACTCTTGTGAACGCTTCAGCGGCTACAGATCTTAGAGGTTTTAGGAGCGGCAAAGTTATTAAACATGGTGGGGGAGATTCTACCCCTTGGAGTATCAACGGAACATATATTGGGGCTGACCACGGCAACTCTGTAAGTTTTGCGTTAACTGTTGATAATCACGGTAAAACAGTAGCTGATATTGGGAGTGAATGGCTTGATGAAAAAGAGAATAAGTTTTACCTGATAAAAATTGTTGATGAGAATAGACTTATGTTTATTGGTAGCAATTCTCCTACTGGAGATATATGGAAGTTTACAACTCAGTTAATCGGTAAAACATTAAAAAGCCCTTCTCGCAACTCAACTATAACTTTTACTGAAAGAAAAATGTTGCAAGCGACGCCTGCTTGTAGAATAAAAAAACAAGAGTACCTTGTTGATGGAAAAACTTCATTGAAAGATGATGAACTTGTTACTTGCAGTTGGTTGGATATTGTTGAAGAGTACGATATTATCAATACTGGCTCTCTTCTGAATGACATCATTGCTAACCCAGGGCAAGAACGTAATTTTGTTGCTGACCATCTTGATGGTGTGATAAGAAACGAAATTACTTACAGATTTCACCCTAACGGTGCTAATATAATTTACTATAAAGCTAAAGCTTTACAAGATTTCAGGTTGGGATATATGGGTTTTATACAGGCAAGTAAAGCGTTCCAAGGTAAATATAATCTTTTAGAATACTATATTCCCAAAACATTACCTTTTACTAAAAATGGTATCAACTACGATTTTTGTAAAATAGAGGATTATTCAAAAAATTTCTCTACAACCCTGCTCTTTAACGAAAAAGAAGGTAATATTGCCGACCTTTCAAATTATCCAGATAGATATATCCAATTACTCACTAATAGAGATGGTGACAAGACCGTTAGAGAAGTTGGGTTTGCTCTCGGATATTCTTTGATACACGGTATAACAGTACCTTCTGTAAGAGTTAAAAACGTAGTAGGTCCTTTTTCGCTTTATGTTAGCGGTAAATCGTTCCCGGTAGGTGTTGATAGGAAAATGGGTAATATAATACCAAAAGGTACAGATTTCTATTGTGTTTGTTATCGCCACTATTTCAACCCTCTTCTTGCAGAAAACGCAACCTGTTTTTACTGGCAGAAACAGGAGAACGATACAGTAATATATTTAGATTATCATAAAAATGTGGATAAAGATTTGGTGAAACTACCAAAAGAATTTGTAGGTAAAAAACTTGAGATTGTAGAAAAAACACCTTCTGTTACTTTACATACAAAAGATACTATTTCAGAAAAAGGTATTGAAGTTTCAGTAACAGACGGTTACGGTTACATTGTGTTAAAAGTTATATAGGTTATATTAAAAGAAGGATTGTTGCAGTCTGGCAGTTGCTTATTTTTAGCAACTGCCAGACTATTTAAACTATTAAATTTTATAAGATAACAGACTCATTATAATCACATCGTTTTTATCTCTTCCCGCCTCAACAGTATTATTATAAATATCTTTAAGTACTAATCTTAACCCGAGTTTAGAATTTATATTTGCTTCAAAACCAATCTCACCTTTCAGTATGAAATTGCTAAAGTCTGAAACCTCAGGATAGAAAGCCAAATTATTCCAGAGTTTTGAGTTTTCCATTTTGTGTTCATATCTTTCAGCGAGAAAAGTTGTAAAATAGTTATTATCCTTACCAGTATCAAACTTCTCTGCAATATATCCTACACCAGCTGAAAATTCAAGCAACCTTTTTACTTCTTTTATAAAATAGTAGCCATATCCTAAAGCACCTGTATACCTGCTATCTATACCTGACAATTCGTTAAATTCAGCGCTACCCATCAAAGACCAGAAGGTTCTATCTGTAATATTTTTATTATATTGAGATGAAAGCATAATTTCGTTTGTGGTTGTTTCGTTATCTGATTCCCCATAAGCAATACTAAAATCGCCTCTAAAAAGAGAATCGGTTCTTTTCTTTTGAGTATCAAATAAAAAAGTTGTAAAGACACTCTCAACATTTCCTCTGGTTGCATTTACACCTAAAGAGATGTTGCTATCCCAAGGTTCTTCCTCAGCATATATTTTTGTAACTCCTGTAAGTATTAAACTAGATAAAAATAGACCAATCACTAAACGTTTCATTTTTCCTCCATGTTAAGTTTATTGTTCTGCCAAACTTGGCTATTCTTTAAGCGATAGTTGCGAAGGCATATCTGCCGAAGCCAACCTGCGCTAAACTACAAGCCTCGGCAGGTATACCTTGGCGTAGGCTGAAACGCCTTGTCTCGAGTATCCCCGAGGGATCGAAGGTTTATGCGTCGTAGCACCAGAGTGAGTAGACACCACTTACTCCTTTCTTTAATGTTTTTATCCTTGCCTTTGTCTTATCCTACCTACTTTACCATTAAAGTCAGTTTTTAAATATCAAACAGCCAATATAGTAACATAAATTTAAATCAATTACTAAATCAGAAGAGAATCCTTTAAAAATTAGTCTATTTCATCATAGGCTGGAGCAGTGTTATTTAACACATACGTTAAAATACCTCGAGAGATAGGCTCTGGGTGAGATGTTGTTTAAGTACGTGTCTGAACAATAGCGAATATTGCGACAAACAACCGACCCGCTCAACTGGTGTGGTTACTTGAGTATTTTTTCCTTTACAATACAGGCTTCTTCAGGACCTCTCGGAAGTATTGTTATTATATATAGGCATTCAGTATAAGCCACAAAAAAAGGTGAATCCTGTTAGTGTTTCTTCATATTTATTATGACAGCGGTCTGTCTCTGCCGTTTATAAATTTTGTTTGTGGTTAGTAGCTAAAAGAACTCTTTTATTTTGCTAAAGCCGTCTGAAAACTGGTTTGTACTAAAGAGTTATAAAATACTTGACAAAGTCGGGGAGTGGTGGGGTATAATTATATTAAGAATTAAATTTAATAATTTGTAGAGATTTGTGTTAAAGTTCTGAATAAAGTTTAACTTGAGAATTAGTAGTGAACCTCAACCTTGTTTGTATCGTGCAAACAAGGTTTTTGTTTTACTTGCACAAAAGATTAGCGCAGGTAAGTTTTCAATAGGCGAAATGGGGGGCTGAACATTCATAAGATAAAAGTTTATTGATTTAATTTAAAACTGTCCTCTATTGGTAAAAAAGGAATAGTTCCCTGAATAAAACATTCAGAGGTATAGGGAGGTGAAAAAAATGAAGAGAAATAACGGATTTACTCTAATAGAACTTCTTGTAGTAATAGCAATTATAGCAATACTTGCAGGGATGTTGCTTCCGGCCCTCAGTAAAGCAAGGGCAAGAGCCAAGTCAACCGTTTGCTTGAATAACCTAAAACAACTTGGAACAGCTCTTCTGATCTACGCTGAGGATTTTGAGGAATTAATACATGTACAGATATACAATCAAGCTATATATGGCAACTATTTTTCGCGAGAAATTATAGTCTGCCCATCGATTCCTCCATATACCGCCGACAACGATAAGGACGCAAGTAATAGATGTTGTTATGGTGTAAAGTCAGGTTCATTGGCGCCAGGCCTTTTGTTTCTGAGCAACACTATCATAACTCGTCGCTATGCAAGTATCAATCCTTCAGCTTTCTGGATTTTTGCTGATTCTGTTAGACTTTTAGACTCTCCAACAGATACTCTTTATAGAAACCAGTGGGCAACCTGTGCTTATGAAACAAGCACAGAAGGGTTTGTACATTTTAGGCACTCAAATCAGGCAAACTTCCTATTTGTTGACGGTCACGTTGAGTCTATGGGGATGGACAAGTTTGCTGCTGTAACAAAGATTCATGCCAATACATCAGTATCTACAAACTGGGCTGTTGCTGATAGTAAATATAAGATTAAAAATCTTACGTATCCATAAGTTTAGTTACAAAGATTCTTATACAGTTATAATTAAAATTTTGAAATTGTTAGAAAATGGAGAGAAAAACTTTAAATCAGAGTGGACTTATCTTCTTCTACAAATATTGGAGGTGAAAAGAATGAGAAAAAAAACTGGCTTTACTCTGATAGAACTTCTTGTGGTAATAGCTATTATAGCAATACTTGCTTCTATACTTCTTCCCGCTCTTGCGAGAGCAAGAGAACAGGCAAGGAGGAGTGTCTGCTTAAACAATCTTAAACAGCTCGGTATTTCTTTGTTGATATATGCTCAGGATTGGGGTGGATACTTTCCTTACCACGATTTTAATGACGAAGCAAAATGGAGTAGTCATACAAGTTGGTCAACTGGTGCTATCACTTCAAAACCAAACGTATCTCTTGCTCTTCTTACTGGCCAGATAGACCCTTCATCAAGCGCCTTGGAAACACCCTCTTATGTTAGCGACTATAAACTTTTTATACGTCCCGGTTCAACCAGAGATAAGCCCCATTCAATTCCGGGAGCACTTATCAGGCAAACTCAATCCAACATTGTGAATTATATTTCTGACCGTGTTTCAAGTTGCTCCTATACGTACGCGCTAGGGTTGAATGTTCAGACCCATTCAGATACAGCTATAATGACAGATGACCCTAAAGGAAACTATCCAAACCAATTTCGTGTATACAGGCAACATTCAAACCACGGTGTTGAAGGAGTAAACGTTCTGTATGTTGACGGAAGAGCAAAGTGGGTAGCAACCATTAGAAACACGGCCTACTGGAAAGCAGGTGAGCGTGATTCGTGGGGGTTTATGAATATTGCAGAAATTCCTAATGCAAAAGGGTGTGCATCAAGTAGTCCTCCACATCCAAACACAAGATATCCTCATAGACCTATGTTGCTATCTAATACGTACTGGTAAATTGTTTTTTTGAAACATTAATTTATAGGTCTCACAAGGTCTTCTATTCAGACGTGTGGTGATGTGGCAATCTTGGTCGTTATTCTTATTTTTTTCCAAGAATATTTCCGAACATACCTCTTATAATAGTCTTTCCTATCTCATTACCAACCTTACGAGCTGTCTGTTTTGCCATAGCCTCTACCATCCCCTGTCGCCGCCCTGTTCCCCATAACAAATCACCAAGCATTCCTCGTTCAGGTTGTCTTTGCTCGGTTTTTTGCTGTTGCTGAACAGTTTCAGATGTTCTTCTATTAAGAATTTCGTAAGCAGATTCTCTGTTGATAGGAGTATCATATTTTGAACTTATGGGGCTACGAGTTTTAATAAGTGCCCGTTCTTCATCTGTTATAGTTCCCATACGGCATCGAGGTGGCGCTATAAGCGCCCGTTCTACTGGCATCGGGACAGCTTTCTCCTGTAAAGTAGAGACCAATGCTTCTCCTACTCCAAGAGTAGATATAACCTTTGCTACATCAAGATTAGGGTTAGCAACAAAAGTTTCAGCGGCTGTTTTTACAGCTTTCTGGTCTCTTGGGGTATATGCTCGTAAAGCGTGCTGTATACGGTTGCCAAGTTGTCCTAATATTTCGTTTGGCACATCATCAGGAAATTGAGAACAGAAATATATTCCTACACCTTTCGAACGGATAAGACGAACAACCTGCTCTACCTTTTGACGTAACAATGTAGGTGCATCATTAAAAAGAAGATGGGCTTCGTCAAAAAAGAAGACCAGTTTTGGTTTATCAAGGTCGCCAACCTCTGGAAGTTTCTCAAACAACTCAGAAATAAGCCACAAAAGAAAACTTGAATATAACCGAGGTTTAAGTATAAGTTGGTCAGCTGTAAGTATATTAATTACCCCTCTACCGCTAAGGTCGGTACGCAACAAATCGTTAAGTTCAAGAGCCGGCTCTCCAAAAAATTGTATTCCACCTTCTCTTTCAAAAGATAATAAAGAACGTTGTATAGCAGATATAGATTGAGTACTTACCAGACCGTACTGTTTTGAAACTTCAGTTCTATTCTCAGCAACAAAATTTAAAAGCGACCGTAAATCGTCCATATCAAGAAGGAGAAGCCCGTTATCGTCTGCAAGTTTAAATGTTATCTCCAGCATGCCTATTTGTGTATCATTCAAATCAAGTATTCGTCCAAGAAGCACAGGCCCTATCTCGCTAACAGTTGCACGTACAGGATGACCAGATTTACCATAAAGGTCCCAAAATATTGCTGGGCTTGCCTCATTAGTAAAATCTTCAATACCTATCTTCGCAACCCGTTCTTCTAATTTTTCGTTTCTTTCTCCAGACATAGCAACCCCTGCTACATCGCCTTTAACATCAACCATAAATACTGGTACACCCATACGTGAAAACCCTTCCGCAAGAACCAACAGCGAAACAGTCTTTCCTGTTCCTGTAGCGCCAGCCACCAAACCGTGCCGATTACCATATTTTGCAAGCAGAGAAACCTGCTGTTCTCCTTTACCTATAAGTATTTTATCCATACTTCCCCCTCCAAATTTTAGAATTGCTTAAATATATGATACCATAAAATATGATTATTTCCATTTACTGCTGTTTCTTTGTAAGGAAAGGTTTTATCAATAACAATTCTTTTTTACTTTTGCTTAATATATACTCTGCTACAAGTTTAACTAATAAAAATATAACCTGTTGAAACACCTAAAAAAGGAAAAATATGGAGACATTAATACTTACCGCCAAAGATGTGTCAGAATGTTTAACTATGACAAAAACTATAGAATTAACTGAACACGTCTTTAATGAATGGGGCAAAGGCAACGTAGTTATGCCAGCAAAAACTACCCTTGATATGTCAAAAAGCGGTTTTAAATCTTGGTTAAATGCTATGCCTGCATATATTTCATCAGACAACGCTGCTGGTATTAAATGGGTAGGTGGGTACCCCTGTAACTCTTCTAAAGGTTTACCATATATAATGGGAGTTATTGTTTTAACAGACACCGAAACCGGGCAAACCCTTGCAATAATGGATGGGGCGTTTATTACTGGTCTCAGAACAGGTGCATCGGCTGCTGTTTCTTCAAAGTACCTTGCGGTTAAAAATAGTGAAAATATATGTGTTGTTGGAGCGGGTACTCAGGGTAAAAATTGTGCTTTATCATTATCTGTCTTATATCCTGACTCAAAACTGTACATATCTGATATATCAGAAGAAAAAAGAAGAGATTTTGTTGCTGAAATGTCAGAGTTGATAAGTATGCAAATAATAGATAGCCCATCTGTGGAGGAGGCAGTTAAAGTTGCTGATTTAATTGTGCTTGTTACCACAGCATCAGAGCCGTTTATACGTGCAAATTGGATAAAACAGGGCACAACAGTTCTTGCTATGGGGTCGTTTCAACAACTCGAAGATGAGTTTGCTATTTCAGTTGATAAAATAGTTGTTGACTCCATAGAACAGGCATGCCATAGGGGTGAACTGAAATTATTGGTAGAACGTTCTAAACTTACCAGTGACAACATCTATTCTGAACTTGGAGATATCGTTGCAGGCGTAAAAGTTGGACGCGAAACAGATGAAGAACGTATTTTGATGGTCCCAGTAGGTTTAGGAGCTCACGATATACGTATAGCTCAGTATGTTTATAAAGAAGCAACCAGGAGAAAGTTAGGGCTGAAGATAAACCTTGTAAAATAAAGAAAAGAAGAGAAAGAAGGGTTTTAAATGATTGAAAAACTAAAAACAATAGATACCCGATTGGAAACCTTATACAAAATACTTGAATCTTGTGAACTATGCCCAAGAAAATGTAGGGTCAATAGAACAATAGGAATGAAAGGGGTTTGTGGTGCGGGTATGGAAATGGTGGTTTCAACTTATGGGCAACATTTAGGCGAAGAACCTGAACTTGTCGGTAGTTACGGGTCAGGCACAATCTTTTTTACCGGTTGTAATCTTTTATGTATATATTGCCAAAATTACGATATAAGCCATAAAACAACGGGACAAACAACCTCTTGTGAAGAACTTGCAAGGATTATGTTATACCTACAAAAAATAGGATGTCATAATATAAATTTTGTTACACCTACACATTTTACGCCTCAAATAGTAAAATCGCTAAAAGAGGCGTTTGGTAAGGGGTTGAAAATCCCAATAGTATGGAATTGTGGAGGATATGAAAGCGTTGAGGTTATAAGACTTTTAGAAGGAATCGTTGACATATATATGCCAGACATAAAATATTCCTGTTCAAAGGTTGCAGAAACATACTCTACCACTCCTGACTACTTTGAAAGGTGTAAAGAGGCAGTAGAAGAGATGCACAGACAAGTAGGCGATTTAAAAGTTGGCTCAGATGGTATCGCCAGAAAAGGGTTACTGGTAAGACATCTGGTTTTACCTAACAACTTGGCTGGCTCAGAAGAAGTTTTTAAATTTATAGCGTCTCTTTCAAAAAATAGTTATATAAATATTATGGCTCAATATCGACCCTGCGGGAAAGCGTATAAAAACCCTGCAATAAATAGAAGGATCACATCTGAAGAGTTTCAGAAAGCGCTAAATATAGCATGGAATGTAGGCTTGCGTCGTGGGTTTAAATAAAACTTAAAAAAGTGGTATAATTATATCTTATTGTAATAAAAATACTCTGTTTTAATATGGAGTAGAGGAGAAAATATGCCTACAATATTTTTTTATGGACCTGAACTTGAAAAAGAGAAGAAGAAAAAACTAATCAAATCTTTTACAGAGAAAGCCAGTGAACTAACAGGGATAGATAAGTCGGCTTTTGTGGTATATCTGAGAAAATGCGGACCTGAGGATGTTGGTGTTGGTGGAAAACTTCTTGCTGAAAAACAGAAACCTTCCACTTAACAATTTGCCTTTATTTGCCCTCTACCCTTGGGCTTGTCCCGAAGTTTTAGTGAGGGAGGGGAGGAGCGCTGGTGCGAAGAATAATGAGCACTGAAAAGCACAAAGGGCGAGTCGGTGAGCCCGCTGACTGAAGCCCGTAGGGCAAGAAAGGGTGAGGGGGTCTGTTGCCCCCTATATGTCATTCCGGACTTGATCCGGAATCTCGTTTTTTCCTACTCCTGTTATGTGGGTTAGGTAAGAGATCCTGAAACAAGTTCAGTATGACAGATTGGGGCGTTCTTTCGTAACGACAAAAAACGCCGGATTAAGGTTGTTGAGGGGGATGAACAATTAAATGCTTAGAAAAAAAGGAGGATGGTATGAGTAGAGTTAAACCTGTTTTGATATTCATATTTTCTTTAAGTGTTAGTTTGTTTGCTGAGAGTTCTGGTTATACTGAATGGCTTAAAAGCCGTGAATCTATAAAGCAAGATGAAAGTGTTGTTGCTTACTATACATTTGAGAACCTAAAGGAAGACACCAAAATCCTTAAAGATTTAAGTAAAAACGGTAGAGATTTGGTATATTATCCTTATAAAGATAGACAAACTGGTAAGGTGTATGATGATTTAGAGGTGGTAGAAGGTAGATGGTCAGAGAAACCTGCAGTACGAATGATAAAAGGATATTTTAGAGGTAACGTGTCACTTAATATAGAGAACAAACAGTTTACCGCAGAATGTTGGTTTCGAAGGCAAGGAGAAGGACTTAATGTTCTTCTTTCTTCTTCAGGATTTAGAGAGGGCTGGCAAGTAGGCGTAAATTTTTGGCAAGGTAAGGCTGGTGAGATATATTTAGGTATTGGTAGACCAGAGGTTTATTATGCAACTGTTACTGCTAAAAAGGCTATCCCTGAAAACACCTGGCACCATTTTGCTACTACTTGGGATGGTACCAAAATGAAGGTATATATCAATGGTCTTTTAATAACCGAAGAAGTAGAGATGATAGAAGTAGAAGATGGTAAGAAAAAGAAAGTTAAAAAGCAAGGTTATGACGGAGATTATTATCCTACCAAAACATTGTTTCAACTTAATACAGGTGCAGGAACTGTCAACCTTGACCGTAGCGATGTAACTTTAGATATAGATGAGGTGGTAATATATAAGAGGGTTTTAAGTGAAGAAGAAATATCTCTTAGAGGCAAAGGGTTTACTCAAGTATCAGCAGAAGAGATTTTTTTAAGGGCAGACGCTTTTCTTAAAACAAAAAACTATAAGAGTGCTCGAACTGAATACGAGAGGTTAAAAGCGTTGCCCAACTATGGGCAAGAATATTCGTTATTTAATATAGCAGAAAGTTATATACAAGAAAAAGATTACGTTAATACACATAAAACTTTTAATAGTATTTATAATATACACGGACTAACTCCATACTACCAGATACACGCACTGTTTAGGCAAGCAGAGGTATATCAACAACAGAAGGAGTATGAAAAAGCACGTCAGAATTACCAGAAGATTTTAAAAGTAAAAGATGCCCTTCCCCACCACCAGTTTACTGCCCGTTTGCAAATAGGAGAAACATATAAAGCCGAAAAGAAATATAGTTTAGCAAGACCTATATACGAGAAACTTTTAATAGAAGAAGAGAACTCTTTACATCCGCATGAGGGTTATAGAATACAGGTTATAGATAACCTTGAATTAATAGACAGTTTAAAAGATGGAGAAACAGTAATAAGTAGGCAAGATAGATGGTTATCTATGGTAAATAGTCCTAAGGTATCTATATATGTGTCACCTAAAGGTAAAGATACAAATATAGGCACAAAAAACAGGCCCTTCGCAACTCTAAAAAGAGCACAAGAAGAGGTTATAAAAATTAAAGAAAAAGGTATGCCAACAGGTGGTATAGTAGTATATTTAAGGGGTGGTAAATATTTTCTTAGTGAGGGATTGGTCTTTAATGGTGAACAAGATTCAGGGGCAGAAGGTTCACCTGTTGTATATAGAAGTTATCCAAAAGAAGAGGTTCGTCTTGTAGGTGGTGTAGAGGTTAAAAAGTTTTCACCTCTTACTGACAAAAATATTATAAGCAGGTTACCAAAAGAGTCAAAAGGAAAAGTTTGGGTATCAGACTTAAAAGCAGAAGGTATCACCGATTATGGCAAGTATAGTAACCGCGGTGGGTATGGAGGTGGAACTGGTTACGAAGGTGGCCGAGGTAAAGATACAGTTAGCGCTTTGGAGTTATTCTGTGATGGTAAACCTATGCAGATATCTCGTTGGCCAAATAAAGGGTATGTAAGAACTGGCGAGGTGCCATCGCCAGAAGGTGAAATGACAGGTAGAGGTCAGTATCAGAAGAGCAAATTTTCGTATATTGATGAACGACCTAATAGGTGGCTCCAAGAAAAAGATGTTTGGTTACACGGGTTCTGGTATTTGGTATATGCACAAGATCATATAAAACTTAAATCTATTGATGTTGAAAACAGAACAATATCTCTTGAGAATGATACAAGGTGGCATCCGTCTTACTCTCTTTACAACACTCCTGTCGGTAAGAATATGCCATATTATGTTTATAACCTTTTAAGTGAGATAGATTCTCCGGGCGAATGGTATCTTGATAGAGATACTGGTAAACTATATTTCTATCCACCAGGCGATATAAAAAAACACGAAACTATTGTTTCACTCCTTGAAACACCAATAATTTCAGTAAAAAATTCTTCTAACCTTATTTTTTATGGGCTTACAATAGAATGTACACGAACCAATGGAGTAATTATAGAAGGCGGCAAAAACAACCTTATAATAGGTAGCACAATACGTAATGTTGGACAGAGCGGAGTTAGGATTAAAGACGGTTGGAACCATGGCGTTGTTGGTTGTGATATTTATGATAATGGAGCTGGTGGTGTATATATGACAGGTGGAGATAGAGAAAAACTTATACCCTCAAAGCATACCGCAGAAAACAATCATATATATAGGTTCAACAGATTTAGCGGTGGAGGTTATGAAAATTCTATTAATGTATACGGTGTTGGACAGAGAGTTTCTTACAACCTTATACACGATTCGCCATCAATAGCTGTGGTATTTGGTGCCAATGACAATATTTTAGAATTTAATGAGTTACACGATGCCCCCTCTGAAGGTCGGGAGATAGGCATTATGTATACTTATGGAGCGTCTTGGCCTCTTATGAATAGGGGCAACCTTATAAGAAACAATTTCTTCCATCATATAAGCCCCCACTCTTCACCCAACCTTTCCCAAGGTGTTAATGCTATACACATAGATGCTATAAACGGTGGGATTGTTATGGTAAACAATATCTTTTATAGATTTTCAAGAGGAATTTCTAATTCACAACCCGAAAATCGTATTGAGAACAACCTGTTTATAGAAGGTGAGGTTATAGGAATTTCTCAAGGTAATAGATGGCTGCTTTTTAACACACCTGATGGAGAACCTCTTGTAAGCAGGATATCAAACTTTGCCTTAAGAAACCTTAAAAGAGTACGTTATAAACAACCGCCTTGGAGTTATAGGTACCCTCAATTAGTGGATATGTTATATAAAGAAAAACCGGTGGGATGGGCGATGGACAATGTTATAGAACGTAATATCAACACAGGTGGACCGTTTATCTCTATTGCCTCCGATATTAAGGACGATAATATTATAAGAAACAACTGGGATGGGGAAGACATACTTTTTGTAGATAAAGAAAATCTAAATTTTACTCTTAGACCAGGATTTTCTGGGTATGGGCTAACAGGATGCGACCCTATATCTCAAAAAAATATAGGTGTATATGAAAGCCCATTAAGAGCCACGTGGCCTGTTAAGAGAGGTAAAGAAGAGATCGGTAAATATTATAATCCTGACTATAGCCCGTTAACACAAGCGAATAGAACAGTTATGGTACCTGTAAAAAGAATTAGCCCACCTGCATATTATACTGTACAAAAAAGAAGAACTCCCATAACAATAGATGGTAAACTTGATAAAACTGAATGGGGCGAATTGAACCTTAACCAATCCATTGTTGTAGGGAAAGAACATATAGGGTTAGATACTAAATGTGCAAAATCGTATGCTTGGGTTAAGTATGATAATGATAACCTATATATAGGTATGAAACACGACCCTGACCCGTTTGTTGAGGGTATGTTGCCTCGAGTGAAAAACCATCAACCCTGGTTTGAGGTAGGTATAGAAACACAACTCGGTACCCATAGCCACGGATGGTGGATAGATGATATGGTAACTGGGCCTATATATATTTTAACAGGTAAAATTGATGGAGAGTTTGTCGTACACAATCCTTTCAAGATGCCTTATGAAAGAGTCAAAAAACTTGAGAACACTATTGAGTATAAAGTTTCTGTTATTAACAATGAAACAAAAGAGTGGACCTCCGAGATGAAGATACCTATTAGAGAGATTGGTATCAATCCGCAAGAGGTGGAACAACTTGCGTTTAGTTTAGGTACATATAAAAAAGCTGGTTTTTTTAACTGGATACCTACCGGGACACAATTATGGCGAGTTGAGAACGCTGGGTTTATTAAATTCGAAAAATAAGGGAATAGGGATAAAAACGAGGATTGCAGAACTTTGAGCTAAATGGTTAAAGTATATTGAGCAATCCTCGGGAGTTTGCAACCAAGGTGGGGAACAATTCCCCTCACAAATACTATCGGGACAAGATCCCTCAGAAAGCATTCGG
>LSQX01207018.1_pt3 | contig 16017 bp, 12 predicted proteins | sample 654561 | NCBI WGS metagenome assembly LSQX01 (sample SAMN04489861, study PRJNA283612) | anaerobic digester metagenome | isolation source: 4 biogas reactors fed with cattle manure at either 37C or 55C with and... | place: Denmark: Kongens Lyngby | collected 2014 | reverse complement strand
GGGGAGACGGGGACGGGGAGACGGGAACGGGGAGACTGGAACGGGGAAGTAACCTGACCAAGGGTGTGTCCACTGTTGAGTGTCCAGGCCGTAAACTTGTTCGCGATAGCGGAGGGTAAACTGGTGATGGAGCCTTGACGCGGGGAACATGGGTCGTGCGCATGTGACGAGATAAATGCCAACGTCACGATCCACGATGCAGGATCCTTGATTTATGATCCTTGATCCATGAACCATGATCCTCGATACACCATCCAGACGCACGCAATCACCGTCCGACAAGTACCGGGAAGACCCGCGCGGGTGTAGCTCAATGGTAGAGCTCCAGCCTTCCAAGCTGGTCACGTGGGTTCGATTCCCATCACCCGCTCCACGCGCCTTTAGCTCAGTTGGTAGAGCACCTGACTCTTAATCAGGGTGTCCCGGGTTCGAGTCCCTGAAGGCGCACCACAATGAATGTCCGCCCCTGTGGGCGGGCGTTTTATTTGTCCGTTAGTTTCAGGGACTCGAAGCCGGGTCCCGGGGGCAGAGGAGAGCGCCCGCAGTGCGGGATGAAGCGATCTGGCAGCCCAATAAGCAAGGGAGTTTTCAACCGAGCCCCGCGAGGGAAGGAAAACGACCATTGCGAATTGAGGGGCGGCCAGGCGGAGCCGCAGCCGCGAGTCCCTGAAGGCGCATCAAACCAAGGAATCCTCAACGAAGTTGGGGGTTCTTTTGTTTTTAGCACGAGTACCTCACAGCCTGATTATTTCAATCATTAGACATAATCAGACGGTCAATTTTGTTAATGGAGGAAGCTAAAATGAGGGTGAAAAGAGTGGTCGAAGAAGTCGCAAAACAACATATGTTGAGATATTATTAACAAAACAAGCGAACTGGTACATGAACTGGATTGAGTCCATATACAGGTGTAAAAAGGAGTAAGCGAATCCATGAATAGTGTACGCTGAAGCCTAGATTCAGCAAAGCCGAAGCACATAGGCAGGCCAGGGGCCCCCCGCAACAATGAATGCTGCCAGATAATCACAAAGAACAGGACCCCTGGCTCCACATAAAGGCACAAATGTTTTCAAAGCCCGAAATTCTGGCTGAAGGGAATGGATGGCCCCATACCTCGTATACCGGAATGGCTGTGCCGCCAGATGCTGGAAGACCGGCTTCCAGCATCTGCCGGGGCAGACAAGCAAACCCAAAGACAGGAAAACCGCCGCCGCTGCGGCTTCAGGGCGCACTGTGTATAGACGGAGCCTGGCCCCGCGCATCTTCCGGTTCCCTTGTGTGCCTGCCCTGGGCAGCAATCGGCACTATTCCTTCCGGAAGCGGATCACATTCCAGCTCAGGGCCGGGATACTGATGGCAAAGTGCCCGGCATCCATCCTGCCGTGCTGCCCCATGCGGGGAGAAACGTTGTCGGGGGTTTCCTCGGTGTTGATGGCTTTGACATCGTCATGGTGCAGCAGGATGTGTTCCGCGGGCTGCAGTTTGCCAAAGGCACGCAGGTCACAGGTGAGTTCGATCGTATCCTTCATGTCGCGGTTGACCGCGAACAGGGTGACGGATCCGTCATCCTCCAGTACCGCTGTGGCGTCCAAAAGGGGAACATCGGTATAGTCTGAACAGTCGTAGGTGGGGGACTCCACGACAGGCCGCAATGCGGTTCCCCGGCCGTACTTGCTGGCGTGCAGCAGCGGCCAATAGATGGTCTGCGCCCAGGCGCCGCCGCCGTTGCGCGTCATGATGGGGGCGATGACGTTGACCAGCTGGGCCATGCAGGCAACCTTCACGCGGTCGGCGTTGCGCAGCATGGTAATGAGCATGCTGCCCACCAGCAGCGCATCTTCAAAGTTGTAGATGTCTTCCAGCAGCGGAAGGGCCTTGCCCCACTTGTCCTGCTTGACGATTTCCTTGTCCTGCGCGTTGGAATGGTACCAGACATTCCACTCGTCAAAGGACAGGTTGAGTTTCTTTTTGCTGTGCTTCTTGCCGCCCACGGCATCGCAGATGGAAACCACCGTTTTGATAAAGGCGTCCATATCCATGCTGCGCGCCAGGAAACCGGGGGTATCCCCGGTGGGGTTGCCGTAATAGCGGTGGATAGAAACATAATCCGCCTGGTCATAGCATTCATCCAGCATCCTGTATTCCCACTCACCAAAAGTGGGCATGGTGTGGCCGGAGGAGCCGCAGGCCACCAGTTCAATGGAAGGATCCACCCATTTCATCATTTTGCCGGCTTCATTGGCAACCCGGCCGTACTCATAAGCAGTTTTCTGGCACATCTGCCAGGGGCCGTCCATCTCATTTCCAAGGCACCAGAGCTTGATGCCAAAAGGATCCTTCGCGCCGTTTTTTATGCGTAGCTCGCTCCAGAAGGTGCCGGACCTGTGGTTGGCGTATTCCACCACATTGCGCGCCTCATCCGGCCCTTTGCTGCCCAGGTTGACCGCGTACATGACCTGTGTGTTGGCATCTTTAGCCCACTGTACAAATTCATGCAGGCCCACCTCGTTGGTTTCGGTTGTTGCCCAGGCCAGGTCCAGCCGGCGGGGGCGGGCCCCGCGCGGGCCGATGGAGTCTTCCCAATTGAAGCCCGACACGAAATTGCCGCCGGGGTAACGCACGATCGGCACATCGAGTTTGCGAACAAGTTCAATCACATCACGCCGGAAACCGTTGCGGTCCGCGCTGGGGTGGCCAGGTTCGTAGATGCCGCCATAGACGGCCCGGCCGAGATGCTCTATAAAGGACCCATAGATACGCTTATCGATCTGCCCGATTGAAAAGTCACGGTCCAGGATCATCCTTGCTTTCTTCATGGTCGGTTTCTCCTATTCTGGTATTTGTTCCACGGGGCTGTGTCCGGAGGGCTCATGTGCGTATTATCGTTAATGTTATCCTCATTGATCCTACTTATATCATGTTTCCGCGCGGCTGGCAACATAAGCCGCGGATAGGAAATTGATTGCGCGCCACGCAGCACCGCCGGTTCTGCCGCGCCCTTATTCATCTGATGAGGAATGCCTGAGAACCCTGTCCGATCAAGCGCTTCCCTGATTTGATTTCCGGATTGCCTTCAGGGACGGCAGCCGCAGCTGCCGCGGCACACCAGGGACACAGGGAACATCGTCAGCCCGCGTAGCCGGGCATTTCCATTGATTTTTTCATCCAGCAGGCTGACAGAAGCCTTGCAGATATCCTGCAGCGAGCCATCGACTGAACAAAGCGAAAAGGGGAATCCCAGTTTGCCCTGGATGTTATCGTAACCGGTGAAAGCCAGGTCCTCCGGTACATGCAGTCCCAGCTTCAAAAGGCAGCTGATGACCTTCCAGGCCTCCATGTCGCAATAGGCGAAAATGCCCGTAAAGCCTTGGGCATGGCAGTCTTTGAGGAACGCGGCGGTCTTTCCCCCCTCCTCATGGTTGAATACCAGGCAATCTCTTTCCGGGATGCCCTGCTCCCTGGCGGCGAGGAAAAAGCCGGCCCGCCGCTCAGCGATGCCGCTGACGCGGTCAAAGCTGGACAGGTACACCAGCTTCCTGTGCCCGGCCTGGATGAGGTGCAGGGTGGCCAGGTAACCGCCCCGCTGCTCATCACAAACCAGGGCATCGGTGTCCTGCGTGGCAAAGTGGCGTGATATGAGCACATAGGGCAGGCCAGCCGCCTCCAGCATGCGGAGGGAGTCTCCGCTGCCCTGGCAGGGGCACAGCAGGATACCATCCACCTGGCGCCCGATGGCTACGCGGATGGCGTTGTTTTCCTTTTCCTGCAATTCGTGGGTGCAAAGGACGATGACAGTATAGCCAAACGCGGCTGCGGCGGCTTCAATGTCTGCCACCATCAGGGCAAAGAAGGGGTTGGACAGGTCACAGACGATGACCGCGATGGTATTGGAGCGGCCGGTGCGCAGGGATCCGGCAATCCAGTTTCGGATATAACCGGCTTCCCGGGCGGCCTGCTGGATTTTCAGCCTGGTTGCCGGGGAGATGTCCGGCTTGTTGTTCAACGAGCGGGATACCGTGTTGATGGTATATCCCGTCGCTTTGGCGATGTCCTTGAGCGTCACCCGCCTGTCTGTCCGCTTGCTTTTCATGATGTTTCCTTAATATTTTGTCAAACCGAGTATAGCACCTGTGTAAAATGGGGTCAATCACGAAAAGGATTGACATGGCATGTTTGCCTTGGTACAATCATCTTGTTTCTACGATACGAAAGATATCCGCTTCATTATGCTATGAAACAGGTTGCGATGTTCACGCTACTGTTGGCATTAGCGATAATGTGCCGGCTGATCAAGGCTAGAAGCGCGAATGCGCTCCAAATAGCAGTCAAAAAAACAGGAGGTATGTCAAATGAAAAGGTTCCTTTCCATCCTGCTCACCGCCATCATGCTGTTGGGCATGGCGGCCATCCCCGCGTCGGCTGCCGAAGCCACGCCAGTCACCTTCTGGACCTTCCAGGCTTCTCACCAGAAATTCCTGGAATCCGCAGCCCTGCGCTGGAATGAAGCCTACCCTGACAGGCCGATCGAATTCAAGGGAGAGACCCTGGGATACGACGACCTGCACAACAACCTGCTCATTTCCCTGCAGACCGGAACAGGCGCCCCGGACATGGTGGACATCGAAATCGCCATGTATGCCAACTTCATCACCGGCGAAGAGGAATACATTCCCCTTGTCCCGCTGAACAGCGTTGTGGAGCCTGACCGGGAAAATCTCATCATGGGCCGTTTTGACAACTATGCAAACCACGGCAACTACTATGGCGTTGATTACCATGTTGGCGCGGCCGCGCTGATGTACAACAAGGAAATTTTCGCCGAATCCGGTGTTGACATCGCTGACATTGTGACCTGGGAAGATTTTAAGGAAGCCGGACGCATGGTCAAGGAGAAGACCGGCAAATACATGATGGCCTGCGAAACCACGGAGCACTGGACATTCTACCCCCTCATCACCCAGCAGGGCAGCGACTGGTTCAACAAGGAAACCGGCGAAGTCATCCTGGACAATGAAATCAACATCGCGACCCTGCAGTGGCTGCTGGACGGCATCAATGAGGGCATCTTTGTTGAAATGCCCGGCGGGTTCTGCCACAGTGAAGAGTGGTACGGCTACATGAACGCCGGAAATGTGGCGACTATCGCCATGCCCCTGTGGTATCTCAACCGCTTCACCGACTATATGCCTGACCTTGACCAGAAGATGGCCGTTGCCCCGATGCCCGTGTGGTATGAAGGCGGCGCGAACTCCGCCGGCCTGGGTGGCACAGGCACCTCCATCACCAACCAGTGCGAGAACATCGACTTCGTCAAGGACTTCCTGTACTTCGCCAAAATATCCAGGGAAGGCGCGATCAGGACATGGACCGAACTTGGTTTTGATCCCCTCCGCACGGATATTTACGATGATCCCAGCATGACGGCCCCCAACCGCTATACGGACTACTTCGGCGATGATGTGTACAGCGTCATGGATGCCACGGCGGCTTCCATTGCTTCGCTTTCCACCACCAACCCGCTCTACCCCGAAGCGCTGACCCTGGTTCAGAAGACGGTCATGTTCGAGGTCCTTTCCCAGAAAACCAAGACGCCTGAACAGTCTCTGAAAGACGCTGCAGAGCAGCTGAGGTCCATGCAATAAGGACCCGGCAATCAAACTGATACATGCCCGGGATGGGGCGGCCAATTTTTGGCGGCCCCATCCCGAAGGCCAAAAGAGGACATGAACCGAAGAGAAAATGTGCTTCGGGTATGAACCGGAGGGATGCCAATGACCGGAACAAGCGGCACAAAAGCTGTGCAGACACACCATGGGCTGGCTGGATTCCTCAACTCCAAGAAGGTTGTTCCCTATATCTTCGCAAGCCCGTTCATCATTTTCTTCCTCGTTTTCTTCCTTTATCCAATCCTGTACACCGGGCAGATGAGCCTGTACAGTCAGCGCGGCTTCGCGCCGCCGCAGTTCTCCGGTTTCTACAATTACCTGCAGTTAAACAACGACTATTTCCTGAAAGCCTGCAGGATTTCCGCGCAGTATACCCTGCTGACCTGCCTGATCCTTATTCCCATACCGCTGATATTTGCCAACATGCTCAATTCCGGCAGCGTCAAGCAGCCAAACTTTATGAAGTCCGCCCTCTTTATCCCCGCGTTGACCTCTGTGGTTATGGCGGGCCTGTTTTTTCGCTATGCCTTTTCCGCAAATACCGAGGCGATTTTCAACGCAGTTATGCGTTTCCTGGGCTTGCCGGCACAGGATTGGCTGGCAGGGCAGGGAACGACCATGTTTGTGCTGGTTGTGTTCTGCTGCTGGAAATGGATGGGTGTGAATATCATCTATTACTATTCCGCGCTGCAGAGCATCCCGGCGGAACTTTTCGAATCAGCCGAGATAGACGGGGCCAACGCTTTTCGAAAATTCCTGCATATCACGGTTCCCTCTGTGCGCAATACCATCGTCTACGTGCTGACCATCAGCATCTACGGCGGCTTTTCGATGTTCGCGGAAAGCTTCACCCTTTTCAACAGCGCAAGGACACCAGGTGACATCGGCGCGACCGTGGTGAGCTACATCTATTCGCAGGGGTTCAACCGCAACAACTTTGGCCTGGCTTCCGCGGCTGGCATTGTATTGCTGCTGATTGTGCTGATCATCAATGTGATTCAGCTGTACTTCACCAAGTCCTTCAGCAGGGAGGTTTAGCCAATGAGTAAGACCAAAGGGATAAGCAGATCTGCTTCCAGGCTTACATCTTCTTTTTTCTCCACATTGATTATCGGCTTTTTCGCACTGTGGGCGCTCATGCCCTTCTTTTTCCTGCTGATTTCCTCCTTCAAGCCCGGCCAGGAGATGATTCGCAACGGGCTTCAGTTCAAGTTTGACCTTCGCAACTACAGCCTGGTCAATTACTCGCTGTTGTATACGGAGCGCGAGGGCTTGTACCTCAGGTGGTACCTGAACAGCTTCATTATCCTGGTTATCCAGGTTGTGGGCGGCCTCTTCTTTTCATCCCTGGTTGGCTACGCGCTGGGCAAGTACCGTTTCAAGGGCAGAAACCTGCTGTTTATACTGGTTCTGATCGTGATGATGATACCCATTGAGATTTTAATCCTTCCGCTGTATAAGCAGATGGACGCATTCAACCTGATCGACAGCTATGCGGGGGTTGTGCTCCCTTTCATGGTACCGGCGACGGGCGTGTTCTTCTTTCGCCAGTATACCATGGGCCTGCCCACCGAATTGATGGAGTCCGGGCGGCTGGATGGCTGCACGGAATACGGCATTTACTTTCGCATCATGATACCGCTGATGCTCCCGGCCTTTGGTGCAATGACCATCCTGCTGGCGATGGGCTCCTGGAACTCGATGGTCTGGCCGATGATTGTACTGCGTTCTTCCCAGATGCAGACACTTCCCATTGGTTTGCAGTCCCTCCTAACACCTTACGGGAACAACTATGACCTGCTGCTCAGCGGCGCGGTGATGAGCGTATTGCCCATCCTGGTTATCTTCATGCTGAACCAAAAATCCTTCATCTCCGGCATGACAGCAGGCAGCATCAAGGGCTGATCAGCGGGGCTTCCCATAACACCGCATTTTGCGGGAAGCCCTGATGATAGGAAGGTTGGGCATAAATGACAAACATCTCCGTTTTCTGTTTGGCCTGACAAGAGGCAACGAAAGCTCAATGAAGAAACTTTCGGACTTTCTCCTGCCTGACGCGCAGATACACAGGAGCCTGAGGGTTCTGTTGCTCTTGCTGGCTGCATTGGCTTTGTTTCCATCCTCCAACGTGATGGCTGAGGCCCCGGATGTCCCGCTATTTCGTGATGTTTCCGTGCATGACCCCTCCATCATCAAGGCGGAGGGCGGGACTTTCTATATCTTCGGCAGCCACATGGCCGCCGCGAAAAGCCTGGACCTGATCGATTGGAAGCAAATCTCCTGGGACGCGGGAACCCGCAACACCCTGGTGGAAAACGCTGCGGAGGAGATGAAGGAAGCGCTCACCTGGGCCAGGACGGCCACCTTCTGGGCGCCGGATGTTCAGCGGCTGAATGACGGCCGCTATTATTACTATTACTGCGCCTGCGTGGGCAATGCGCCGTTGTCCGCCCTGGGCGTGGCCGTCAGTGACAAGCCGGAGGGCCCCTATAAAGACCTGGGCGTCTTTCTCAAATCCGGCGCGCCGGGGTATGATGCAACCCGGTTCCCCAATGTGATTGACCCGCATACATTTTTTGACCATGACGGCAAGCTGTGGATGGTCTATGGCTCCTATTCCGGCGGCATCTTTATCCTGGAGATGGACGCGGATACCGGTTTTCCAAAGGAAGGACAGGGTTATGGCAAAAAGCTGCTGGGGAAAAACCACAGCCGCATCGAAGGCCCTTACATTCTCTACCACCCGGGCACGGAATACTATTACCTGTTCCTGTCCTTTGGCGGCTTGGGCGCCTATGACGGCTACAATATCCGCGTTGCCAGGAGCAAAAGCCCCGATGGTCCCTATGCAGATGCCTCAGGGCAGGATATGATCAACTGCGGGGGCCGGGATGGGTCCTTTTTCCAGGACGCGGACATCGTTGGATTTGGGGCCAAGCTGATGGGTGGCTGGCAGTTTGACCCGCTTGATGGGGAGGAAAAGCGCTTCAGCACGGGCTACCGTTCCCCCGGCCACAACTCTGCTTATTATGACGAAGAGACGGGGCGCTCCTTCCTGATTTTTCATACCCGTTTTTCAAAACGGGGGGATGCACACAATGTGCGGGTGCACCAGATGTATTGGAACGAGGATGGCTGGCCGGTCGCATCCCCGCACCGATACGCGGGGGAAACACAAACCGCAAGCACGCCCGATGAGCAGGCAGGGGTTTACAAAGTAATCCTGCACGGGCGGGATATCAACAAAAATCCGCACCGTTCCACCGCGCTCGAACTGAAACCGGACGGCAGTGTAGCAGGGGCCATGGCGGGCAGTTGGGAGAGCAAAGACGGGCTCAGCATGGGCATCGTCCTGGAGGGTATCCCTTATTCCGGCGTCTTCACGCAGGCGCTGGACAGCACACAGCTCAAATGGACACTTTGCTTCACAGCCACGTCGGCACAGGGTGCCGCGGTCTGGGGAAGCCGCTCAACCGCGCCCTGAAGGAACGGGCAGAAACAGTGATTTGAAACAGCCCTGGGCATGTTGCCAGACTTGGGTGAAATGTGACAAATCATTCTGATAAGCATCAGCTCCTTGCTGCAGGGGGACATGGCTGGCCGGGGCTGGTACAAGGCCTCCTGAACACGGAAATCTTCAGTAGAATCAATCGTTGCCTGCATCTGCCCGGAATAATTGGTGCAAGCGTTTTCTGTGTTTTGCCGGGTTTTTCCCATTGGGCCTGCTGATGCCCGCAATGATCCCCAAGATTGGAAGACAGGAGAAGGCTGTCAGGCGTTCGTCCCAAAAAGATGTTGACAGGACACTCACAGGAAGCTTCCCTGGCCCAAGGCAGAAAGGCCGCGGCTTTGCTTTATTCATGTCGCCTGCTGAACCACCAGCATCCTGGCACTGTCAAGCGGTCCGCCGGATTTGACACCCGGCGCGCCACGAACCATAATACAAATCAGAAATATTGGAGGTGTTTATGGATTTTACATCATTCAAATGGCTTAATGAGAGTGAAATGGCCGTAAAAGGGGATGAAGTTGCGATCTATGCGCCCGCAGGGACGGATTACTTCAACAATCCTGTCCCGGAAAACGGAAAGCTGATGAAACCACAGGGGGACGCCCCGTTTTATTACACGGAGGTCGAAGGGGATTTTGTTGCCAAGGCCAAAGTGAGGCCGGATTTTGAAACCACCTATGACGCCGCCTGTATCATGGTGATCCAGGACGAAAATGCATGGGTGAAGGCCGCCTTTGAGAAGTCCGATTTTGGCACAAACGCCGTTGTGAGTGTTGTGACAAACAGGGTTTCTGATGATGCAAACGGGTGCAATATAGAGGGAGATTCTGTCTGGCTGCAGATCGCGAGGGTCGGGAATAATTTCGCGGTCCACTACTCTTTGGATGGGCAGAAATACGACATGGTGCGGCTGTTCAGCCTGCCTGTTGACAATACAGTAAAAGTCGGCCTGGAGGCCCAGTGCCCAACAGGTAAAGGCGGATACCGTAATTTCAGTGGCCTGTCCATCGAGAAAAAAACGATCGGGAATTTGCGGGCCGGCCGCTGAGGCTTCATCGACAGGGAAGCGGCGTATCTGCTATTGGAAACGGACGGGACGAAGGAGACTCATTCTGCCCTCCCGTGCCGCATTTGAGGCGGCGGCCCGACGCGGTGGGCGGCGCGGTGAGAGTGTTTATAAACCTGCCAAAATGCCTTTCATAACTTTTCCAGGCTGATGGAGCAGGACGGATGCAAGCTGAGCAGAAGGGGCATAGCCATGGATGCAGAATTGATCGCCCCGTGCGGGATGAACTGCAGTTTGTGCATCGCTTATCAACTCAGGCAAAATGGCATAAACAAACGGGGTTTTAACAAAAAACATTGTCCGGGATGCCTTCCCAGGGGTGAAAACTGCACACATATGGGGGACGCCTGCGAATTGCTGGGAAAAGGCAGCGTCCGGTTTTGTTTTGAATGCGAAAGCTTCCCCTGCAGGCGATTGAAGGCACTGGATAAGCGCTACCGTACCAAATACCATATGAGCATGATAGACAACCTCAACTGCATCAAGGAACTTGGCCTGGAAGCATTTTTGGAGAAGCAGCGTGAGACATGGCGCTGCACGGCGTGCGGAGCTGTGATTTGCTGCCATAATGGACTCTGTTTGAATTGCAGTATTGATACGCTGCTGATGAACAGAAAATATCGGTGGGGCGGGGAATAGGGTCCGCCGATATCCGCATTTTGGTTATTGCCCAGATCATACAGGCCAGGCCATCACGGCGCTGGTCCCAAAGGACACTGCCAACCCTTCACAAATAGCAGACCCCCCTGGCACCAGGCGGGATACCTGGGTTTTTCATCCCGGTACCTTGCCTTGCGCCAATAACGATAGCCCGGATAAGATGCCCGGGGGAACTGCCGCCTGCCCATTCCTTCCTGCCCTGGGCAAAGTTATGAGCGTCAGCGTACTCAGTCTGTTTCAATCACAACAAGATGCTTGGCAGATGGTTTCTTTATCAATGATAAATTTACCTGCTTTATTTTCTACTCCCAATGTCTCACGATTTTTTCCCAGATTTGCTGCATTTTAATGTATTGCCTATAATGATTTTTGACATTTTTATTGTATTTCTCCAACTCCATTGCTACATTCATAAAATCCTTGCGTCCAAAATAAGCACAAATACTGGGAAGCGATGCTGTAATCTTCGCTCTCATCTCTTCAATTTTTTCCTCATAATGGTCTCGCTGTGTTATAAATAGCAGTAGTGGCTTATATCGCACCCATCCTATGCAAGCATGATAGAAACGATTGACAATTGCTTCAGAATCAGCTTGAATTTTCTTCAGTTTGATAGGAAGCACGCCATTCATCAGATTGCGATAACTTGAAAAGCCGTCATGAAACGTATAACAGGGCACGCGCAATACATTACGTTCGCTTAAACAGGTGCTTAAAAAAGTGTCTTCACCCCGCGCATTCGGCGGATTATAAAATGGACTTGCTCTTGTTGGATCAGTAAGATTTATACATAAGTTTGAACCTGAAATAAACTTGGTATGATTTACTTCCTGAACCTCTTCTGCTTCGTCACTAACCAGAATCCTGGTGTCAGCATAGGTAACACCTCCGTTTTTCATAACGGAATAGATAGTCTCCCAATTTATAATGTCATTGCTTATGGCTTCAATAAAGAGTCGAAAATCGCTTTCAGTCATTATGTCATTGAATTCTATATAGGGAATTGGAGAAATATACCCGCAGTGGTGCCCATTGGTAATATCAGCGTCCTTAATGTATTTCAAGTGAGTGGATAATACTTGCTGGCCGCCCCATATAGCGGTAGATCTTGTATTGGTAACTGCCATTGGATATTCATCATCATCCAAAAAAATAAGAAAATCAATTTTATTTTTCATGGCAAAGTATAGAACAGAATTGCGTTTGCCTGCATATCCTCTGCCAAAAAACAACCGGGCTTCTTCTTTGTCAACAACATTGTTTTTTATTAAATGTTTAATTTCTTCCTGGATAGCAGTACTGCCAATAAAATGTGAACTTTCAACCAAACTAAGAACGTCTTTGCTAACATTTCTATAATCAGTTGATTTGGTGTTTGCATAATTTACATCATAGGCAACAAATAGATTTAAACCAATGCTTCCTTTCTCTGTCAAACCGCCTTCTTTCCAATTATAAACATTTGTTTTCAAAACCTTCTGAAAACTTTTGCGCCCTGTTACAAAGCCTATTCCCACATTTATTTTTTCTGGTTTTTTCATTCTTATTCTCCTCTATCATTCCAAATATCTCTTCCGCCATCAGACTTTGCCAAAATCACTAATGACTCATGCATAAGCTATAGATACCGGTACTTTTCATTGAAGTGTTACCTGCTTTTTGTCCATAATACTTTATGATTTGTGGCACTGTCAATTTTTGTATGCAGCCCGGGACTCCTCATCCCATCCCGTGCCGACCAACTTCCCGGTGACAGGATCAAAGGCCCTCCCCAATAAGGAGAAGCCCAAACCCAGGATGACAACCGGAGGGCTGAAAGCCCTGTGTGTTGGATCAATGGCAAAGGCTCGTACCGCGAAAAGGCCGGGAAGAGGAAGGGGTTCCAGGATTATGCGGCAGCAAGGGAGATCAGCAGGCATCTCAGTGTCAGTTTGGGCGCGGAAAAAAGCTAAATAAAACCCTTGTCTCCAATGAAGACAAGGGTTTTATTTAGGATTATTGTTTAGTTACCTGTTGCGCGGGTTGTGATTCCTGAAGCAGTCGGAGCAGTATACGGGACGGTCGTTGGTGGGCTGGAATGGGACCTGGGTATTTTTTCCGCATTCGGCGCAAACAACATCGTACATCGTGCGGTTTTCGTTATACCCACCGCGGGAACCTCCCGTGTGACGCCCGGAATTGCGGTGTTCAGACCTGCAGCTGGGGCAGCGGCTGGGTTCATTGGTAAATCCTTTTTCGGCAAAGAAGGCTTGCTCTGAAGCAGTGAATGCAAATTCGGCGCCGCAATCCCGGCAGGTAAGGGTCTTTTCGTTGTACATGATGATGTACCTCCAGTTTTTTCTCCCACCGACAGACTTCTCAGTTGTTTCCGCATGGGTCTCTCAGCGATGGGCAAACCCGGAAGATCACCTGCAATGCATGGATGGGTGATTGCATTATAGCACAGATAGCCATCAAAATATCCATCCTCGCAATATTAATATTCTTCCGGGCATCCCATCCGTTGCGCCTTTGCCCGCATGACGGACAGTGCTTTACGGCGCGCCCTTCGCCTTCAGCAGGTCCCGGGAAGCCTCCTGCAGGAACTGACTGAGGTAAACCTCATAGCGCAGGCCCTTTTTGCGTATCAGTTTCCGGTGGGCGCCTTCCTTGCGGAAGCGGCTGGGAAGAGCGGAGGGTGAACAGGGGGCTTCTCCCGCGCCCGCTGGGGTGCCATGGCTCCTTTCCGGTTTCAGGAGGAAGCGTTCCGGGCATCCTTGAGCGCTGGGGTTCCATATGTTAGTATGTGATATGGTGCATGAGCGGATTGTGGGAAAATACACGGCCTGATCCAGCGCGCAGTGCGGTACCAGGACTGCGGAAACAATCGGAATAGTTATACTGATGGGCAATACTGACCAGGAGCAAAGCTTATGATGCGGCCCGTTCGCAATTCAATCCTGCTGAAAATCTCGGCTCTCATCTTCGTTTTATGCCTGATCATTATGGCATATTCGGCAAATAGGCTATACCATGGATGGCAAAGCTATCAGCAGGCAACAGAGCTGCGGATCGTTCAGGATATGACGCGCAACTTTTCGGACGGATTGAAGAATTTCATGTTTGAAAGAGGCAGAATGAATGTTGTCCTCTCCAAGGAGGCGCCGGTTTCGGATGAAAACAAAGCATTTTTAAAGGAACGACGGACTTCTGCCGATGAGGCGTTTTTGGCTGGTTTTGCGGCCATGCAAAAAAACTTCCCGGAGGAAACAGAATACCTTCGCACAGAATACGAGAAAGTAGATGCGTTGCGATCAGTGGCTGATACAGAAGCGGATAAACCGCTTTCCCAGAGGGATCCAGGCATCCGTGAACGATGGTTTGGCTGCTGTTCCGGTTATATAGACACCGTCATCAGTGAAATCAATGTCATTCGCCAGCTTTCACATAACAGCAATATCTCCAACAGCTTCGATGTGGTTGTTGACAGCCTGTACTTCAGGAGCATTGTGGGGAATGAATCCTCCATTATTACCTCAGCAATTGCCGGAAATGGCAAAATCAGCGACGAAGAGCATGCCAAGCTCCAATTTTTATTGGGAAAAGAAGCGCAGGTTTGGTCCGAACTGGAAAAGACGGTCCACATATTGGGATCGGATAAAATTAAGATTGCCCTGGAGAATGTCAGGGATCAATACTACGTAAAATTTCGCCCTGAACAGGAAAGGATCCTTGAACTAGCCATAAAAAACCAATGGTATGATGGCATGGACAGAGAATTGGCAAACCTGTCTGTGCCTGCCCTGCATTCTGTACTGCATCTGAGTGACGAAGCGGTCGATCAAATTGGAATAGAAAATCAAAAAAGCATTCAAAACGGGCTTCAGGGCCTTTTGGCAGGCATCTTCCAATTGACGACTGGCCTGTTTATCGTTGTTCTTATCCCGCTTTTTTTCAGAAGAAAGTTTGTTCAGCCTGTTACCGATATTATTTCAGCCCTGAATGAGATCAGCGTGGGGAAAGTGGAGGGCCAAATCCCCCATACACACAGAGCCGACGAAATTGGAAAACTGGCACACGGCGCTGAACTGCTGAAAAACAGCATCACAGACGAGCAAGCGCTGAAGCGGGAGCTGGAAAACAGTGTGGCCAAACTGGCGGACTTGTCTGTCAAGGATTCTTTGACCGCCCTGTATAACAGGCGATATATGGCAGAACGGTTTGATGAACTGGTAAAGAGGCACACGCGAACGGGCAGAGTGTTTTCTGTGATCATGTGTGATATCGACCATTTCAAGTCGTTCAATGATCGCCATGGGCATGCATGCGGGGACAAGGTGCTGGTCCATATTTCCAGTCAGTTGTCTGCATATTGCAGAGAGTCCGATGTTCTTGCAAGATGGGGCGGCGAAGAATTTCTATTGCTGCTGCCGGACACGAACCAGGAAGGCGCGATGGTTTTGGCGGAAAGAATACGCGTGGGCCTGGAAAACACCAAATATGAGTGCGAACGGTTTAAACTCAGGTTAACCATGACATTCGGCATCGCGGAGTATCGTGAAGCAGAAGACATGGCTGGGACCGCAAAAAGAGCCGACCTGGCATTAATGAAGGGGAAAAGAAGCGGCCGCAATCAAGTCGTCGCCTTTGATGGAGAACCAGGCGAAGATGAACGGGCCGATAGCAGCATACCTGGCGAAATGACATGAACGCCTGCCCGGTTGCCGAATGAGGCCCGGGCGGGGTCCCTTTTGGCCTATCCGGCGAACAGGCAGCGGCAAATGGCTGGCGGAGCCCAGGATACGGAACCTGTTTTGGCTCCGCCCGCCTATGGCAAGCCACTGAAGGCGGGCATAAAGCATCAGCTGAGGGCAATGCGTCAGCAGGCACTTCCGCATCAAAACACCGGGGCAAGCGTTTATGCGCTTGACCCGGGCTGATCAGTGCTGTTCCCGGCCTCCTTAAGGCGCGGCTTTCACCTTCAGCAGGTCACGGGAAGCCTCTTCCTGGAACTGATTGGTGTAAAGCTCATAGTACAGGCCCTTTTTGCGCATCAGCTCCCGGTGGGTACCCTCCTCGCGGATGCGGCCGTCATCGATGAAGAGGATGCGGTCGGCGGAGCGGATGGTGGACAG
>LSQX01063045.1_pt2 | contig 16017 bp, 17 predicted proteins | sample 654561 | NCBI WGS metagenome assembly LSQX01 (sample SAMN04489861, study PRJNA283612) | anaerobic digester metagenome | isolation source: 4 biogas reactors fed with cattle manure at either 37C or 55C with and... | place: Denmark: Kongens Lyngby | collected 2014 | reverse complement strand
CTGACAGCTGAAAACAAAAAATTATGAAGGCATTAGTGAAATTAAAACCCGAAAAGGGTATATGGATGGAGGATGTTCCTGTTCCCTCCATTGGGGTGAATGACGTACTTATCAAGATAAAGAAAACAGCTATCTGCGGTACTGATCTGCATATTTATAAATGGGACGACTGGTCGCAGAAGACCATCAGGACACCAATGACCATCGGGCACGAGTATGTAGGTGAGATTGTGGAGATGGGCAACGGCGTAGAGAACCTGAAGGTGGGTGACCGTGTCACGGGTGAAGGACATATTGCCTGCGGTCATTGCCGTAACTGTCGCCGTGGTAAACTGCATGTGTGTGAGAACTCCATCGGTGTGGGAGTCAACCGTGACGGGTCTTTTGCCGAGTACCTCTCACTGCCGGCCGCGAACGTGGTGAAGCTCGACCCGCGCATCTCCGATGAGATTGCTTCCATCATGGATCCTTTTGGCAATGCCACACATACGGCGCTCTCGTTCCCGTTGATCGCTGAAGATGTGCTGATCACCGGTGCAGGCCTGATAGGCAGCATGGCCACCGCCATCTGTCGTTTTGCCGGAGCCCGCTACATCGTGGTGAGTGATCTGAGTGAATATCGTCTGGATATTGCAAGGAAGATGGGTGCTACAGTCACTGTCAATCCTTCAAAAGGAGAGACCATTGCACAGGCAGTTGAAAAGCTGGGTATGCGCGGTTTTGACGTGGGACTGGAGATGTCCGGCTCACCGGCCGGATTCCGCGAAATGATTGACAACATGTACAACGGATCAAAAATTTCACTATTGGGTATACTGCCCAACAATACCACAGTCGACTGGAATGAAATCATCTTCAAGGCACTCACGCTGAAGGGCATCTACGGTCGTGAGATGTGGGAGACATGGTACCAGATGGAACAGATGATCATATCCGGTCTCGATCTGTCACCCATCATTACGCATCGTTTTTCTATTGATGAATTCCAGAAAGGATTCGATGTGATGGAAAGCGGACAGTGCGGGAAAGTGATCCTGAGCTGGGATTAATCATCTGCCTGAAGCATTGAGGGAGAAACAACGAGGTGGCGTTCCTTTTAAAGTAACGTCACCTCGTTTTATTTTTTGATGAATAAAGTCAGGATCTGAACAGGTTGATCGCTTTGTCGAGAATATTGGTCTTTTTCAGGGTGACCGCTTCCTCTTCCTCTTTTTCATCCTCTTCCGGCTCATGGAGATATGTGTAATCATCTATCAGGCTGCTGTTTTCAATTTTCCAGTTGTTCACCGTCACCACCTCCTCAAGCAACATTTTCATCTGATCGGCGGCAATCTTCATCAGCCCGCTCTGGAGCGCTGCTTTCTTCACCTGTTCCTTCGCCAGATCCTGTATCTGCTGCAGATCTTTTCTGCCGATAAAATTAAAAAGATCATCCTCGAAATAGTAATAGTTGAAGTCGGTCTCAACAGAGAAAATTTCCGGTTTGGGGAAATCAATCAACCGCAATTGTTTGTTCTCTTCATCAATCTCCCATTTGCATTTGTTCACATCGTAACCTATCAACACCCTGGCACGTACAATCACCAGTGCTTTTTTGGTGGAGGGGATGAATTTGAGCAGTTTCTTCGTGTTCTCATAGTTGTAAATCTCGTTCAACTGTCCTTCTGCCACCACAATCTTAAACACTTTCTTCACGCTTTCAACGACCGTGTGTGAGCTTGTCACTGACCCGGAACGGCCCCTGCGTGCACTCCGGAGTTGAGAAATAAGGTAGGTGATCACTCCCCCGATAAGCAGTCCAAAGAACATCACACCCAGCATATTCGCGTTACCGGCGTAGGTGGGTTTGAAAAATGTGCGATAGAGATATCCCGCTATCAACAAAAGGAGAATAGCTGCAGCTATAACGCCGATTGTTTTTGCGAACTTTTTGGTCATAGTTAAGTTGTTTGTAATAGAACACAAAAGTAGGTATAAAGGTTTGATAAAAGCATAAAAACTCTTTCTCTGTTATCTTATGTTAGCGACGAGATCTAATGAACTCAATTTGAAAAATTATCTGTAATTTTGTGGATCAAAAACAGACAGGAAAGCAGGGAAAGAACCAAAACAATCATATTGAACGAGCATCTGAGTGAACTCACTCTAGCAGATGATCGTTGCGTATGACATCTACCATTATAAAAAAAATATATGAAGCAACTTATTATACTCCGGCACGGAAAAGCGGAACAGGATACCATGGCAAAAGATGATTATGATCGCGTGCTCACGGAACGTGGTCGCAAAAATGCTGCAGGCATGGGTGACTTTATACTCAAACGATCGGGAATCCCCGATCTGATACTCGCTTCATCGGCGAGAAGAGCACACGAAACTGCTATCCTCGCAGCCGCCGCTATCACTTATCCTGAAGAGGAAATTCAAACAGACCAGAACCTCTATTTTGCCCCTGCGAGGTGGATACTGAACAATGTCTCCAAGTTGTCTGATGAGGTGAACAGTTGCCTCTACGTTGGCCACAACCCGGGAGTCACCGACCTGATCAATGATTTAGGGGTGCGGCTCGATAATCTACCCACCGCTTCGGCAGTATGTTTTGAATTCAATGTAGACTCATGGGTGGATATTTCAGCGGAACGTGCCAACTTCATGTGGTTGAAACTGGCCAAAGAGCTATGATGAAAAATAAAGTGCCGTTAACAGCTCACGCCTCCTTTTGCATGTTTTTCTCATAGGATGATGAGAGTATGTGATAAGCTTTCGTCCGGAATGCGAGGAGTGACAGTAGTAACATGAAAAGACCGGCAAACACAAACGTAAGAGCGATACCACGTGTGCTGCCTTCTCCCAGCATCCATCCAAACGCCTCTTTACCTGAACCACTTTCCATGTATGGGATGATCGAGGATTGTGCCAGCGGACCAATGATGAAGATGGAGATGGGGGTTACCGCAGATTCAACTGTTTGCGCGAATCCAAACACACGCCCTTGTATCGATAATGGTACCACCGTCTGAATAATGGTCTGTTCACCCGCCTCAACAACCGGTACGATTAACATATAGAGAAACATACCTCCAACAAATAGCACAGGCCACTCACGAAGAGTAAAGATGATACAGATCAGGCTTATGATTACATAACCTCCCAGTAGTGAACGAAGGGGTTTTTTACCCAACCCCAGTTTACCTATCATTAGTCCGCCAATGATAAAACCTATACCGGTAAAACCAAGTATAATGCCCCATACCTCTACCGGGAAAAGAGTGAGTCCGTAGGGATCGAGCAATACAGCAAATGCACCACCAATAAAATTATTGAATGTGGTGAAGAATATCAACGCCAGTAACCCCGGGACATAATGAATTGCCCTGAATGCTCCTCGAAAATCGATTTGCGTCTGCTTAAGATGAGCATCATGTACAATATGCTCTTCGGGGACTTTAATAAAGAAGAGATCCAGCAGCGTGGCTGCCGATAACAGGAGTGTAATGTAAATAGCCCAGTCCATACCCAGAAACCCAATGATCAGTCCGCTAAATACCATGTTTGCAATCATACCAAAGCCCTGGATGGTGCCAATAAGCCCGTTGGCACGTCCGTAATCCTCTTTTGGCACAAGAATAGAAACGGTTGTTGAGAGTGCGATACCTCTCAGGTTTCCGGTAAGTGCACCTAATAGCAGCGGCAGTGAAAATAGCCAGAAGACGGGAGAAGACATATCGGCAATATCGGCCTTGTCTGAAAAGATAAAGATGGCGCTGGCCAGCAGCAACAGGAACATTGTAACCAGTGATGCTCCCATCATCACATTCTTTTTCTTGTGCTTATCTACGATCGTACCGAAAAACATGCTGGATATAGTCACCAGTAACATATAGGTTCCACTGAGTACGGAAAGGACCAGTATCGATTTTGTTTCGAGATAGATCCAGAAACTGAATGCACTCCAGAGCAGATAAGCGCTTGTATTGGCTACGGCTATGTTGATAAGAACTCGAATAAATCGATTCATCGTACGTTTTTTCATATAACCAGACCCACAAAGAACAGATGAGTGGAATAGATTGTTTTGTCTGATTTGCTTAAGTGGTATTTATGAGACATCAATTCTAACGAACAATTGAATAACCTGACTCTTTTTCGCCCTGTTTTCGTGCATCATTCCCCCTCTCTTCGTTGGGTAATCTCCGTATCTCCTTCGTATCTCCTTCGAATATCCTTCGAATATAGTCCAAATTTATTCGAAGTTGAAAAGAGTATGTTACTATTCAATGAAGGTAGAAATTAATACGATATCGGGCAATATATAAGGCATGGTCATGCCCTGTACCATTTGAAGACAAACAGGCCATTATTTGGTTATCTGTTAATCAGTACGTTTATTTGTCAAAGTAATTACCCCGGGTTTGCAGTCATTGCTGCGTGACGCGAGACTACATTTTTAACAATCTACACATATCTGAAGAGCAGCCATGATACCAGCAGGGTGAGCAGGATATTGAATGTTTGAGCTGTAAGGAATGACCAGATGTATTTCGTGTTCTCTTTTTTGAAAATATAACGGAAATCGGTCTCCAGACCTATACAGACAAAAGCAAGCGAGAACAGCAGTCCCCGGGCTCCCTTGTTGGCTACGCGAGATAACTCTTTACCCATTTCTGCATCGAATGCGAAACTGAAAACCAGGGAGGCAATGAGAAATCCGAGGACGAATTTCGGAAACCGTTCCCACAGGACACTGCCCGAAGGCCGGATATCACTGTTTGAGCCTTTGTAGGACCAATAGATGGAGATGGCAAAAGCGGCTACACCAAGTAGTACGTTCTGTGCCGATTTGATGATGACACTGTACTGCTCGGCTGTCTCCCCGATAAACTTACCGGAAGCCACCACTGCGGCAGTAGTGTCAATGGTGCCGCCCAGCCATGCACCTGCCACCTCTTCACTTAAGCCGATCATTTTAGCAATGTATGGCAGCAGATACATCATCGGGATAGCGATGATGAGAACAAGGGAGATGACAAAAGAGAGTTTCTTGGGATTCCCTTTGATGGCACCGCTTGTAGCGATAGCTGCGGACACACCGCAGATGGAGACGGCACTGGAGAGCAGTATCGACATCTCCTTATCAATCCTGAAAGCTTTGGTCGCGATCCAGAAGCTGAAATACCAAACGGAGAGAACCACAATTACTGCCTGCACCATCCCCAGCGCACCGGCTCTCATGATCTCATTGAAGAGGATGGAACTACCCAGTATCACCAACCCTGCTTTGATAAAGTACTCACTTTTCACGGCAGGTGCCATCCATTTGGGTAAACCAATGGTATTACGTATGAGTAGTCCTATTATAACGGCAAAAAATACCGACTCAAGACCAATTGTTTTGATGGGTGAAAGAGCAGCGATGTAATTTGCCAGCCAGGCAAGCGCGTAAACAACCACAAAGGAGAGAAGGAAGCTACCCCTATCTTTGTTCCCCATAAAGAGATAACCCAGGTAAGTCAGCGCGGCTACAATCACAGACATGAAGATGTAGTTCTTCATCACCGACGGCAGGAAAATCACAAGAAAGAGGATTATAGCACCAATAATTGTAGCAACCCAATCTTCACCTTTCAATGATTTCAACATAGACAAACAGTTTTTATTTACTCATATTGAGTATCGAATTTCTAATATGACTTCTGACCGAATTGCAAAAGTAAATATTTTTTGCAAAACTTTAACCATAATGACTCATTTTCTTCAGATGTATAAACGGCATTAACAGAGCAAAAACAACCATTGGTCGATAAAAATGTGCAGTTAATCTATTTCATTTGTATGGACCTCACTTTGAACTTATTTTTGTGAGCGAATTCTATCATGTTCAATTGATTTTATTGTAAAAGCATTATGAAGAAAGTTTATTCTTTACTGTTATTAGCCCTCTCATTCACAATCTCAGTGATGGCACAGGCACAATCAAACAGTTCCATCTCGGGGAAATTGATCGACAAAGAGTCGGAGAAACCGGTTGAACTGGCAAATGTGCGCATTTTGAAAAAATCGGACAGTACTTTTGTCACAGGTAAAGCATCCGACGCCAAAGGCATATTTAACATCCCTATTAGAAACGGTGAGTACATTGTGCATATCTCATTTATCGGATACAATGATGTCTATCGCGATGTGCAAGTGACATCATCCCTTCCCGGAGTACAATTAGGGAATATCTCCATGAGCAACGACAATATCCTTTTATCTGAAACGGTTGTTACCGCCAAGGCTTCTGAGATTGCGGTGAGAGGAGATACGCTGGAGTACAATGCCGATTCCTACAAGGTGACCGAGAGCGCCGTAGTGGAGGATCTGCTGAAAAAAATGCCGGGTGTGGAGATTGACAAAGACGGTAAAATCACAGTAAACGGCAAAGAGATCACAAAGATACTGGTTGATGGTGAGGAGTTCTTCAGTGATGATCCGAAAGTGGCATCCAAGAATCTACCAGCTAAAATGGTCGATAAGCTCCAGGTGCTGGAAAGAAGGACGGAGCAGGCGCAGATGACCGGATTCGATGATGGTGAGGAAGAGAACGTGATCAACCTTACTGTCCGCCCCGGAATGAAAGAGGGATTGTTTGGCAATGCATTTGCGGGATACGGCAGTAAAGACCGCTATGAGGGTAATGTGATGGCCAATTACATGAAAGACAAAGATCAATACACCTTTCTGGGAGGTTTGAACAACACCAATAATGCCGGATTCTCTGACATTGCCTCCTCCATGTTCAGTGGCAGGGGAGGCGGTGGTGGCAGAGGGATGTTTGGTGGCAGCAGTGGAATATCCACATCGGCCAACGCAGGGGGTAACTTCAGCAAGCAGTTCACACCCAAGTTGAAACTTGGTGGTAACGTGCGTTATGGATCCACCGATACCAATGTTGAATCGGGTGTCTTTTCACAAAATATTCTCAGCGCTGGCAACACGCTTGAGAATGAGAAGAATTGGTCGAACAGTATAAGCGAGAACTTTAATATGGACCTGCGTCTTGAATGGGAGCCCGATTCTGCGACCATGGTGATCTTTCGCCCGGCCGCATCTTTTTACAACAACCAGCGTGAAGAGACCGGTGACTTTTTCACCCTCCGCGAAGCGACAGGAGATACAATCAACAACGGTGACTCGAGGAATTCCTCCGAAGGTACCGGCAAGAACCTCTCCTTCAGGCTAGATGCAAGCCGTGAGCTGGGCAAGGAGGGCAGAATAGTGAGCATACAGGTGCGGGGACAGGCCAATGACTCTGAGAACACCGGCGCCAACCGGTCAGGAACATTCTATAATGGTACCCGTCCCGACGACCTGATAGATCAGCGCTTCACCAACACCAGTGACAGCCGTAACTGGCGGGGATATCTCTCCTATGTGGAACCGTTGGGCGATGCGCACTACCTGCAGCTGGCATATCAGTACAATCAGAATTTATCGGAATCGGACAGAGATACCCGTTCACAGGACGAATCAGGTGAATACACCCTTCTCGATCCTGACTACAGTAAAAGGCTGGAAAACAATTTTGTAAACCAGGAGATAGAAGCCAACTTCAAGGGAGTAAGAGAGAAATATGACTACATGTTTGGTTTCTCCATGCAGCCCTCCTCCTCCCGCAGCAAGACATATGTCGGTAACGAAATGATCTTTGACGGTGAACAGAAAGTGATCAACTACTCACCCATGGCACAACTCAATTATCGCTGGAGCCGTACGCAGAACCTCCGCATACGCTATTACGGTGATACAGAGCAGCCGTCGCTGACACAGCTCTCTCCGGTGGTGGATGTAACGAACCCGCTGAATATTAGTTATGGTAATACGGATCTCAATCCCTCGTTCGAGCATCGCATCAACATCCGCTACCAGCAGTCGAACCCGGAGAAGGCGAGTTCTTTCAACACCTTCATCAACGCCGGTTATATGACCAATGATATCGTGTCTGCCACTATCACCGATGTGAATACCGGACGCAGGGAGACAACCTACCAGAATGTCAAAGGCAACTGGAACGCCAACGGAAGGATGATGTTCAACGTGCCGCTGGGTAACATCAAGTTCTCACTATTCTCCATGTCATTTGTAAGCTATAATCAGAGTAAAGGATACGCCAAGTCGATTACAGATGAAGATGAATCGAAAGTGTTTACCAATGATGATCTTAACATCAATAACCGCCTTTCACTGATGGAGATGCTGGGACTGAATTACCGTTCCGACCTGTTCGACTTCTCTTTGAGGGGTAACGTCAATTTCAATAACGTGACCAATAGCCTTGAAGGACAACAGGACCAGCAGTATTTAAACTACGGCAGTAGTGCGAATACATCAATCTATCTGCCATGGGACATGACGCTGGAGAGCGATATCAACTACTCCACCAACTCCGGCTATACCGATGGCTACGAGCAGAACGAATGGCTCTGGAATGCATCAATCCAGAAAGCACTGTTCAAACAAAAGAACGGCACACTCCGCTTTAAGATTTATGATATCCTGCAGCAGAGAAGCAACATCAGCAGAAGCGTCACGTCAAACTATATCCGTGACACCACAACCAATACCCTTACAAGCTATTTTATGGTCCATTTCATTTACCGGTTCAACATATTCAAAGGAGGTGCCACCCAGCAGGATATGATGCAAGGCAGAGGTTTCGGTAGTGGCATGAGGCCAGGAGGTGGTCATGGCAGATGATGATGACCTAATAATTTTAATATATTTGTGATATGGATCAGCCATTCAATCAAAAAAAGGGAAGTATCTGGAACAACGTCTTTGTTCACCTTCTCCTGTGGGGAGTGATTTTCATCCTCCCATACTTCTTCATGGACTCGGAGCGTATCTTCACCTGGAAGCCGTTTATGCGATCCATTCCCGAAATGCTGGGATTCATGCTGGTCTTCTATCTGAATTTTTTTGTACTGATCGATCAACTTTTACACAAGGGGAAAACAAGGCCGTTTATATTCTACAATCTGCTACTCATTATCGTTGTCTCATTTCTGATGCATTACAGCAGGGAACTACTTGAGTACCTGCTTCCGGAATTGAGACCCAGATGGCGGGGCAGAATGCCCAAATTCTTCCCCTGGCTGTTTATCGTACGTAATTCCACCTCTCTCTTTTTAATGATGGGATTGAGTGTGGCCCTGAAAATGACGGTACGGTGGTTTGAGGTGGACAGTGAACGCAAGGAGTTGGCAAAAGCTAAATCTGAAGCTGAACTGCAGAACCTGAAGAATCAGATCAATCCCCATTTCCTGCTTAACACACTTAACAATATTTATGCGCTGATAGAGTTTAATCCTCCCAAAGCCCAACAGGCCGTGATGGACCTGAGCAAGTTGTTACGCCATCTGTTATACGACAATAATCAGGCTTTCGTATCGTTAAGCCAGGAGGCTGACTTCATGCGTAACTATATTGAATTGATGCGCATACGGCTGGCCGACAATGTGACGCTGACAACAGATTTTTTCTATTCAGAAACAAGCACCACCAAAATTTCTCCATTAATTTTTATATCTTTGATGGAGAATGCTTTTAAGCATGGTATCAGTGGTGATAAGCCATCATTTATCAATGTCTCGCTCAAAGAACATCCCGATGGGAAGGTGGAGTTTGTCTCCAAAAATAGTTATTTTCCCAAGACGGATTACGATAAAAGCGGCAGCGGCATTGGGTTGGAGTTGGTAAAGAAAAGGCTGGAGTTGCTTTACCCGAACAACTATCTGTGGCATACAACCATTGAAGATAATGTCTATTCAACCGTACTGGTGATTGATACAAAAAAACAAGAAGATGACACTAAATTGCTGGATCGTGGATGATGAGCCGCTGGCTCTCTCACTGCTGGAATCATATGTGCAAAAAACATCTTTTCTGCGGTTAACGGGTAAATACAGCAACGCACTCACTGCCATGAAAAACATTGCAGAAGAGAGGGTAGATGTGATTTTTCTGGATATCCAGATGCCGGAGGTAAATGGAATGGAGTTTGCCCGTACCATCAGTAGCAGCACACGTGTCATCTTCACCACTGCTTTCAGTGAGTATGCTGTGGAAGGTTACAGGGTGAGTGCCCTTGATTATCTGCTCAAGCCCTTCTCTTTTGCCGATTTTCTTTTAGCTGCAAAGAAAGCATTAAGCTGGTTTGAGATAACCGGGGCAAAACCGGTACCTGAGCCGGTACAGGAGAAAAGAGCGATATTCGTGAAGTCGGAATACAAACTTATTCAGGTATTGTATGACGAGATACTGTATATTGAGGGGCTGAAAGATTACGTGAAAATATTTATTGAAAGTGATAACAAGCCCATCCTCTCATTGATGAGTCTCAAATCACTAGAGGAGGAGTTACCATCTGAAAGGTTTATGCGGGTGCATCGTTCCTATATCATTCAGAGAGCAAAAATCTCGAGCATCAACAAAAACCGTATTGTGATGGGCAAGAAACAGATACCGGTAGGAGAGACCTATCGCAAGCATTTTATGGCTGCCATAGAGAAGGGGTAGCCTGAAATCAAAAAAGTGAATGCACCCCCAACAATAAAAGCCGCTCAACCCGACAGATTGAAGCGGCTTATATTGTTGGTCAGGTTAATGACTTACGAGAGAAATGCCGTAAGCATCCATACATTCTTCTCTTGTCCCGATATATAATCACCCATCAGGGCAACAGTACCCTCATCGTTAGCTTCAGAGGCTGTCTCAAGCAGCTGCCGTTCCAGGCCGATCAATACCTTCATGTCGTCAAGGATAAGCCTGATAATCTCTTTCGCATTGCTGACAACTCCACTCTCCTTGATGGTGGTGGCTTTCAGGTACTCACTGTAGTTATGCGCAGGAACACCACCTAACATCAGTATGCGTTCTGCCACTTCATCCACTTTTGCAGCTGTGTCATCATAAAACTCTTCGAACCTGGCATGAGCTCCGAAAAATTCAATTCCTTTCACATTCCAGTGAAAGCCACGCAGGTTGGTATAATAAAGCTGGAGATTTGCAAGTAGTTCCTGCAATCCCTCTACTGTTTTTTTTGTACTTTTCAAATCCAGTTGTAAATAATCCAATGTTTTCATAATTCAGCTGTTTTAATTGTTTTTGTTTATGTCTATTGCAAATATATAGATAAATAACATAACAAAAAAATATTTACATCTCAATATTAGATAGATTTTCTCTATCTCTCTGTTCATTCTGCTGCATGGCTTTAATGGTTTCATCCATCAGGTGTTCAAGTTCCCAGCCCAACAATTCAGCCCCCTCCCTGATTACCTCACGGGAGCAGCCAGCAGCAAATTTTTTGTCTTTGTATTTCTTTTTCAGCGACTGAACCGTTAAATCGAGCGTGCTTCTGCTCGGTCGCATCAAGATGGCTGCACCTATGAGACCTGTAAGTTCGTCAGCAGCATAGAGCACTTTTTCCATCTGATGTTCCGGTTTCACATCGTTCTGTGTGAATCCGTAAGCGTGAGAAACCACGGCACGCTTGATTTGAGGGTTAATCCCTTCGGCGTCGAAAATCTCACACACCTTTATACAGTGTTCGTCGGGGTATTGTTCAAAATCGAGGTCATGCAACAATCCCACCAACCCCCAGAAGTCCGTTTCGCTACCATAGCCCAGTTTAGCAGCAAAATAACGCATCACCGCTTCCACCGTTGAGGCATGTTGTAGGTGAAAAGGTTCTTTATTGTATTTTTCAACCAATGCAAATGCCTCTTTCCTTGTAATTCCGGGATTTAATCTGCCACTGTTCTCCACAGGTAATCTATCCAGTATCATCTTTATGCTTGTTTTCTTTCCATTGAGCAATCATGGAAAATGAATTTCCAGTAAAGATATATTTTTTTCAACCAATTGAAAAGATAAAATCCATTCGTATATTTGCGAACAATAAAACAATTCGTATATTTGCGAATTGAAACGAATCAGGAGTAATAGTAATTATGTCCAAAAAAGAATTCACTGAAGAGCAGATGAAAATTTCCCGAATCGCCAAGGCACTGGCTCATCCGGTAAGGATTGCCATTTTGCAACTGCTGGCTAACCAAAACTGCTGTTATCATGGCGACATGTCTGAAATCATACCGGTAGCCAAGAGCACTCTCTCACAGCATCTGAATGAGCTGAAGGAAGCAGGGTTGATACAGGGGGAATTTACACCTCCCACTGTGAAGTACTGCATCAACAAGGAAAACTGGGAGAGTGCAAGAGAAATAATAGAGACTTTTATTGACAACATTGCACAGGTAAAAAGATACTGCTGACAAAATTGTTTCTCACTTACTATGAGACATTTCGGCAACAAATTTACAGATTCGAAATAAAAACGAATAATCTTCAATGAACCAATTAAAATTTAAAAACGTATGAAACGAGTTCTTTTTATCTTAATGGCAGCAATCACTTTAACCTCCTGTGGTAGCACAAACGAGAAAAAAACCAATGCAGCTGAGACTTCCGCAGATGCTTCAGTGAACAGCTCAGAAGCAGCCTCTATTGCGAGCGCCGATCCTGCAACGGTATATGTCTATTATTTTCATGGGAAACAGCGCTGCAAGACCTGCATAGCAGTTCAAAATTCCGCTCAGGAAACAGTGAACCGGATGTATGGTGACAATCAGAAAGTGCAATTTTTGGAAATAAAGACCGATGAAGCAGAGAACAAGGAACTTGTGGACAGGTATGGGGTGACATGGAATGCACTGATCGTTGCGAAAGGTGATGACCATATCGACCTGACACAATATGCATTTGCCAATGCCGTGAGCAATCCTGAGGATTTGGGAGAGAAACTAAAGGGTGAGGTGGAGCAGAGGCTTTAAAAGAAAGAATAGCGCTGAACAATGATGAATTTTCTTCAGAGCCTGACAGATGGCTCGAGCTGGCCAATGCTCACTGCATTCCTACTGGGACTGATGACAGCCATCAGCCCCTGTCCGCTGGCCACGAATATCACAGCCACCGCCTATCTGAGCAAAGACATCACCATCAAAAAAAGGGTGTTGTACAACGGCCTTTTTTATACACTTGGAAGGATGTTTACCTATACGGTGCTTGGCATGCTCTTCTTTTTTGGTGCAAGCCAGTTTAAGATTGCCGGTCTCTTGCAGGGTCTCGGCGGTATCTGGCTGGGTGTGGCTCTACTGTTGATTGGCATCTTTATGCTTGATATCATACAGCTGAACATGCCCGGCGTGGGGAAGCTGACGGATAAGTTCGGCAACAAGAAGGGTAAGAAAACCTACTGGGATGCTTTTCTGCTGGGACTTTTGTTCGCACTGGCGTTCTGTCCCTATAGCGGCATGCTCTATTTCGGCGGGTTGATACCGATGACGATCGCCTCTGCATCGGGATTGTTGCTGCCGCCGATTTTCGCCATAGCCACAGGTCTCCCGGTGATCATCATCGCATGGCTCCTGGCCTATAGCGTGAGCAATATAGGTAAGTTCTACAACAGAATGAACAGTTTTCAAAAGTGGTTCAAGCGTGTGGTTGCAGCACTGTTTATGATAATAGGCGCTTATTATATCATCATCAGTCTCTGAATAAAAAATGAAAGAATAACATCAACAAATAACAATCAACAAATAAAATAATTATGGAAGTATTGGTATTGGGACCCGGCTGTAAAAAATGCGTTTTGACCTACGACGCCATCAGAAAAGTGGTGAATCAGACCGGAGCAGAGGTGTCCCTCCGCAAGGTGGAGGACATTATGGAGATCATGAAGTTTAACGTGATGACGACACCGGCAGTGGTGGTCGACGGTGAGGTGAAGGTGAAAGGTCATGTACCATCCGAAGCAGAGATAAAAAAGATTATTGGTCTTTAAACAGCAGCATATCAGATATTACAGTAACCGCGCAAACGACGTGGAACGATATTGTGTTGTCTGTAAATGAAAAAAATGGAAACAAAAAAAGAATTAAAATATCTGGGTTTAATGGTGCTTCTTTTCGGGTTGATCTTCTTTCTTCCCATCAGCAGTGAGCGTTTTATGACCGCCATCACCGCCACCCTCGACCTCTCCAAATGGTACGCACAGGAACATGTGATCCTCTGTCTGCTTCCGGCATTTTTTATTGCCGGGGTGATTGCCGTATTCATTAGCCAGGGATCGGTGATACGGTACTTCGGTGCGAATGCCAACAGATGGCTTTCCTACAGCGTGGCATCGGTTTCGGGAGCCATCCTCGCGGTCTGCTCCTGCACCATTCTCCCACTCTTTACAAGTATCTACAAGCGGGGAGCAGGTCTGGGACCTGCTGTCGCCTTCCTCTACTCGGGCCCGGCCATCAGCATCCTCTCCATCATTCTCACCTGGAGCATCCTCGGCACGGAGATGGGCATTGCGCGGATGATTGGAGCTGTCCTTTTCTCGGTCATGATCGGACTGGTGATGGCATTTATCTACCGCAAGGAGGAGAAAGCAAAACAGGAGGAGCAGATGAACTTCGAGGCACCACCGGCAAAACGTCCGGTGTGGCAGACGATGTTCCATTTTTTTACGCTGGTGCTTATCCTGGTGGCTGCCAACTGGGGTGCACCCGCATCAGGTGACACTGCAAGTGTATGGTTCTATCTCTTCAGCTACAAATGGTACATCACCGGCTTCCTGTCGCTGATGCTTGCCTGGTCGCTGATAAAGATTCTGAAGATTAAATGGCAGTGGGTATTGCTGGGTGTTGTTGCAACAGCACTGTCGGCACTTCTTGCCGGCCATTTTATCCCCGACCCAAAACTGGCGCCGATGGTGCCGATGGTTGTGGGTATAGCCGCGCTTGCTGTGGTGACCCTCTTCGACCGGAACGATGAGGAGAACAGGGAGTGGACGCTCTCTGCCTGGGGTTTTGCCAAGCAGATCATGCCGCTGCTGGCCATCGGGGTGGTGACCGCCGGGTTCCTGCTGGGATCGACGCACGACAATGTAGCCATTCCCGGCGTGGTGCCCAACGAGTGGATTGAGTGGGCTGTAGGAGGGAACTCTCTTTTTTCCAACTTCTTCGCCAGCTTCACCGGGGCATTCATGTATTTTGCCACGCTCACCGAGGTACCTATTGTGCAGGGACTGCTCTCCAGTGGTATGGGTAAAGGTCCCGCGCTGGCACTGCTGCTTGCCGGACCATCGCTCTCACTGCCGAACATGCTGGTGATCCGTGGTGTGATGGGGACCAGGAAGACGCTTGTATACGTGGTGCTGGTGATGATCATGGCTACCTTCTCCGGAATGGTTTATGGTACGTTCTTTTGACAATAAACCGTTGGTAACACGATTCTGTTATAATAGTTCACATTTTAAAAATCAATTTAATTTATTTCAAGATGAAAATACTTATTCTTTGTACCGGCAACAGCTGCCGCAGCCAGATGGCACATGGTTTTTTGCAGCGTTTCGATGAGAAGTTAACTGTTCGTTCGGCCGGAACCGAACCTGCCCGGCAGGTAAACCAAACCGCCGTCAAAGTGATGAAAGAGGTGGGGATTGATATCAGCCATCATACGCCCCAAATGGTAGACCAGTACATCAAAGATGAATGGGATTATGTGATTACGGTATGTGACCATGCCAACGAGACATGTCCTCTTTTTACGGGGAAAGTGAAACAGCGGTTGCACATGGGCTATGAGGACCCATCCCATGCAAAAGGAACTGAAGAATTTATTTTGAGCGAGTTTTACAGGATTCGCGATCAGATAAAAAATGATTTTCACAAATTGTATATAGAGCAATTAAAACCTCAGTTATGAAGTCAGAGGATTTAAAAGAGGTGGTGAAGCGCAAGTATGGAGCTATTGCCAATCACAGTTTACAAATGGCTCCATTATCCTGTTGCGGATCTTCAGGATGCTGTGGCGAACTGGAATTCAGCATGATTGGCGATGAATATCAACATGTGGAAGGCTACAATCCTGATGCCGATTTGGGGTTAGGCTGTGGTATCCCTACCCAATTTGCAGATATAAAGA
>LSQX01140723.1_pt1 | contig 16019 bp, 13 predicted proteins | sample 654561 | NCBI WGS metagenome assembly LSQX01 (sample SAMN04489861, study PRJNA283612) | anaerobic digester metagenome | isolation source: 4 biogas reactors fed with cattle manure at either 37C or 55C with and... | place: Denmark: Kongens Lyngby | collected 2014 | reverse complement strand
ACGTTCAGCCCGCCAATGCTTGCGATATTTCCGCGTAAGAATTTCTCAAGCTCATCAGGCTCAAGCTCAATGTGCCGGTAATTTTCATTTCCAAGCAGCGTATAAATACGCGAAGAATAGCTATGACCAAGCTTTCGTCCAAGAAGCCCGTACATTTTCACTTTATTTTCTTTCATTTTTAATCATTCATCAGCGTAACAGCCGAGGAAATCAAAGACTGGGCAATCCCTCTCAAGTTCCTCAAGCAGCGACATAACGCCCTCGTCACGCACTGACGCGCCTAATTCGATAATGAAATTATATTCAAAATCGCTTCCGGGCACAGGTATGCTCTCAAGCTTCGTCATATCAATTTCACGTGCCGCAAGACGCTGGAGGATGTTGTAAAGCGCTCCCGGTTTGTTGTCGACACCAGCTACAATACATGTTCTGTCTGAACCTGCGTAAATAACAGGCTCGTGCGAGACACAGAAAAAGCGCGTGTAGTTATTATCACTGTCGCCAATATCGGAGCGCGCGATTTCAAGCCCATATACTCCGGCACAGTAAGCTGACGATATAGCGGCGGCATGAGAATCGCCGGACTCGGCTACCATGCGTGCAGCGACCGCTGTGTTTTCGCACGGAATGGCACGTACCTTTCCGCCAAGCGAATCAAGGAAATGCGAACATTGTCCGAGCGCTTGCTCGTGCGAATATATTGTCGTTATCTCTGACGGATCAGCGCCGGGCATCGTCAGCAGCTCATGCCGTATCTGCACTGTTGTTGAACGCACGACATAGCAGCCGCGAGTGCGTAATAAATCAAATACGGCGCGCACTGAACCGTTTGTGCTGTTCTCCGCCGGCACAACACCATGTGAGCAAAATCCCTTTGTTACTGCGTTAAATACGCCTGCAAATGTCTTGAAAAAGACTATACTAGCAAGCGGGAAAAGTTTTTCGGCTGCTCTTTGCGAATGCGAACCTTCAATTCCCTGCACCGCTATGCGTCCGCCACGCGGGAAAGTAGTCTCTGCCGGTTTAAGCGAACGCTCAATAAGCGTGCGAACAGCCGACGGCTGGTTCCCAGCTAAAAGATCCGACTGATACGCCCTTGATAACTCGATTATTGAAGCAAAAAGCCTGTGGGCATATATGCCCATACTACGCTCTCTTGCCACTTCATACGCACGCGCGAGAATTTCGCGCTCGCGTGCTCTGTTCTGCAGCGGTAATCCAGCCGCCTGCTTTACCTGTGCCGCACGCTCCGCAAGTTTCATGCGCTCGATGAAAAGACGCAGTATGTCGTCGTCAACGCGGTCTATTTCGCTTCTTGCCTGACTTAAATCCATGCTCTTGTTCCCTGTCTCGTCCATATTGGTAACAGCTCCTATGTTATATATTTGTCGAAATTTGTTATGCAAAAGTCAAATTTTCTTCGCTATTGTAAGTAAATCAAGCATGACAAGCGACGCAACAGCTACCACAACAGGAACCGCTCGCAGCGCCGCACACGGGTCGTGGCGTCCGGTAATTTTTATTTCTGTCTCTGTCATTGTGTCCATATCAACCGTACGCTGAGGCTGCGATACCGATGGTGTCGGCTTTATTGAGGCGCGGAAGACAATCGGCATGCCGTTTGTGATACCGCCCTGTATTCCGCCGCTGTTATTAGTTTCCGTTGCAACAGTGCCACAGCGGATAATAAACGGATCGTTGTTTTTTGATCCGCGCGATGTGGCGCCATCAAAGCCGGAGCCAAACTGCACTCCCGTCAGCGCCGGTATGCCAAAAAGCGCGCGTGAGAGCATATTTTCGACGCCTGAAAACATAGGTTCTCCGACACCCGCCGGCATTCCGATAACGGCACATTCGATTATGCCTCCGACAGAATCACACCCAGCGGCTGCCGCTTCAATCTCAGCCCGCATGCTATCGACAGCGCCTTCATCATATGTCGGTATCTCACGCGACGCTGTCGCGGCAAAATCTTCTTTTGTCGGGTAAAGCGGGAATCGCGAGCCATGCGCTTTACCAACGGATAGAAGCTGCGCGCCGGTATAAATGCCACGCCTCGCAAGGATCTGCGCCGCAATAGCTCCCGCCGCCGTGAGCGGCGCAGTCAGCCGCCCCGAAAAATGGCCGCTGCCGCTCATATCTGCCGCCTCGCCCCATTTTATGCGCGCCGTATAATCGGCGTGAGAGGGACGTGGCGTGCGATAAAAACCGCCGTCTCGGCTGTAATCAGCGGGGCGCGCGTCTTTATTGTAAATGATGGCACAAAGCGGCGAGCCGCATGTGACAATAGCGCCATCTCTCTCCGTCACGCCGGATATAAGCTCCGGCACATCAGCTTCACGCCTGCTTGTCGTAAGTTTGTTTCGGCCGGGCGCACGCCGCGCCATGAAGGCTATTAACTCATCGTAATCTATCGCTTCACCTGCAGGAAGGCCGTCGATGACAACGCCAATTGCGCATCCGTGCGACTGCCCGAAGACCGTTACCTTTACTATTTCACCGAACTGGGATGACATCGACAATACCTCCTACTAAAGCAAAATCATCATAAAATCCGGGGTGCGACTTTGCAACGCACATGGCGTCGGATATTGTAACCTCGCTGCGGGCAACGACCCCCGCGACGGTTGCCGCCATTGCTATTCTATGGTCTCCCCGACTGTTGACAAAACCGCCTTTGATATCCCCGCCCCTGATGGTGATTGTACCGTCAACATCAGACGCATCACCGCCAAGCGAGCGTATCATATCAACAACAGCGGAAACCCTGTCGCTTTCCTTGTGCCTGAGCCGCTCAACGCCGCGAATGACAGTCACCCCTGTCGCCGCCGCTGCAACAGCGGCAAGCACCGGAACAAGATCGGGTATATCATCGGCATCTATCTCACATCCGCGAAGGCTTGCTTTTCTTGCCGTGACACGCCCGCCTTCATTGTCGACGCTTATGTCGGCACCAAAGCGGCGCAAAAGCTCAATTATTGCCCGATCCCCCTGCGGGGAGGTCATATCAAGCCCCGTTACAGTCACTTCCCCTGCAAGAGCGCCAGTCGCAAGGAAAAAAGCTGCCGCCGACCAGTCACCGCCTGCTCGTATCGCCCCGGGCGACGTATAACGGGCGTCAGATGGAACGGAAAACGCCATCCCGCCGCCCCCTTCAGCACTGCCGCTTGAGTTTTTTACTCCCACATTAGCACCAAAACGTGCCATAACAGCACGTGTTATATCTACATACGGTGCGGAACCAAGCGGCGTCGTGACAATCACGTCTCCTCCGCCCACCAAAGGCAGCGCAAGGAGCAGCCCCGTCACATACTGCGAGCTGACATTGCCCGGAAGTGAGAATTCTCCGCCGCTAATACGTCCCGTCAGCGTAAATGGAAGCCTGTCAGCGGAAAATGAAGCACCGTGCTCTGCCAGCGGGCGCATAAGCTCCGCTATCGGGCGCTGTGGCAACCTCCCGCGCCCAGCAAACCGGGCGCCGCGTGGAAATCCCATCGCCGCCGCGACCGGAAGCATGAACCGCAAGGTTGAGCCGCTCTCCGCGCAGTCAAAGTGCGGATACTCAGCGCTGCCGAAACCGGGTTTCACTGAAATTATGCCTCCGCCCAACGCCTCCCGCACATCAACGCCCGCCCCACCCGCGACGGCGCATCTTATCGTCGCTAAAACGTCGTCAGACAGAGTACCGACATAGCTTATATCACACACCCCGCCGGAAAGCGCGGAGCATATTATGATTCGGTGAAGCTCAGCTTTTGCCGATATCGCCTGAACTTTGCCAGATATCCGCGACCGCTTTACTTTTGCAACAGCATCTATCTTCATTATAACGCCCCCGTACTGGTGCCCGCGCTTGTGCTCTCACCGCCAAGTCCAAGTGAAAATATACCCTCAAGCTCATCAACAGGATAATCGATGAGCACACAGTCGCCAATCCCCCGCGGCATAACTAATGTTAAAGTGCCGCCCTTGCGTTTTTTATCGGATGTGGCCGCCGCCGCAAGCTCGGTGGCTGTGTATTCCGTCGTTGTCGGAAGGCTGTTTGCCTCAAGCGCCGATATAATTCTGTCAAGCTCTGTCGCGCCGAGTTGCCCAAGCGCCGCTGCCGCCCGCGATATTACAGCAATTCCTCTTGCAACAGCATAACCGTGCGACGTCGTGTAGCCGCTCAAACGCTCAATAGCATGCCCGACGGTATGGCCGAGGTTTAAAAGCTTGCGCCGCCCGCTATCGCGCTCGTCTTCTTCAACTATCTTTGCTTTGTATATTACACACTTTTCAATAATACTGATGATATTATCGCTTTTATCAATACGGGATTCGCAGTGGGAGAATAGCTCCTCGCCAGATAATATCCCCGTCTTTATCACCTCCGCAACGCCGTCGGCAAAAACCTCCGACGGGAGCGTATCAAGGCACAAAACATCGCATAAAACTGCTTTTGGCTGATGAAAAACACCTGCCAAATTCTTTCCTGCCGATAAGTCAACACCTGTTTTGCCTCCAACCGAGGCGTCAACCGAAGCAAGCAGCGTCGTTGGAATCTGTACAAATGCTACACCCCGCATATAGACACCGGCGGCGAAGCCCGCTGTATCGCCCACAACGCCTCCGCCAAGCGATACGACGGCATCGCTTCTCGTCAGGCCCGAATTAGCGAAAAGCTCAAGGAGCGATGTTATCACAGCCATGTTTTTTGACGTTTCCCCCGCCGGTATGACGTAAGGCACAACGCGGAAACCGGCATTCGTAAGCGACGATGTCGCTCTTTTTAAATAAAGCGGCGCAACACTTGTGTCCGTTATAAGCATCACAGTATCTCCCGTCAAAACCGGACGCAAAAGCTCGCCGCATCTGTCGATAAGCCCTGCCCCGACAGTGACCTTATATCCGCCGCCTGTGTTTACATATATTTCTCTTTCCATTGCCGCTGTGTTCATATTTTTAGTCTCCTCCAGCTTCGGCTTTTTTGATGCGCCCTTCACGAAGCAGCGCGCGAAGCTCCGCCTCATCACGTCTATCAAGAGCCGACAAATACTTATTAAGATTATCAATCAAAACCCGAAGCTGCTCTGACAGGTAATCGGCATTTCCAATCATAAGCTCGCTCCACATATCCTCGTCAAGCCGGGCGACTCGTGTCATATCTTTATAGCTGCCGGCGGAAAATCCGCGTCTGCGCTCAGCTTCAGGCGACTTTATATAAGCGTTTGACACAACGTGAGCAAGCTGCGATGTGAAAGCTATAATTCTGTCGTGTTCATCGGGTGTTGAAAATGTAAGCGATGCAAAGCCAATATCAATGAATAAATTGCGAAGGCGCTCAAGTATGCGCACGTCCGTATGTCTTTCGGGCGTCAGTATCATAAACGCTCCGTCGAAAAGATCGGCGCGGGAGTTAACAAATCCGCTGACCTCACGCCCTGCCATCGGATGGCCGCCTATATAAATGAAATTATTTGCCTCTGCTATCGGCCTTATTTCTTCCGTAACTTTTCGTTTTATACCGCAGAGATCGCATAAAACTGATCCACGCCTGATGTTATGTGCGTTTTCCTTCACCCATTTGACGGCAATACCCGGGCGCACAGCAAGGAGAGTCAGGTCGCACTGCAAAAGACGTTCCCGGTCAAGCGTGCCGTCAATAGCCCCACAAAGCCGCGCAAACATTATTGTTTCCGCGTCGATGTCAATGCCAAAGACTTCATGGGACGTACGCGTTTTTATGCTCTTAGCCATCGACCCGCCGATAAGCCCAAGTCCAACAATCCCGATTTTCATAGAGCATGCTATGCCTTTCTTTTCTAAATATTAATGCAAATTAGAGTGATATTTTATGCTAAATATGATGCTTTAAATTCTTGTCACCCCTGCGAATTCTCACGCATAAAACTGTGGAGTGCGAAAAGCTTCTTTGTAAGCGCATCGAACACTTCAGGACGTATCGACTGCGGCCCGTCGCTGAGCGCACGGGGCGGATCGTTGTGAACCTCCATTATAAGACCGTCGGCACCGGCGGCAACAGCGGCTAACGCCATCGGTGGCACAAAAGCCGATCGCCCTGTTGCATGGCTCGGGTCGATAATGTTAGGCAGGTGAGTAAGCTGGCGCAGAACCGGAACAGAGGTCAGGTCAAGTGTGTTGCGGACATATGTTTCAAACGTCCTGATACCACGCTCACAGAGTATGACCTTTTCGTTCCCGCCCGACATTATATACTCAGCACTCATCAGCCATTCTTCATACGTCGATGAAAGTCCGCGCTTCAATAAAATTGGCTTATCCTGCCGTCCAAGCTCTTTGAGCAGATTAAAATTCTGCATATTGCGCGCGCCAACCTGAATTACGTCGACATCCTCGAAAAGCGGGAGTTGTGACGCATCCATTATCTCGGTGACAATCGGCAGCCCTGTTTCCCTTCGCGCAAGCTTCAGCAGCTCTATTCCCTCGCCGCACAGCCCCTGGAACGAATAAGGTGACGTGCGAGGTTTAAACGCTCCACCGCGCAGCATAGTCGCGCCGCTTGCCTTAACAGCGCGGGCAATCTCTATAATCTGTTTCTCAGACTCAACGGAACACGGGCCTGCAATAACAGTCAGGTTGCCGCCGCCGATTTGTGTGTCGCGAACTTTGATGACTGTATCTTCAGGATGGAATTTGCGGTTTGCATTTTTATACGGCTCCTGCACGCGCTTAACGGTGTCAACGATGTCAAGCGCCGATATAAGATCAATATCAATTTTTGATGTGTCTCCGATAAGCCCGAGCACCGTATGATTTTCGCCGACAGACATGTGAACCTGAAGCCCTTTTTCCTTAATCCACGATATAAGACTGTCAAGCTGAGACTTGTCAGGATTATTTTTCAAAATGACTATCATACTTATCGTTCCTTTCAATAAAAAAAGCGCAGCCGGTTCGGCTGCGCTTATCATGCTACTATTATACCACTATTATGAAGCATGACTCAGCTTTTTAGCCAAACCGAAAAAACTTTAGCATAAAAGTAATAGCTAAAGTAAAAGTATTCGGCTGTAAAGCTGCGTCCTGCCACTTTTGTTGCTCCTTATCAGGTTTCATTTGTTAAAGCATAGCACATCTTGCTTTAGTTTGCAATAGTAAATTAAACGTTAGAATGAAATTTTCTTTGCATGTATTTATATGTTTTATTTAAATATCCCCCTCATCCCTTCTTTTAATATATCAAACACGGCGCTTTATCATGTTTATCACCCTATAAACAACGATTCGTATTTCCGTGAGAGGCCCTCTTTTAGTGCCCCAAGTGCTTCCCACGGAAGTGCGCCATCAATTACAGCTGCTTCAATTTGAGATGTCATTCCACCTATATATGGTACAAGTGCGCTTATAAGGTGCCAGTCTATCTGTCTATCAATAATTTTATTCAAGATCGTCAGATTTGATTTTTTATCAAGCAGCGGAATCAGCTTTTCAAGAAGCTCCTCATTAACCGGGTCAAATGTCGCATTTTCAAGCATTGAAATGACGCTTTCATCGTTAAGATGCTCAGCTAAGGCAACAATATTTGATATGTCAATGCCGTTTTGGGCAAGTCCGGATGAAAGCTTTGCCAGCACGCTCGGCTTGAGAAGAGGTGCAAGACCGACAACGTCGTTTATGTTATCCACTATCACATTATCGTTCCCGACAGCTAAGTTCCCTAAAATAAGCGATTCGCCACGCGTCGGCTCACCAGATTTTATAAGCTTATCAAGCGTCACGCCAAATATCTCCGCCATTTTGACAAGAATCGATACGTCTGGAAAATTGTCGCCCCGCTCATAACCCGATATTGCCTGCCGTGTTAAATTAAGCTTTTCAGCAAGCTCCGATTGTGTCATGTCTCTTTCCTTGCGAAGCCTTGATATGTAACCGCCAAATTTTTTCGTATTGAACATAATTCGCCACCTCCACACTGATTATATGGCAAGTGAAGTTGAAGAGCAAGCAAACATTACTTGCATTGCTCCCATAATCTTTTAACACATGTCTCGCCTTGTGTTGTATAGGTAACATGAAATAAAACAATCACGTCGTGCCGCATAATGATGAGTAATTAAGCGCCCATCTTTTTAAGAAAAACTGTTTTTCACAGAGATTGTTTTGTAGCATCTTATTTTATCTTATGCTATAATTTTACAAACACAGTCTGGGCATATAAATTAAAATATTTAATGGAGGTATAAAAGTGAGATACGCGTGGACATGGACTGTAAAGGCTGAGTGTATTGACGAGTATGTAAAAATGCACCTCAACCCGTGGCCTGAAATTTTAACCGAGCACAGCCGCGCCGGAATACGTAATTACTCGATTTTTCAAAACGGACGTCAGTTTTTCTACTGTTTTGAATGCGATGATCCGGCCGCAGCATTTGCATACTTAGACAAAAGCCCCATTTGCCAGAAATGGAACGCCATCACATCAAAAATGATTGAGGGTTCGTTTGATTTTTCCAAGGAAAATCCGGTTGAATATCTCCGCGAAGTTTTTTACCTGCCGTAAAAAGCTTTCTCATCGTCATATAGTAAAAATTTTATTATATATCTAAAAAAAATGTCAGATTATGAGCGCACACATAATCTGACATTTTTATTTGCTTTTGCTACAAATCTAAAATAAATAAAAAAAACGTCGATAAAAAGATAAGATGAAGTATCATTATAGCGCTTGGCTGTAATAGAGTCCTGTTTGGAAAATGTATTAATACAACTGAGGTGTTACAATGCTAAAGAATGTTAAGCTTACGCGTAAGGAAAAGCAAAAGAAGCTCCCTTCATTAAAATACTTGATTTCATTTTCGGTAATTATTCTTATTTTAGCGGTCATATGTATCTTCGCGGTAATGTCGGCGCTTATGTCATACAATACATATAATCAAAATTTACAAAATCTTTTGCCTGCGACAGCGTCGCTTGCCGCCAAAACGGTCTCTACCGAAGTATCACGGTTTGTAACTCAAGCCGAAACCATCGCTTCCACGGGAACTTTTGTATCTGTCACAGCAACCGATGAAGACAGGGCTATCTATATTAAAAATGCCTTTAATAAAGGCGATAAGAAAGATAAAGAAATTTTAGCCGTTCATTATTACAACAAAGAAGGGCAAAATCTGAACGTTGCTGAGGACCTCGACGGCGCTGACTTTTTCGAAACAGCTATGAGCGGTAAAAAATATATAGGAGACCCTAAACTTGACACCGACGGAGAAACAATGTATTTTAATATCGCCGTTCCTGTATGGCACGCCGGCGTTGAAGGCTCAAATATTATAGGAGTGCTTAACCTAAAGGTTAATCAATCCGTAATCAATAACGTTGTTGTTTCGTTAAAGGTCAGCAAAAATGCTACTTCCTTCGTTATTAATAAAGATAGCGTTGCTGTTGCCAGCATGGATATCAAATCTGTACGCTCCCATCAAAACATCAAAAAAATGTCTGAGAAGTCGAAGGGGCTTGCCAATCTTGTGGAAATGATTGATTTAGCACAAAAAGACAATATAGGGTTTGGTAGCTACCGTTCTGACGGTAAAACATACCTCGTAGGGTATGCTCCAATCAGCGGTTTTGTTAATTGGTATTTCTTTGCATCTGCTCCAAACACCGACTTCAACACTTCTGTTATTAGTGCTATTTACTTCTCTGTAATCCTTTGCATTGTTTTTGTTGTAATATCAATAATTGTTGTTACTTTTCTGACACGGCCATTAACGAATACATTTAAACTGCTTTCAGACAGACAAGCTCAGCTTGCCGCAGGAGACGTAACATCTCCTGTTCCATACATTAAAGCATCCGCAAAGGAAATCAATACTCTATATGAATCCTTAACGGGAGTTGTCAATACAACCCGTGACATTATTGAGGACATCGACTACTTAATGACAGAGATGTCCCTCCAGAACTTTGATATTGAAACACGCGCTGAGGAGAAGTATGTAGGTGACTTCAGCGGAATCCTCAAATCGTTCCGTCGCCTGCGCGATGGTTTGACAGCTTCGTTCCGTCGAATTATCAGCGTCAGCGACCAGGTGACAGCAGGCGCCGATCAGGTCAGCAGCGATGCCCAGACAATAGCACAAGGCGCGTCTGAGCAGGCAGCAAGTATACAGGAGCTTTCAGCATCTATCAGTGAAGTATCTGAAATCGCGCGTAAAAACGCACAAGCCGCAGGACAGGCAAAAAGCTTCACTGCCGAAGCAGGCGTTCTTATGTCAAAGAGCAGTGATGACATGGGACAGTTGCGTGATGCAATGGATAAGATATATGAATCGTCAACCAACATCAGCAAAATTATAAAGACGATTGAAGATATTGCTTTCCAGACAAATATTCTTGCTATCAATGCTGCTATTGAAGCGGCGAGCGCCGGTGTGGCAGGTAAAGGTTTTGCTGTTGTCGCAGACGAGGTACGCAACCTCTCGCAAAAATCAGCAGAAGCGGCAAAATCAACAACAACGCTCATCAAGACATCCGTTGCCGCAGTCGAGGAGGGCGCTGAGCTTGTTGAGCGCACAAATGAGAGCTTCAATCAATTAGCAGAGAAAACAAAAGAAATTGAAAAAATTATGGACAGCATCGCGTCAGGTGCTGAAGCACAGTCTACAGCAATTTCGCAAATTTCTGTTGGTATTGAACAAGTTGCGTCAATCGTCAGCATCACGTCTGCGACATCAGAAGAAAGTGCTGCTGCAAGCATACAGCTTAAAGAGCAAGCAGATGAGCTCCATCGCCTTACTAATAAAGTCACTATCTCTGATAAATATGGCTACGATTTTGACGAAACCGATGAATCCGACGAAGCCGATGAAAATATTGATGAAAACGTAATCGAAATTGAAAATGATGGCGTCGAAGATGAGGAAAATGTAAAAGATGCTGAAATAGCAGATGATGCAGAATTAGGTACGCCATCGCCGGACGACACCGACGATGGAACAACGAAAGACGATAATGTGACTCAGGAGCAGGCCACTCAGGAGCAGGCCACTGTCGATGCTGCGGAAAAGACTGAGCCGGACACAGGTTCAGGCACATATATAGACATAAACATAGATACAGATACCGACGCGGACACTGATGTGAGTGCCGGTAATGACAAAGACAATGGCGAAGGCTCAGTCACTGACACAGAAGAAAAAAAAGACGAGAAAGAAAAAAAGAGAAAGAAAAAAAATTGATGTAGACAAAGGTGTGAGAAAGAGCTTTCTCTTATCCCGTAAGCGTATTGTTCGACAATAGCTATTAGGTATGTAAAGAAGCTTGCGCCATAAAGTTGTTGCTTGCGTGATATAACACGTAAGCCAACATAAAAACAAAATAATACGGCATTTTGCTTTATGTTTTTAACACCGAAGCAAAATGCCGTTTTTCATATTTTTTTGTATTTACCAAAATCATAAGCGTTTTATCCAATACTTTATCATCTTTACTGTAAAACATAACATCATAATTGATTGACTATTATAAATCGCAATAAAAATCAATTCATCTCGCCACGGTTAAATTTATACCATGCTCTTATTGCATTTATAACCCAATAAACAATGAAAACATACATAATTCCAAAGCAAACACCTGTAAAATCAAGCCATATATCCTTCACCTGCGAACCTCGGCTTGAGAATCTTTGTATTGTTTCATCAATCAAAGCTGCCGCAAGACCGAAAGAAGCACAATTTACAATTCCCTGCCACCTCACGCGTCGGCTAATAATTAAAAACAATGCAAGCTCAGCTCCCAGCGATGAAAACTCTATGAAATGCGCCATTTTTCTAACAAGGTGATCTGTCACTTTTTCCTTGTCAATGAAAATTTCAAGCATCGGTTTTATAGCTTTGAGTACATTTAAGCTTTTTCGCTGTGATTTCTTAACATTCTCAATGGAATTACTCCATATTAAAATAAGCGTCGCGACGATAAATATTATCAATATAATCGCCGCAATATTTCGTTTGCCCATAAAACACCATACCCTGCCATCGTCTTTACGTTATCCATAGAAATATAATCTATAAATTAAGCAGTACGCTATATCAGTCCCGCTAATATAAATATGATACAGCCATTTTAAGAAAGAAACAACTGTATAATGGAAATATTTACATTTAGTTTTATTTTTAAATTCCTATACCTACGTATGTTTTGTTTTTGTATATCGACGAGCTGCAACATTACCAATTAGTATTTAATCAAAAAATATATAACATAAATCCATCCGAGCATACCGTGAAGGATGGCCCAACCGACAGATTTCCATGTGACATATGAGATAACGACGGCAAGGCATGTTCCGAAGCTGATACCGGCTTTTGTAACTGTTTTACTGGTTTCAGTTACGGTATGAGTCATAACGCTCTGCTTCTCCTTTCCATATATCAAAACTTCTATATTGACATCGAAAAACGTGGCTATCTTATGTAGCGTTTCAATATCAGGCTCCGTTTTTCCGCGCTCCCAGTTAGATACCGCCTGACGCGACACGTTCAAATATTCTGCGAGTTCCTCCTGACTGATTCCCTTCTCTTCTCGTATGCGCTTTATGTGCTTCCCAACTATATTCATATAAAATCCTCCTGTCATTTTGTATTATATAGCACCACACAAAACATGCAAGCAACATTACGTTGCTATACATCAAAAAACGCGCCGTTTTACCATTTTTATCCGCGGTAATTTGTTACACATGGTTTTTGCTCTGTATTTTTAATTAATATGCGAGCCTTTAGTCATCAAAACCCATTTCTTTAGCCTTGCTTCGATTCTTTCCATACAGTTTGTAAAAATGTAACGTCATATGTCTTTTCATGGATAAAACAGTTGTGCTCTACAAATAATAACAGAGTAAAAACACACTCCTGAGGGAAACATCAATCAAAGAAAGATAATATATGCGAATGCGGCAACTAACTTATTTTTTCTATGCCGCAGGCGCATGTCAGCAAAAGCAAAACAACAAACAGAAAGGAAAAAACTATGAAGGCTACTGGAATTGTCAGACGAATAGACGACCTCGGACGTGTCGTCATACCCAAGGAGATTCGGCGAACCATGCGTATACGCGAAGGCGACCCGCTTGAAATATACACCGACCGCGAAGGTGAGGTAATCTTTAAAAAATACTCCCCGATAGGCGAGCTTACGTCATTTGCAACGCAATACGCCGAAACACTCCACAAAACATGCGGACTTGACGTCGTAATATGCGACCGAGACGCTGTTGTTGCCGCCGCAGGCGTTTCAAGAAAAGAATATACAGACAGAAAATTAACAGATGAACTTGAATCCATCATTGAAACCCGTCAGCTGTATAAGTACAATCAATATCAGCATAACGGACAAAAAATATACGTCATCGACGGCGGTTCTCACTACGTCCGTTGCGCAATGCCGATATTGAGTGAGGGTGACATCGCCGGATGCGTTATTTCCGTCGCGTCGGATGACAACCAGGAGAAGCCGATTTCCGATGAAATCGAGATCAAGCTGATACAATCGGCAGCTTCATTCCTTGGAAAACAACTTGAAAGCTAACGGACGCGAAATAGAAAAAGAGCGCCCGCGCGAGCTATTTGAAAAAATGTGCGAAGCACGGGGCGAGCCTGTGATGATGGCAAGGACTCCTAATGGCTTAGAATGTCTTGCCGGACGGCTGTGTGGCGAGCAGTGTGCTGACGCCATACGCGGCAGTGCAAAAAGCAGCAATAATGTATCACAAAAAGACGATAACCAACTTAGATAATTAATTAAATTATAGTCAATTATAAAAAAAATCGCGCGATCTGTTCGCGCGATTTTTTCATCTATATGCTTTGTTTTGATAGATGATGTTTAGATAGTCAACGAACGACAATATTGACAATTCTGTCTGGAACGTAAATCTCTTTGACAATTGTCTTGCCATCAAGGAGCATTGCTATTCGCTCATCAGCTTTAACAGTCGCAACTGCATCCTCTTTAGATGCGCCTCTTGGCAGCATTATCGTGCCGCGCAGCTTGCCGTTTATTTGAACCGCAATTTCAATTGTGTCGTCAATAGTCTTTGCCTCGTCGTACTCCGGCCATGTACTAAACGCAAGCATTTTCTTCTCGCCGATATACTCATTTATCTCCTCACATATGTGCGGCGCGAACGGATAAAGAAGCTTAATGAAAGTCACAAGCTCCTCATGCGTCAATGTCCCCGCATCATAAATCTCATTTATGAGCGTCATGAGTGCAGCGATCGCCGTGTTGAACTTCATTTCTTCAATATCGGAGCTGACTTTCTTGATTGTTTTATGGAAAGAACGCTCAAGAGACGGTGTTACACCGTGACCCCTCACTAAATCTGTCAGGCCTGCAACACGATCAAGGAACCGGCGGCATCCCTTAACGCCGCTGTCTTTCCACGGTGCTGCCGCACCATAATCGCCCATAAAGAGAATGTATGTGCGAAGCGTGTCGGCGCCATAAATGTCGATAACATCATTTGGGTCGACGACATTGCCTTTTGATTTGCTCATTTTTTCGCCGTCTGCGCCAAGCACAAGACCGACGGCCGAACGCTTTTTGTAAGGTTCCGGTGTCGGCACGACGCCAATATCGTAAAGGAACATGTGCCAGAAGCGAGAATAAATCATATGGCGTGTCACATGCTCCATGCCACCGTTATACCAATCAACGGGCATCCAATAACGCAGTTTTTCAGGGTCGGCAAGGCATTTATCGTTGTGCGGATCGCAATAGCGTAAAAAATACCACGAGCTACCCGCCCACTGGGGCATCGTATCAGATTCGCGCTTCGCATCGCCGCCACAGCGCGGGCATTTGCAGTTTACAAAGCTATCAATTTTAGCAAGCGGGCTTTCTCCGCCGACACCCTGTTCTATATTTTTCACGGCAGGTAAACGGAGCGGCAGCTCCTCGTACGGGACGGGAACCATACCACACTCTTGGCAGTAAATGATTGGGATCGGCTCGCCCCAGTATATCTGGCGGTTGAAAGCCCAGTCTTTCATCTTATACTGGACGCCGGCCTCTCCTGTTCCATGCTCGGTGAGATATTCAATCGTCTTTTCTATGGCCTCTTTCTTGTTTGTGATGCCATTAAGGAAGCCGGAGTTGATCATCTCGCCGTCGCCGTCGTATGCAGCCTCAGCAATATTGCCTCCCTTAATAACTTCTATTATCGGAAGGCCGAACTTCTTTGCAAATTCGTAGTCGCGGCTGTCGTGTGCCGGTACCGCCATAATGGCGCCCGTACCGTAGCTCATCATTACATAGTCTGCAATATATATCGGAATCTCAGCGCCGTTAATGGGGTTGATAGCTGTAAGCCCCTCAATCTTTATGCCCGTTTTTTCCTTGACAAGCTGTGTACGCTCAAACTCGCTTTTCTTTGCGCACTCGGCTTTATAAGCGTCAAGTTCTTCTTTATTTGTAATTCGCGCCGAATACTTATCAATTATCGGATGCTCCGGCGCGATAACCATAAAAGTCGCGCCAAAAAGCGTGTCAGGACGAGTTGTGTAAACACGAAGAATATCGTCGGTATCTTTGATTGGGAAATTAACGTATGCACCTGTCGATTTCCCGATCCAGTTTATTTGCTGCTGCTTTATATTCTGTGGATAATCGACATTCTCAAGGCCTTCAAGCATCCTGTCCGCATATTTAGTTATGCGCAGGTACCAGACATCCTTTGCTTTCTGTATAACGTCGCTGTGGCAAACATCGCACTTTCCTCCCTGCGAGTCCTCGTTTGACAAAACAACGTTGCACTGCGGGCAGTAATTGACCATTGCCTTATCGCGATAGACAAGGCCATGCTCAAACATCTTAAGGAAAATCCACTGCGTCCATTTATAATAGCCTTCATCGGTCGTATCGATCACTCGAGACCAATCAAACGAAAAACCGGCGCGCTTAAGCTGCTCGGTGAAGTGCGCTATGTTTTCATCCGTCACATCGCGGGGGTGGCGGCGCGTCTTAATCGCGTAGTTTGCCGTATTAAGCCCAAA
>LSQX01118095.1_pt1 | contig 16022 bp, 12 predicted proteins | sample 654561 | NCBI WGS metagenome assembly LSQX01 (sample SAMN04489861, study PRJNA283612) | anaerobic digester metagenome | isolation source: 4 biogas reactors fed with cattle manure at either 37C or 55C with and... | place: Denmark: Kongens Lyngby | collected 2014 | reverse complement strand
CGCGGTATTGAACATACCACCTCTATTCTTACCAGGATTAATTATGCTTATGACCTTAGAATATTCTTTGATTTCTTAACCACTGAGATCGACACATTTTTCGGCTTCTCCCCTCCTGAATTAACTTTGGAACACTTGGATAAGATACAGGTACTGCATATAGAAATATTCTTGGAGTATACTACATACTATAGTAATCCCAATAATTTGGAACAGGAACGTCAGAATGGTGAAATGGGAAAAGCAAGAAAACTGGCTTCCCTCCGTTCCCTTCTGTCATATTTCTATAAAAAGGAGAAGATCCAGAGAAATGTAGCACAGTTAGTGGATTTACCTAAATTAAATGAGAAACCAATAATAAGATTGGATGTTGATGAAGTTGCCAAACTCTTAGATGCTGTCGAATCGGGCAATAAATTAACTCCTACCCAGCAAAGGTATCATCGATATACGAAATCAAGGGATTTGGCTATCCTGACTCTCCTTTTGGGCACAGGAATCCGTATTAGTGAATGTATTGGATTAGATATTTCGGATTTTGACTTTAGGAATAACGGATTTAAGGTAACTAGAAAAGGCGGAGACCAGGTTATATTATATTATGGTGATGAAGTAAAGAAAGCGATAATAGATTATATTGAAGAAAGAAAAAATATTGAGACGCTACCTGGACATGAGGAGGCCTTATTTCTATCCATACAAAGAAGACGGATTAGCCAAAGGGCATTGCAGAATTTAGTAAAGAAGTATTCAAAAATAGTAGCACCTTTAAAGAGAATTACTCCACACAAGCTGCGGAGTACATATGGTACCACTCTATACCAAGAGACCGGTGATATCTATCTTGTTGCGGATGTTTTAGGCCACAAGGATGTAAATACTACTAGAAAACACTATGCTGCAATTGGTGACGAACAAAGAAGGATTGCTGCAAGAGTAGTTAAATTAAGGGGGGATTAGTCCCCCCTTTTTTATTGCCTATAAGGTACTAAAAGTGAATCACCCTCTACAATAAGGGCAGAATCCAATTGGTTAATTGACTTAATTTCATGAATAAAATCCCTAATATCCGTTTTAGGTGGCAGATTGGCCTTGGCAATGCCCCATAGAGTATCCCCAGGCTCAATATAAACGTTTATATATGATAAGTCTGTTTTGTTGTGAGGTTCATCAAATGCAAACATAATTGCTGGACACAGGATGATTAAGAGGATAGATATAGATATACCAAGGCGTACTCTATTGATTACTCTAATTTTTTTCCTTTGGATTTTAAGTAGTTGTTTCATATTCTCCTCCTTGAACATGTGTTCGGTTACAAGGTCATTATATAAGAACACATGTTCCATGTCAAGAAGTTATTAGCAAAATTTATTAATATTTTAATCTATTACTCTCTGATTGACTTGATAAGGAGCATATCTTTTCATCTATTTGGTATTTACAAGCGAACTGACTAATTTGTTAAAATAATATACCAAGAAGACGAACATCTGTTTGAAATGATTTGATACCTATGTTATAATAACAGTAACCTATAAAGTGAGGTGCAAGTGAATGCCTAATAGCATAAGCGATAGTCAAGAGATGGTCTTGAATTTTATAAAACAGATGGTCACGGAGAAAGGCTATCCCCCTTCTGTTCGTGAAATATGCCAAGGGGTGGGAATCAAATCCACTTCTACTGTCCATGGCCACTTAGAGAAGTTGGAAAAGGCAGGGCTAATACGTAAAGATCCTACAAAGCCCCGCGCAATAGAGATTCTCGATGAGACCACCCATCTTTCAAAAAAGGAATTGGTTAATGTTCCTATTGTGGGAAAAGTTACAGCAGGCCAGCCTATCCTGGCAGTGGAAAACATAGAGGACACCTTTCCCCTACCTGCTGAATACTTGCACAACAGTGATGCCTTTATGCTGACTGTGGTAGGTGAAAGTATGATAGAAGCCGGTATTATGGACGGTGATTATGTAATTGTTAAACAGCAAAACTATGCTGAAAACGGGGATGCTGTAGTTGCGTTGATAGATGATGAGGCCACTATAAAAACCTTCTACAAAGAAAATGATCATATTAGGTTGCAACCCGAGAATCCTACCATGGAGCCAATAATCTTACGTGATGTGATTATTCTAGGTAAGGTAATAGGTGTAATCCGTTTATACCCGTAATCCTATAGAGTTTTAGATATAATTAGTACAATCTAAACCGTTATATATCTCCATATATACCAATATTTACTGCAAGTATCGTTACTGGGATTCATAATAAAAACAAGCCCCTCCAGGGTAAGCAGCCAGCTATCCTGGAGGGGCTATTTGAGTTAAGGATTCATTTTCATATTGATATTAGCCCTTTTTCATTGAGTTGTGATATAACGGATGTCAATGCATATTTGACATGGGCGTAAGTAAGACCACCCTGTAGATAAGCGGTATAAGGGGGTGTTATGGGTGCGTCAGCACTTAATTCAATCGAAGCACCTTGAATGAAAGTTCCCGCCGCCATAATAACCTTATGCATATATCCGGGCATCTCCCAGGGAACAGGTACAACATGGCCATCAACTGGTGAGGCTTGCTGTATAGCTTGACAAAAAGCTATCAGCTCTTCGTCCGAGTTAAATCTAATACATTGTATTATATCTTCCCTTTCACCTTTCCAGCGTGGTAATACCTCATAGCCTAAGGCTTCGAATAGATAGGAGGCTAAAATAGCGCCTTTCAATGCCTGCCCTACCACATGGGGAGCCATAAAGAGACCTTGATAGAATGGCAGATATGTTGCAGCGTATGAGCCTACTTCCCGTCCTATAGCTGGTGATGTTAAACGATAGGATAGCAGGTCAATTGCATTTTTTGTTCCCACTGCATAGGCCCCTGTAGGAGCTAATCCCCCGCCCGGATTCTTAATTAATGAGCCCACTGTTATATCTGCACCAACAATGCTTGGCTCTATTTTCTGTGTAAATTCTCCGTAACAGTTATCCACTATAATAAAAACGTCCGGGCGTCTTTCTTTTATCTTTCTTATGGGTTCTTGCATATCGTAAACAGATATCGAAGGGCGCCATTCGTAGCCCCTGGAACGTTGTATTAAAATGGCCTTAATATTTTTAGATTCATCCAGTATATCCAGCACCTTTTGAATATCTATTTCCCCTTTGGCATTAAGTTCTACCTGCTTATATGAAATGCCCCAATCCATGAGTGAACCTTGGGGCGGATTATCCTGGCTAAATCCAATAGTTTCTTCTAGGGTGTCGTAGGGCTTTCCAGTTATGGACAATAAAGCATCCCCAGGTCGTAGAACAGCATATAGGGCATCGCTTATTACATGGGTCCCTGAACCCCATTGAGGCCTTACCAACGCATCCTGGCTGTCAAACACCAATGTAAATAATTCTTCCAAACGTGCACGACCTTCATCGCCATAGCCATAGCCTGTAGTAGGCATAAAGTGTGTCTCACTAATTCTGCATTCTTGCATACTTTTTATCACTTTGTACTGGTTGTATTCTGATAATTCATCTATATTTTCAAATTCAGACGTTATGGCTTTTTCTGCTTTTTTTATGATAGCTGTTATCTTTTTACTTAATCCAAAATTTTCATGTAATTCATTGTAATAAAAATTATTAGTTCCCACCGTAATCTCCCTTACTATACAATAATGCTAGTCGATATTATTCAAAACCAAGCGCTAATCAAGACTTAGATTTCGATAATTGCTTTATGTCTTTATTTCTAGGTAAAATATGTAACATATGATAATAGCCAAAAGGAACCTCATGGTCCCTTTTATGATTTCTTATTATTCTTATATAAAAGTATTATTGATTCTCTTCACTGTTGTCGCTGCTTAATGGTACAGGTCTGGAGGGGGTTATTGTGGAGATAGCCTGTTTGTATAGCATCATTTGTTTTCCTTCGCTTTCCACAATTATTACATAGTTATCAAAGCCCTTTATAAACCCCCGTATTTGAAAACCATTGACAAGATGTATAGTTACAGGAATATGATCCCTACGTATTTGATTTAGAAATATATCTTGAAAAACAATTACTCCCTTATTGGTCATTCTTGGTTCCACCCTTCTTATTCATATTATTAGCGTACGATTCTATTATATACCAATTACCATCCTATTAAAAGTTATTTTTTATAAGCCCTTTCTTATACGATCTTTTTCAATTAGATTTACAATATGTTCTACCAGCATGTTTTTATCTGAGAAAACGCCTACATCCACCCAATTTACATGGGGTAATCGTCTAAACCAGGTAAATTGTCGTTTAGCGAATCTCCGAGTATCACGCTTTAAAATATGGATGGACTCTGTTAAGGTACGTCTTCCTATCAAATACTGTAGGATTTCCTTGTAGCCTAGTCCCTGCATGGAATTAAGATGAATTCCATATCCTTTTTCCACAAGCCAACTTACCTCGTCCAACAAGCCATTTGATACCATTTGGTCAACACGCCTGTCAATTCGCTCATATAGTGTCTCACGATCCATGGATAGGCCTATTAAGGTAACGGAGTAGTAACAATTTTCTACATAACCCGTAATATCATCGGATATGGGTTTACCTGTAATATGATGAACTTCCAAAGCTCTTATTATGCGGCGGATATCATTGGGATGAAGACGATTGGCTGATTCAGGATCAACTACAGAAAGTTTGTTATGTAACCAATCCTTACCTCTCTCTTCCATTAATGTCATCAGTTGTTTACGATATTCTGTATCACTTTTTGCCTCACTAAAGCTCATTGAATAAATTATTGAGTTGATATATAACCCTGTACCTCCAACAACCAAAGGTAGTTTTCCTCTACTATGAACTTCTTTGATCTTGTTATCGGCCAGCCTCTTGTAAAGGGAAACATTAAAATCCTCATCGGGATAAACAACATCCAACAGGTAGTGTGGAATACACTGTCTCTCCTCTTCAGAGGGCTTGGCTGTACCAATGTCCATGTATTTGTAAACCTGCATTGAATCTGCAGAAATTATCTCAGCGTTAAGTTTTTTTGAAACTTCTATAGCGATATCTGTTTTGCCTACAGCTGTCGGGCCTAAAATTATTATTATTGGTATTTTTTCCATATAATCACCCATCCTGATGAAAGCTCTATTGTATCCTTTTAAACATTTTTTCTAATTCCGTCCGGGTTAATGAGATCATGATTGGCCTTCCATGGGGGCAGGTCATTGGTATTCTTTTCTCCATTAAGTCCCTTAATAGAGCCACAATTTCCATATCAGATAGTTTATCTCCGGATTTTATAGCCTTTTTGCATGACATACGAATAATATCGTCCGTTCTAAGCTTATAGTTAGATCCTTGATCAAGTTCCTTTGCACCATAGAGCAATTCCTCGAAAAATTCTCTGGGATTACTAGATCCTAAAATAACCGGTACACCGCGGATAGCAAAGGCTCTGCCCCCAAAGTTCTCAATATCAAAGCCCAGATTTTGAAAAACATCCATAGATTCGTTAATTATTATTTGTTCTGTATGGGTTACTTCGATAACCAATGGAGGAAGTAACTGTTGCGTAACAACAGCCTGGTTTTCTAACATCTTCTTATATCTTTCGTAAACTATACGTTCATGGGCGGCATGTTGATCAATTAAAAAACATTGCTTGTTTCCTTCAACCAGTATATAGGTTGCAAAAATTGTACCGATAACCTTCAAGGGTATGGGTACATTGCTTATTACATTATCATAATCATAACCCGGATTCCTGCCAGTGTCATAACTGTAGTCTTTGGCTTCTGAATATTTGGACGCATAGATATTTCTAGTGTATTCATTTTTTTCGTCTTTATCCCTATCCCAATCTATAGGTATCGTTGGAAACACCTCTAGCTGTTGACTTTTATCTCCATCAACGCCATTCGTATCAAATGTTATGAATGTATCTTCCTTTATTGTGGGTATATAAGGATTTTCTTCAAGTGCAGCTCCGATATTGTATTGTATAATTTGGCCTATCTCATCCTCGTCCCTAAACCGAATCTCAGTCTTTGCCGGGTGGACATTCACGTCAATTTTATTGGGCTCTATATCTATGTGAAGGACAATCCAAGGAAACTGGTTAATGGTCAGATAGGGCTTGTAAGCTGCTGCCACACTCTCTTCCAACAGCTTGCTCTTGACATAGCGTCTATTGACAAAAAAGGATTGGTGGCTACGATTTTTTCTGGAAAGGGATGGTTTCCCAACCAGGCCCCATAGTTTAACACCAATAGCAGTATCTATAGGTTCTAAAGGAAGTATTTGATCAATTACGTCTTTACCATAGACACTTAGAACGGCATGCTTCAGCTCCCTGTCACCTGGTGAGTAATAGATCAATTTTCCGTTATTGATATATTTGAAGGAGACATCTGGTTGTGCCAGGATGAACCTCCCCACTATATCACTTATATATGCTGTTTCCGTCCTGATAGACTTAAGAAACTTTAGTCTGGCAGGAGTATTATAGAATATGTTCCTGGCTATTATAGTTGTACCTTCCGGACATCCTGTTTCCTTATCTTCTACAATATGGCCACCGTGATTGATTATATGAATTCCGGACATACTATCCTGTTCTCGTGTTATCATTTCCATATGGGTTACTGCAGCAATACTAGCAAGGGCTTCACCTCTAAAGCCTAAGGTTACTATACTATTTAAATCTTTAGAGGATTCAATCTTACTGGTTGCATGTCTATTGAAAGAAATTCTGGCATCGGTTGGACTCATACCCTTACCGTTGTCGGTAACTCTAATAAAGGATGTACCACCGTCACGAATCTCAATAGTGATTGCAGAGGCACCAGCATCAATTGAGTTCTCCACTAACTCCTTTATTATAGAGGCCGGTCTTTCAACAACCTCCCCTGCTGCTATTTGATTTATGGTCATATCATCCAAGATAAGTATCCTATCCATCTTACATATCCTCATCTCTTCTAGATTTTTCCACCAGCCTATATAGTATATTCATTGCCTCTATAGGAGTTATATTAAGAATATCAATCCCTTTTATCTCTTCTTCTACTTCGGAAGGCCTCTTGTCGAAAAAGGTTAGTTGGGAACTGTCTTCCCTTATTATTAGGTCCTTGTTTTCAGTTTTACTAACATCTAACTTCTCTAGTATTCTCAATATTTTGGATGCTCTGTTAATCACAGGTGACGGAAGCCCGGCCAGCCTGGCTACTTGAATACCCAGGCTCTTTTCAGCCCCACCTCGGACAACCTTTCTCAAGAAAATTATATCATTTCCTTGTTCCTTTACTGTAATACAGAAATTTTTAACACCTCGTAGTTTTCCTTCTAACTCCGTTAGCTCATGATAGTGAGTGGCAAAAAGGGTCTTAGATCCCAGACTCTTATGGTTGCAAATATATTCCACTATAGCCCAGGCGATACTGAGTCCATCATAAGTGCTCGTACCTCTCCCTATTTCATCAAGTATCAACAGACTTTTTGAGGTGGCATTATGAAGTATATTGGCCATCTCATTCATTTCTACCATAAAGGTGCTCTGACCCGCAGAGAGATCATCCGAGGCACCCACTCTGGTAAAGATTCTATCCACCACTCCAATCCGAGCCTTGCTGGCAGGGATAAAACTCCCAATTTGTGCCATTAACACCATAATAGCCACCTGTCTCATATATGTGCTTTTACCAGCCATATTTGGGCCCGTTATGATTGCAATTTGATTTTCTGAGCCATCGAGATAAGTGTGATTTGGCACAAATAGAGCATTCGACAAAGTTTTTTCCACTACTGGATGCCTTCCATCCCGAATATCTATTACATCTTCATCATCAATATAGGGCCTAACATATCCATTTTCGAGAGCTACACGGGATAAGGACCATAGAACATCTAGAAAAGATATAATACGGGCGGTTTTTTGGACCCTTGCTACTTGGCCTGCTATTTTTTCTCGGATGTCCACAAAGAGCTTGTACTCCAGAATGATACTCTTCTCCTCTGCTCCTAAGATTGAATCCTCCATCTCCTTTAAATCAGGGGTTATATATCTTTCGGAATTTGCCAGAGTTTGCTTTCTGATATAATTGTCAGGAACCAGATTATAATAGGATCTGGTAACCTCAAGGTAATATCCAAAAACCTTGTTAAAACCTACCTTAAGATTATTTATGCCTGTACGTTCTTTTTCTTTCTTCTCAAGTTCAGCTAGCCAATCCTTGCCTTTAGTCATGGCCTCGCGGTATTTGTCAAGCTCTTCATTATATCCATCCTTAATGATGGATCCATCCCTTATCGTTATCGGAGGATTCTCGTTTATGGCATTTTCTATAAGAACGAAAACATCTTGAAGCAGGTCAAAGCTCCTATGGGAATCCTTGAATATGTCAGACTCAAGCCCTGCTATAATTTCTTCTATCATTGGGAGTACAGTAATTGATTGCTTTAATGAAATGAGATCTCTGGCGTTTGCACTACCATATGAGATTCTACCCATAAGCCTCTCGAGATCATAGATCATCCTAAGATGTTGCCTGAGTCCTTCCATAGCTATAGGATTTTCACACAGCTCTTCGACAGCATCCAACCTTTGGTTTATTAGATGGGAATCGATAAGGGGTTGTTGAACCCATTGCCTTATCAGCCTTCCACCCATGGCGGTATTAGTCTTATCAAGTAGCCAAAGCAGAGATCCTTTTTTTGTTTTGGATCGTATCGTCTCCGTAAGTTCCAGATTAACGCGAGTAGCCGCATCTAGAACCATAAAGGATCCTGTATGGTAAGGTTTTAAAGATGTGATTTGATTCAAAGCCTTCTTTTGAGTCTGGCTAAGATATTCAAGCAGCGCACCAGCGGCACTAATCCCGATAGTCATATGTTCACACCCAAATCCATTAAGGGAATGGACATTGAAGTGTGTAATGAGTTTTTGGTAGGCTGTTGAATATTCAAATGTCCATTGATCCCGTGATGTTATAAGGGAGTGATATCGAGCTTGAATTATTTCCAGAGACAGCATATCGGGATCCAAGCCATCTTGGACGACAATTTCTCTCGGGGCTATACCTGATACCAAATCCACTACCTTATCTAATCCCTTTTTACCGGAGATCTCCGTGATATAATATTCACCGGTAGAAATATCTGCCCAGGATAATCCGAAATCATTTTTATCCCTGTATATTGAAAGAATATAATTATTGTTTCTCTCCTCCAGCATAGATGCCTCTAACAGGGTACCAGGCGTTATTATTCGAACCACATCTCGCTCTACAATACCTTTTGCTTCAGCTGGGTCCTGTATCTGTTCACAGATTGCTACCTTGTAGCCCTTATCAATAAGTTTAGCTATATAACCTTCTGCAGCGTGATAAGGGACCCCACACATAGGAGCTCTTTCTGGTAACCCACAATCCCTTGCAGTTAAGGTGATGTCCAGTTCCCTTGAAGCTATCTTCGCATCTTCGAAAAACATTTCATAGAAATCACCTAATCTAAAAAAAAGAAGAGCATCCTTGTATTGCTCTTTGATTTTCATATACTGTTGCATCATCGGGGTTAGCTTGGACATAAAAAACCTCCCATAAATGAACTGTCATACCCTATTATACCATTATTCCTTCCAGGGTCCAAGTCCTGGGCTTGGTGATCTTTACTTTGACTGTTTTACCGATCACATCTTCTGTTGCAGTAAAATTCACCAGTTTATTTCCTCTGGTCCTGCCGGCGTACATATCCTCCTTATTCTTGCTCAATCCTTCCACTAACACTTCATATGTCTTACCATACATGGCATCGTTGATTTCCTTGCTTATTCTGTCTTGGACGCTCATCAATATCTGGAGCCGCTCTTTTTTTATCTTTTCATCTATCTGTTCTGACATTTTTGACGCAGGTGTACCACTTCGGGGAGAATATATAAAGGTGAATGCAGAATCATATCTCACTCTTTCCATCATATCCAGGGTGTCAGTAAAGTCCTCATCGGTTTCACCAGGGAAACCAACGATTATATCCGTTGTAATAGATATATCAGGAATCTGTTCACGAACCCGCTCTATTAGCTCCAGATATTTCTCCCTATTATAGCGACGGTTCATAGCCTTAAGTATTCTATCGCTACCTGATTGGATGGGTAGGTGTAAATGTTTGCATACTTTATTTGATTTTGATATAGCTCTGATTAGCTCCTCTGATAAGTCCTTCGGATGGGATGTCATAAACCTAATCCGTTCAATACCCTGGATCTCATTTATGTCCATTAAAAGATTGGGAAAATAGTATGGATTGCCCAAGTCCTTACCATAGGAATTTACATTTTGACCTAGTAGCGTAACCTCTTTATACCCTTCCCGGCTCAGTCGTCTGACTTCATCTAAGATGTCTGAAGGTTGCCTACTTCTTTCTCTTCCTCGAACATAAGGTACAATACAATAACTGCAAAAGTTGTTACAGCCATACATTATAGTGGTCCATGCTGAAACTCCAGTGCCCCTTTTTATGGGCACATCCTCTACTATTCGTCCTTCTTCATTTAGTATTTCAATAATTGTTTCCTTAGAATTAATGGCATCATACAGCAGCTTGGGAAAGCGGTACAAGTTATGGGTACCGAAAACCAAATCCACAAAAGGAAACTTTCGGGCGATATACGAGGCTACATCACTCTGTTGCATCATGCATCCACATACCCCAATTATTAGATTGGGGTTCCTCTGTTTATAAGGGTATAGGGCACCGACATTGCCATAGACTCTATTCTCGGCATTTTCTCTAACACAACAGGTATTGAAGAGGATAAGATCCGCATCCTCTTGTTCTGAAGTTTCGGTATATCCCATAGCACTAAGCATACCGGCTAATTTCTCCGAATCATGGACATTCATCTGGCAACCGTAAGTAACGATATGGTATTTGAGTTCTCTGTACTTGATCAGTTTATTTATATTATCAACATATTGTCTTTGTTGATCAATTTCTTCGCTTGATATTACGACTGTTTTTCTAGTGTTCAAGCTCAAATTCACCCTTTACATTCATATTTTTAGTGTATTTGTCACACAATATTATAGTCGCAAGTATGTGATTTGTCCAATAAAAATAAGGGCAACAGTGCATTGTCCTTAAATAATGAAAGATGGATTGGTTTATGATAACATCAACAACAATGGTATACATAAAGTCTATATTGACCTATTCCACGGCATTGATGTTTGTAGTTTCATGTTTAGGTCTGTATTTATTCTATACCTCTTCAAAGGTAAGAGAGATCTTTCCCAGGGAAGCGACTATAGCTAAGTACGGAGCAATGGTTTATGTGATTATAAGCATTGGAATAACTCTATTAAGGGTATTCCTATAATTAATAGTTACAGTATTTTACGATTATAATCTATGGTTCTATAAGGCCTACCCTTCTTATTTTGACCTCTATATCAAGGAATAAGTCCACTGTTTTAAAAATTTCGTCCCATTCCTTACCATGTTTTTCCCAAAATTCCGGGTAGTATCCTTCTACCTTTTCATCTATCTCATAACAATCTACTCCGAAGGTATCCCTTCCTTTTTTAAAAGCAGCTTCAATTATATCCCTAATATTGTTCTCCATAGCTTTACTCCAATACTCCAGGGTTGCCTTTTTATCCGTCAGTGGTTCCGAGTTTCTTACCTCATTTATATCTCCCTCTACAAGTATCTTAGTTTTTATTCTAATATTTCCGTTTGTCATTTCAGGAACCGTATGTGCATTTATATTATAAGCATTAAGGGTTAGCCTATCCCCTTTTCCGTCAGGTAGATCTGCAGCCAGTAGACCTCTATTAATTTCCCCTAGTATAAATCGTTGTCCTGTCACCTCGCGATCGTTAAACCAGCCAACTAATTTATAATCCTTGAAAATGCCAGCACCCAGCACTTCTACTTCATTCTTACCCGCATTTACCCCAACCAGAGCTATATCAGATTCCCTAATAAAATTGCGATGGAGATATCCAATATCAGGAAATGGAAAAATGCCAGAATTGTTAGTGGAGTTTTGGGTGATTATCTGTTCTATTACCATAGCTGAGGAGGGTGCCATCTGGGGTTCGGAATCGAGGACCTCCTTTGCCTGGCCTTTAGCGACGCAAACCGAGGTTATCCTGCGTAAATTCGGTTCTCTAAAGAGATAGTCCAGACTATCTTTTATTCCTTTTTGAGCATATTTCTCACCAAAAACAATTAACTTACAATGGGATAGATTTGGGGTATTGCCGAAACGTCTCAATAGTGTATTGTTTGCCTCGGACAGGCTACTGGATTCTATAGTGATTTGCTGGGTTGATTTTTCCCCTTCTCCCTCTCCTTTAAAAGCATTCAACAGGGCAACCTGGTAGGTTATAAGAAGGTGATCATCTTTTCCTGCATCTATTCCTAAACCTAATATAAATGCGTTCTTTTCTATCTCTACTCTATCCCAACAACCTGGGGCGAAAATAATGTATAACATAATCATTGTAATGAGTATCCATTTTTTAACCATTCTCATACTCCTTTGTTCCGGATATCAGAACGAATACCAAAAGTCCAATCGCAAACACAGATATGCCTATACCTAAGTATCCTACATATGTGTTGATCAACTTTATCTCCGGAAGGTCTTGTGGGAGGATTGCCAGCATATATACAATTGGTGCCAAAAAATAAACAAAAGGTTGATAGTTCCTTAAGGTAAATAAGCGAACTATTGACAAGGAAGATATATAAAAGAAATTGGCTACTGAAATAAATGCTGCAAGAGTCCAGAGCATTACAAAGAAGATATCGAATCTTTCCGCAAATGCACCGGGAAAATTTATTCTTCTGGCCAACGTAATGGTGGGATAATTCATCTGTTGGGTTGGTCTCAACCCAAAAACTCCTATAGCCATAATTACCAACAGGATATAAAGAACAGAAGGTATGCCTATTCCGATGAGGGTATTGGGAATAGTCGACTTATTCCTGGCAACAAATGGGGTTACCACTAATATAATTTCATATCCTAAGAAAACAGAAGCTAGGTTTGGTATAGCCTTGATAGACTGCCATAATGATGGTAATAAGACAGGCCTTAAACGGACAAAGTTAAAATTGCTTGCACTTAAACCTATTACTAAGAGGAGCGAGAGTATTATAATTGGCAGAAACAATTCGGATAACTTAGTTATACCATTAATACCGTTAAGGCAGAGATAGACAACTGTTAACAGCATAGAGATCATAATAACCTCCAGCGGAGTGTTATGTAAAAGTAATCCCTTTAATGCGTCTGAAAAGACTCTAAGTATCACGGCTGTAGTCGATGTGAAATATATTATGAGGATAAATCCCAGCGACTTGCCGAGTGGCTTACCCATCAGGGATACAAGGTATTCAATTATAGTTTTTTTAGGAAAACGATTACCCAAAATGTTCATGGATACGGCAAAGATAGTTGCCAATATACTTGCCATAATGGTTGATAATAATGCTCCCTCATGAGCAGATTCAATCGCTATGTTGGGTAATGATATAACAATTACTCCCATTATAGTAGAGGATATTAGGGCTATATATTGTATACCATCCAACTTATCGTGTTTTTTTAGCATTATCATTCTCCTTATAGGGATCTTGATCCATCCTGTCTATATCCAAAGGGTGTATGCTTGCAGGTCTATTCCATAGGAAGTGCCGGGGTAGCCGCAAAATCCAATCTTTTGTGTCCTGGAGAAGCAAAGGTGCCTGTGGCGTCATATAATCAAAGCCAAAGCTCTTCAGGCTTACCAGATGAATATTTAGTAGGATGAAACCCAATGCTACCCCATAAAGACCCAATAGCGCAGCCAATATCATCAAAGGGAAGCGAATCAGTCTGAGTGCAATTCCAGCGCTATAGTTTGGAATCACAAAGGAGGCAATAGCGGTTATAGCAACGAGTAGTACCATAGACGGGCTTGTTATTCCAGCTCTAACCGCAGCATCCCCTATTACTATACCGCCCACTATGCCAATGGTCTGGCCTATAGCTTTAGGCAACCTGGCGCCAGATTCACGCAAAAGCTCAATAGTGATTTCCATAAGAAAAACTTCCACAAAGGCCGGAAAGGGTATATTTACTCTATTGGCAGCTATGGCCAAGGCTAAAGGAGTCGGTAAAAAACTAGGGTGGTAGGTAATCACTGCGATATACATTGAGGGAACAAAGGCGGCTAATAAGGACGCACTCCATCTTAAAAATCTCAGAAAAGAACTTATAATCCACCTATCATAGTAGTCTTCAGGTGCTCGAAAGAATTGATATAGGCCAGCGGGGACAATTATGGAAAACGGGCTGTTATCTACCAGTATTGCCACCCTGCCATCAAAAACATTTGATATTGTGGTATCCGGCCTTTCTGTAAGTTGAACCTGAGGAAACGGAGAAAGGTAACTATCCTGTATCCATTGTTCAACCTGACCTGTTTCCATAATCTCATCGACATCGATTTGATTAAGTCGTTTCTCCACTTCTTCAATTAGATTGGGATCGGTTATACCTTTTATATAGACGTAAGATACATCGGTTTTACTCCTGCGTCCCAATTTAATTGTTTTTATGACCATATTGGGATCTTTACATTTTCTCCTTAATAATGCAGTATTAACCCGAAGTGATTCTGTAAATGCATCTTTCGGACCTCGAACCGATCCTTCAGTATCAGGTGTGGATACACTTCTTGCCGGCCATCCCCGTGCATTCACAATCAGAATCTTTTCTGATCCCTCCACTATCAAGGCTACTTCGCCGGACATTACCATAAGCATACTTTTATCTAATGTTTCTGCTTCTGCGATTTCTCCAACAGACACGGCATGCTGCTTTATAAACTCATATGCATTATCAACCTGGATTGATTGGTCTCGTGCTCTTTCAAGCATGGTTATTTCATACATTAGGTTTTTAAGTACGCTTTCGTTGATAACTTCGGAATTAACCAAACCGTCTATATAAACCAGTGCACAGGGAATACCCTGGGAACCCAGTTTGAATTCCCTAAAGACTGCGTCCGAACTATCCTCTAGAAAGGCTTTAAATTTCTCCAAGTTCTCAATGGTGCTTTTTGAGAGGGTGATATCCACCTTTTCTTCAGATTTTAATCCTGTGGGATTATTATCTTCCAATACCTCCAAATTCTTTGGGTTTTTATTTTTGCTAATGATCTTCATGTATCCTCCAGCACTATAGTTCTATCGAAAATCCTATCATTAGGTTACACAAATTCGAATCATTTATTCAAAGCAGATAAAAGGAAAGACAGCAGGTTTTAATGCTACCTGCTGTCTTATAGGAAATATACTGTTTAGAAAGTATCAGATTAAAGGAATTTGTTGAACACCAGTCCAGTTATGAGTTTAGGGTAAAAATAAGTGGATTTTTGTGGCATCTTCTCCTTAGCCAAGGAAACTTCTTGTATCTGTCTTATGGTGGTAGCATTCATAAAGAATGTCATCTGTTGATCCCCCCGATCAACTTCTTCTACCCCCTCTAGAATACTATGGGTGTATTTCAAATTTTCCTGGTTTGCTAACTCCTTCTCACCAATACCTAAGATCCTTTCAAGGATTAGGGTATGCAGAATCGAAACATCAAGGTCTAGGTATGAACTATGACGATTTGGATGCAATCTGCTCATAATGGCCAAGGACTTCAGCGATAGACTGTACAAGGGGCTATCCTTACCTGAATATAATACAAAGGTATGTAACCCTTTGTCATCAAGGATATTTTGTATAACAGAAGATTTATTATTAGCATTTGTAGTTCCTACATCATGCTCTTCGATATGGAAATGTTCCTTCAAATCATCCATTAGCGAGGCTAAACCAACATTATGTATACCACTAACCATTCTATGAGTTGGGAGGATAACCAGTCCTGGATCCTCCATCTCCACAATGGTCATCATTACATAGTTGTAGAGCTCATCTCCTGTATGATTTGGATTCTTTGCCCTTAGTTCATTCCTATATGCCAA
>LSQX01384799.1_pt1 | contig 16023 bp, 9 predicted proteins | sample 654561 | NCBI WGS metagenome assembly LSQX01 (sample SAMN04489861, study PRJNA283612) | anaerobic digester metagenome | isolation source: 4 biogas reactors fed with cattle manure at either 37C or 55C with and... | place: Denmark: Kongens Lyngby | collected 2014 | reverse complement strand
TTTTCGCAAAGGCAACATCGGTATCGTCGTTTTTTCAAGTTAATAATAACAGACTTTCCGAACGCCGGCACATCCTTAACTGTTTGTTTACGATAATCATGTATCGTCTTTGTTGAAGAGCCGCAACGTGGACAAATTTGGGTCTTGCGTTCCAACTCAATCTCAATTTCGGTTGATTTTGTGTGTTGTACAATATTTTTTACAATAACATCTTCCAAACCAATGAGTTTTTTGATAGAATCAATTGAGAGCATTTTGATTACCTCCGATTTATGGTTTCTTTACAATCCCATTTTATCGGATTTCTATCAAATATGCTCTCATTTTTTTATCTTTTTTTGAAAGCTCTATTTGTTGTACCCCAACATTTAGTATAGAGCCTATTTATAAGGGAAAAAGCCCCAAGGTTCTCAAAGGAGCCTTGGGGCAAATTTTCATTTAATTTTCTTTAAAATTCGTACTTCAAAACCGGATTTCTTACCGCCTTTGTTTCATCCGGTCTGCCAACGGGGGTAGTGATTGGGGCTTCCTTTAGGGCATCCGGGTCATTTAAGGCCAGGTCGTAAATATCTCTGAAGGCTGCGATGGCCTTATCCAAGGTTTCACGGCTTTCCGTTTCCGTAGGTTCAATCATAAGCGCTTCGCTGACAATGAGGGGGAAGTACATGGTGGGCGGGTGGATGCCCCTGTCAATAAGGCCCTTGGCTATGTCGGCTGCCGTAATCCCCTTTTCTTTTTTAAGGTTTTCAATTGAAATAACAAACTCATGCATGCAGGGGCCGTCAAAGGCGGGCGGGAAGATATCCTTGAGTTTTTCCATCATATAGTTGGCGTTCAAGACTGCGTTTTGAGCCGCCTCGGGTATACCCTCTGCACCCAGAGTCAGGATATAGGCCAAGGCCCTGATATTGACAAGGAAGTTACCGTAAAAGGCGCGGACCCTGCCGATGGATTTTGGAGGCATTTGTAGTGAGAAAGTGTCGCCTTCTTTGGTTGCAATGGGCCCGGGTAGGAAGGGAGCTAAAACATTCTTGCAGGCAACGGGGCCGCTGCCGGGTCCGCCGCCGCCGTGGGGTGTGGAAAAAGTTTTGTGTAAATTAAGGTGAACCACATCAAAGCCTGTGTCCCCGGGACGGACTAAACCCATAACGGCATTGAGGTTGGCGCCGTCATAATAGACCATGCCGCCGGCATCGTGAACTATTTTTGCAATTTCTTTCACATTTTCATCAAAGAGGCCGACTGTGTTGGGGTTGGTCAGCATAAGGGCGGCTGTGTCATCCCCCACAACACTTTTAAGGGCTTCTAAATCCACCCTGCCTTGGGGCGTGGAGGGGATGTTTATTACCTTAAAGCCCGTCATGGCGGCACTGGCCGGGTTGGTACCATGGGCAGAGTCGGGAACGATTAATTTGTCCCTTTGGGTTTGGCCCTTGTCTTGCAAATAAGCCTTGATAATCGCTAATCCCACAACCTCGCCCTGGGCACCGGCCGCCGGTTGCAAGCTTGCGGCATCCATGCCGGTGATTTCACACAAGGCCTCGCTTAAAGTATGCATGGCTTCCAAGCTACCCTGCACCGTTTCTTCGGCCTGCAGGGGATGGACTTGAGTGAATCCCTTGAGGGCTGCGGCATCTTCATTAACTTTAGGATTATATTTCATGGTGCAAGAGCCAAGGGGGTAAAAGCCGTTGTCTACCCCAAAGGCCTGGCGGCTGAGGGCTGTGTAGTGGCGAACTAAGTCAATTTCTGCCACTTGAGCCAGCCTTGCAGCCTTATCCCTTTTTAAATGCCCGGGTATGGCCCTGTGGGCTATGTCTGATTTTGGGATGGCAGAGCAACGCCTGCCATCTTTGCTGAGGTCAAAAATCAAGCCGCTCATTTCACGCCCTCCTTCAAAAGTTCTGCTAAATTGTCAATTTCTGCCTTATTGTTTACTTCGGTAAGACACCAAAGAATGTGGTTTTTGCCGTCAATTTCTATGGGGAGGCCGCCCAAAATACCATTTTGCCTTAAACGGCCAAGCAAGGCATCGGGTTCTTCGGGGCAAGCAGTCAAAAATTCATTGAAAAACTCCCCTTGGTGCGTAAGGGTGTATCCCTTTACAGAGCTGATTTTTTCGGCTGCGTAATGGGCCTTTGAATAGCACTGTTCCGCTACTTCTATCAAGCCTTCCTTACCCATGGCGGCGCAGTAAATCGTGGCTGTCAAGGCACACAGGGCAGCATTGGTGCAAATGCTGGAACCGGCCTTTTCACGCCTGATATGTTGCTCGCGCGCTTGCAGGGTCAGAACATAGGCTGTTTTGCCGTTTTTGTCCGTCGTTTGGCCTGCTATGCGGCCGGGTAGTTTTCTCATATGGGCAGAGGTCACTGCCATGTAACCCAAGTAAGGTCCGCCAAAAGCCAAGGGCATACCAAGCGGCTGGGCTTCGCCGACTGCCGCGTCTGCCCCTAATTGGGCCGGGGTTTTAAGCACAGCCAAAGCAATGGGGTAGGCACCAATAATAAACTTGGCCCCTGCCCCATGAACAAGGTCGGCAACTGCTTTGGCATCTTCGATAAGGCCATAGAAATTTGGGTACTCAATATAAACACTCGCAACCGTGTCATCAAGCTCGGATTTTAAAGCGTCTAAATCTGTTTTACCGTCTTTGGCAGGTATTAAATCAAAGGGAGTGCCTGCACTGTCACAATAAGTTTTGACAGTTTCAATAACCATGGGTTTGGCTGCGGCACTGACCAAGGTTTTGATGCGCTTGCGCTCTTTGAACATCATTGCGGCTTCCGCTGCGGCGTGGGCACCGTCATAAAGGCCGGCGTTGGCAAGGTCCATGCCGGTCAACTCACAAACAGTGGTTTGGTATTCAAAAATCGCTTTTAGCACACCTTGGCTGATTTCAGCCTGGTAAGGCGTGTAGGCGGTTACAAATTCCGCACGATTTGCCAAGTGGCCGACAAGGGAAGGAATATAATGCCTGTAAGCACCCGCACCCAAAAAGCTTGTTTTGAAAATTTCGTTTTTGTCTGCCAAGGCTTCTAATTTTTCTAAAACTTCGAATTCGGTTTTACCTTGATCCAAATTCAAGGGTCTTGCCAATTTTACATCTTCCGGTATGTCGGCAAACAGATCATCAATTGAATTTTTACCAATGCTTTCAAGCATTTTTTCAACTTGCCGGGCAGTGTTTGGAACATAGGACATGGGCCAACCTCCTTAATTGATACATATGAACAAACAGGGGTAAGAGCAGTGCCCTCACCCCTTGAATTTAGTGGATTTTTTTGTTTAGTCTTCTTCGGCTAAAAACAGCTCGTAGGCATCGGCATCAAGCAGATCGTCATTGATTTCAATGTCGCCCAATTCCACCAGCCAAGCACCGTAAGGTTCGGAGTTTATGAGTTCGGGTGAATCCAGCAATTCTTCGTTGACCGAAAGAACCGTACCGGCTATGGGTGTGTAGATGTCCGTTACCGCTTTAATGGATTCAATGTCACCGATAACATCGCCGGCGTTGAAATTTTCGTCCTCATCACAAAGATTGATGAAGGCAACATCGCCCAGGGCGTCTTGTGCATGGTCGGTGATGCCGATGAAGGCCCTGCCGTCTTGCGTCAGGCGAACCCATTCGTGTGTTTTTGCATAGAGTAAATCTTTTGGTATTGACATAATGCCCACTCCTTCAAAACAAATATTTACTTATTTACTGCCCTTTTTTATAAAAGGGTAATTCAACACATTTGGCTTCTATTCGTCTGCCCCTGACTTCGAGGCTTACCGAATCCCCTACTTGTATGCTGCCACTTTCAACCAAGGCCATGGCTACCGCCTTTTTAATATAAGGGCACATGGTGCCGGAAGTAACTTGGCCTATTTTCTCATCCTTTAAGAAAACCGCATCCCCTGTTCGGGCTATTCCCCTGGCTAAAAGTTCCAAGCCCACTCGCCTGCGTTTGGGTTCTTTTTGGGCTTCAAGTGCCGTTTTTCCGATAAATTCGGGCTTTTGCAGTTTAACAAAAAAGCCCAAACCCGCTTCAAAGGGCGTAATATCTTCGGCCATTTCTTGGCCGTAGAGGGGCATACCGGCTTCCAAGCGCAAGGTGTCGCGAGCCCCCAAGCCACAAGCTATCAGGCCGTAGTCTTCGCCGGCTTTCATAAGGGCTTGCCAGAGTTTCACGGCATTTTCGGGGGCTGTGTATAATTCATAGCCGTCTTCACCGGTGTAGCCTGTTTTTGAAACCAAACAACCTGCGCCGGCTACATCCATAGACTCTGTAAAGCTATAATACTTTACGGGTAACTCTTCTTCTTTGCAAAGCTTTTTTATAATATCTTGGGCTTTGGGGCCTTGCAAGGCCAGTTGAGCCCAAGAGTCGGACACATCTTCAAAAACACATTCACCGAAAACACGGTCTTTAATCCAATCGACATCTTTTTGCCTGTTAGAGGCGTTGACAACCAAAAGATAAGCCTCATCATTTAGCTTATATATGAGCAGGTCGTCAATAATTCCGCCTTCTTCATTGCACATGGGCGAATACCTAACCTGGCCGTCATACATGCCGGACAAATCATTGGTCATGAGTTTTTGAACATTTTCAAGGGCGTCCTTGCCCCGAAGCATAAGTTCCCCCATGTGTGAAACATCAAAAAGGCCGGCCGCCTCTCTCACGGCAATGTGTTCCGCAGCTATGCCGCCGGCGTACTGTATAGGCAAAAGCCAACCGGCAAAGGGTACTATTTTACCGCCCGAGTCCAAATGAACTTGATATAGTGGTGTTTTAGCTTCCATCCGCCACCATCCTCCTTAAAATCGCTTACAGTCCGAAATAATCTATGGCGTTGTTATAGGATATATCCTTAACAATCTTTTCTAAAATCACCCTGTCATAGGGGTAGAGGCCTTGGTCAACCATGTCACCGATAAAGGCGCATAAAATACGGCGAAAATATTCATGCCTGGGGTAGGAAAGAAGTGAGCGCGAATCCGTCACCATACCTATAAATTTACCGAAAACACCCGTATTTGCAAGGGTTTTCATCTGCTCACGCATACCGTCCAAGTTGTCATTAAACCACCAGGCGGTCCCCAGTTGGATTTTGCTTGCAGCCTCGTCGTTTTGGAAGTTACCAAGCATGGTCCCTAAAACATAGTTGTCTTTTGGGTTGAGGGTAAATAAGACGGTTCTGGGTAGGGCGGATTCATAGGCTAAGCTGTCCAAAAACCGTGAAAGCTTGTGGGCAATTTCATGGTCGGCTATGGAATCATAGCCGGTGTCGGGGCCCAGACGCTCAAACATCAGCTTATTATTATTGCGCATGGCACCGATGTGAATTTCCATCCCCCAGCCCAATCGGGCATATTCTTTGGCAAAAACCCGCATGAGTTCGGTCTTATATTTGTCCGCCTCTTTAATTGTCAATTCTTTGCCTTCCAGCGCTTTTGCGAAAATCTTTTCAAGCTCGTTTTCGTCGGCGGGTTCATAGGGCATGTAGGCAAAGGCATGGTCGCTGGCCCGGCAGCCCATTTGGGCAAAAAATTCAATTCGCCCCTTAAGCTCTTTGGTCAGTGCACCATAAGTTTCTATCTTCCTGCCCACCCTATCTTCCAAGCTTTGCAGCCATTCCAAATAGCCGGGCAAGTCAATAGCCAGGGCCTTGTCCGGCCTGAAAGCAGGCAGAACACGGCAGGAAAAACTTTTATCTTCAGCCAAAAGCTTATGATATTCCAAAGAGTCTGCCGAGTCATCGGTTGTAAAGACATGAGTGACCCCGGAATTTACTATTAAATCACGGGGTTTGAAGCCGCCGGCCGCAATTTTTGCATTGGCTCTTTGCCAGATATCATCGGCCGTGTCTTCGCTCAAGGGCTCGTAAATATCAAAATACCTTTGTAATTCCAAGTGAGTCCAGTGATAGAGGGGGTTGCCGACCAGATAGGGCATGGCCTTGGCCCAGGCCTTAAATTTGTCGTAACCCGAAGCCTTGCCTGTTATATATTCTTCGGCTATGCCGTAAGAGCGCATGGCCCGCCACTTGTAATGGTCACCGGCCAACCATAATTGGGCTATATCCGCCGGTTGTTTGTTTTCATAAATTTCTTGCGGTGAAAGATGGCAGTGCCAATCAAATATGGGCATCTTGGCTGCTGCCTCATGGTAGAGTTCTACCGCCGTGGGATTATTGAGCAAAAAATCCTTGCCCATAAATTCCTTCATCTTGTTTCATCCTCCCAAAATGCTCAAAGCGCTTGAATTGAAGAGCTTATTTTGCTTTCTTGGCCTTTTCCACCATTTGGGTGAAAACTTCGGCTATCTTATGAGCGGTATTTGGACCCAGAGAGTTGGTTTCTTCATAATGCCGCCTGCCCGAAGCGTCCTTACCGCCGTCTAAATAAGAAGAATCCGGATGGATGAAAAAGTCATTTGGAGTGACAATATAGCCGATTTCATCATTGGCCAGACCCATAATCATTAAGTTTTCATCCTCTGCTATTTCCGCCAAGGGTTTAGGATTATATTCCGGCCCTTGACCCAAGGCCGATTCTTCGGCACTCAAATAGCCGCCATAGACCAGTTCGGGGAAAATTTCACCCGGCAACAACAGCATTTTTAAGGAGTCAATTTCAAAGTAGGTCATCTCGGTCTTAAGGGCGTAGCCCTCATAATCTTCCTCAATTATTGCATATTTATCCGCCTTAATTATCCCCACCTTTGCCATAAGGAGCAGGGCAAAGTTTTGTGCTTGGGCGTAAAATTCTTGCCTGATAAAGCTGATTTTGGGCTCTAATTTAACTTCGTCTTGAATAGACATGGCCGTTTCTGCCAAAACCTCACCCGCTATTTTGGTTGACTTGATATTGTCTTCATCAAGTTCTTTTAAGCGGATAAGGCCACCGATGGCGCTTACAAAATAAATTGTTTCAGCCCCTGTTTTTTCAAGTATTTCCTGCCTCATATAGGCCGGGAAGTCGGCACTGACCAAGGAGTTTTTGCCCAAGAGCGATTCGGAGTGTGATGCGTAGTTGAGGAAGTAGATTTCCCTGCTACCGTCATTTGGAACAAAGCGAAGCCTGGTCAAAGCTTTTGAAAAAACTTCGGGCGGTCTGGAGTCGCGCTGAATGTCGGGCGTATCCTTGCTGCCCAAGTAGAGCGAACCTTCGCGCCTGTCGGCATAAGCGTCCTCAACGGCCTTTTTGATACCCTTAAACATTATTTGCATATATTTTTCATTGCGACCCGTGAATGGTAGGTTGCCCCAAAGGCCCATGGTGTCAATACCGGCGTGGTTGTGGGTGCTCAAGATATTAATTGAACGGCAGCCGCTTTCTTTCACAAAGCCCTTGAGCATTTCTTTGGCCGCCCTGACATCCCTGCTCAAAAGGCCTACATTGTCAACTGAAACGAAAACTACCCCGCCTTTGCCGGAATTATCATCCAGCCAAACAGCACTTGCCATCATTGGGTCAAGCACACCCTGTGCCGGGTTCCAGGGCCTGTAGCCTGCCACATAGTATTTTTTCTCGTCAATATCGGGCGGCATAACTTCAGCCTTGCCAAAACCGGCGGTGAAGTATTGGGCCTTTGCCTTGGCCGTCCTGTCAAAAACACCCGAAGCTATGGGTGGAGCGGCCGACTTTTTCAACATTTTCTTGGCACCCGAGTCAAAACGATTGGATAAAAATTTAGATAAGACACCTAATACTTGCATAATTCATCCTCCTACGAACAAAAATAATATAAATTTGATATTATATCCACTGCCATCTAATATAACACATCTGCGGGCAAATTCAAGCAAAGATATAAAAGCTTTTGTAGGTAAACACTTGAAAATAATAAAAGCTTGAGCTAATATTTAAAAAGAATTTTTTCTCTGAATATGAAGGGTTGTGTGCGTTTGAAAAACAAGATTTTTTCTTTTGCCTTGGCCTTATTTTTATTTTTTGGCCTTGCCTTAAACTCTGCGCTTGCCCCAAAAGCCGTGGCAGGCAATGTGGTTGGTGTGACCCCATGGAAGGATTCGGAAAAAGGCCTGGAGTATATATTTATCAGCCACAGCAAGCCATCCACCTGTGCGGTAGACTATGCTTATATGTTGCAAAGCAAAAAGGTCAAAGAAAGAGCCCTGCACCTTCGCTTCGACCTGTCGCAAAAAAACAACAGCCCGATAGTATCCGAAAAGGGCCAAATTGGTTTGATACTTACTTTTCACGACAAGAGTTCTTATATTCTGAAAATTGACGGTAGTGAGCAAATCCCCAACCCCGCAAAAATTTCTATAATAAACAAGTCTTTAACTTTCGGCCAAGATAATGACTGCACCATAAAGATGGACTTGAGCTTTTTGGCCGGTTTACCCGACAGACCTTTGCAAAGCGTCCAATTTTCGGATAGTCTGGGTAAATATTCACATATTTATTATATAGATGAAAAGCCCCAATCCACCACAAACCCCACTACGAAACCTACTTCCGCCACAAGCACAAAACCCGCGGCTACCACCTATAAAATAAAGTTTGATGCCAACGGCGGACGAGGCGGCAAAACTTTCAATTTAGAGGCAGGTTCCATGCCTGCGCCACCCGCCGTCAGCAGAGAGGGTTATATCTTCAAAGGTTGGAGCCCTACCGTGACAAAGGTCAAGGGCGACGCGGTCTACAAGGCTGTTTGGGTCAAGCTAAACGATAACAGAACCACGGCCAAGCCCGCTCTTGAAAAACACAAGATTAAATTTGATGCCAACGGTGGGCGTGGTGGGAAAACTTTCACTTTAGAGGCGGGTTCCATGCCCGCACCGCCCGCTGTCAGCAGGGAAGGCTACATTTTCAATGGTTGGAGCCCCACCGTAACAAAGGTCAAGGGTGACGCGGTCTACAAGGCTGTTTGGGTTAAAATCAACGACAATAAAACCACAGCGAAACCCACCGTTGACAAATACAAAATAAAATTCGATGCCAATGGCGGGCGTGGCGGCAAAACTTTCAACCTTGAAGCCGGCAGCATACCCTTCCCGCCCACGGTTAGCAAAACCGGCTATATTTTTATGGGTTGGGACAAGGCCATAAAGCCCGTCAGCGGCGACACCACCTATATGGCAGTATGGGAAAGGCGATTCCTCAATCCGAATGAGCCAAAAAATGAGAATGCCAAGTCGCAAACTCAAGTGGAATCTTCGAGCCAAGCCCAAGATTCCTACAGTGATGAGCATACCCAAAGGGTCGAGTTGGGCGGTGAAAAAGCGAGTGAAAGCTTGGCCCAAAATCAAACTATAAGTGCCGATTCGCAGCCAAAAAACAAGGGCCCGAAAAGCTTTGGTAAGGGTCAGATTTTTGCTGTGGCCTTGGCATCTGTTTTGATAACCTTGGCGGTCTTGGTCTTTGTAAGGGCCCTTTCTTCCGGAAGGAAAAAAGAGGAATGAATCTTTGTGAGCTTGCAGACGAAGATATCCGAATATAAAATTTTAATACAGAATTCCCTCTTCCGCTTTAATCAACTTCAGGTCATTATCACCAAATTTCACGATTAAAGTTTGGTTGTTTTGTCAGGTTGAAAACAGACTTTTTACTTGCTTTATATAGTGTCTTAATGTACTATAATAATGTGAGATTGTAACGACTTTCGTTGCCAAACACAAATACTATTAATAGGAGGAGACAGTATGCAGAAAATTTTAGCACTACTTATGTCGATAGTTATGCTCTTAGGTGCCTTAATCCCCGCTTGGGCGGGAAGCACTGTTGATGGCGTAGCTACGGGTGACTGGCTCGCAATGCTGGTTGAAGAGTTCAGCATGGACGGCAGCGAGTTTAGCCCGGATCCACACTATCCTGATGTCACGGCAGAAGACGACTACTTCGCAGTGGTCCAAATTGCCTATGAGTGGGGTGTCATCAATGACAGCGATGCTCCCTTAGACACAGGTGCAGATGTCACAAACGCTTTTGTGGCAATCACCCTTGCAAGGGTTGCCGGCCTTGAATTGCTCGGCACTGTATCAATTGCCAATGCAGCTAAGCTTGCAGACGCTGACGCGGTTGCAGCAGCGGTAGAGGCAGGTCTTTTCGATCTTGATTATTTCAACAGGTTCAATGTTAAGAAGATCGCTAAAGATGACGCTCTTGTAGCCCTTGATGCAGCAAAAGACCTTTGGAGCAACAAGCGCTTCGGCGCTCCCGCAGCTCAAGCCCTCACCGAAGATGACCTTAAGTTCAGCGGTGACTTTGCCCCGGCACTTCATGCTGCAGAAATTACCGCAGGTAACGGCGCAGTTCTACAGGCAGCTCCTGTTGACTTTGATGCTCCCGGCGGTGTTACTCAATCACAAATCGATGTTGTCGGACTTCTAAAGAAACTTGATGTAAGCTTCAGCTTGGGCGACTTTAAGTTCAAAGTTAAGGTTACCGACGATGGCAACGGCTTTGACCTTGGCGTTGACGCAAAAGTTAACGACAACGTAAGGCTTAGCAAAGAGTACAGAGTTTCTAACCTTGATATCAGCACCAAGTTTGACGGCGGCCTTAAGAACGGCAAAATCCAGTATGCTTATCTTCGCGCCGACTATGACCTTGAAGATGTTACCAAGCTTACAGGCTCCTATGCAGGTTCCGTTGTAATCGATGAAGATCAACTTCCCGAAGATGCAGATACTGTTGATTTCTTGACTGCTGCAAAAGCAGGTGCCTTGGCACTCATGCCCGGCGGCGGCAACAAGATGACTGTATTCAGTGTTGATGTTCCAATCCCCAACCTTCCCACTGTTACTATTTCACTCGACATTAACATTAGAATCACTGTTAACGGTAAGATTGAAATCACAATCGAATCCAGCAATGTCAAAGGTATTGAAATTGTTGACGGAAAAGTAAGACTCATCAACGAAGTTGAGTACGGCCAACAAACCTATGACCTCATGGCTGACATCCGCTTCACTGTAGGGCTTTGCTTCGCTGTCAAGGCATTAGGCTACATCTTGGTAGATGTTGAGTTTGAAGTTGGCCTCGGCGTTAAAGTTTCGGCTTACATCCAAACCAACACTGATGTTTACACGCTTGATGTTCCCTTAGACTTGGCTATCGGTATCCCATTACCTGAACTGGATGGTGCTGAATTCTGCGGTAACGCTAAAGTGTATGGCCTGATGTATGTTTCGGTTGGTCAGAACTCACAGCTTCTCAAGCTTGTCGGTCTTTCCAAATCCTGGACCATCTTCGACGAATCCAATGCTGTTCTCTACAACTTCCATATTGAAGAAACCGGCATCGTTGACGAATGCACAAGAGCAAGAACCTAATTTAGCAAAAACTTAAAACTGAGAGCACTTCGAAAGAGGTGCTCTCTTTTTTAGACTTCAGAATTCAGACATTAGATATTAGATGTTAGCTCTCAGATTATATATATTGAATGCTTAAAAGAGTTGTGAGAGGCTGTACAAGCACTAAATTGAATATAGGTAAAGTGCGCTTTGAAGGGGCTTGGTATAGCCAAATCAAGGTGCACTTTTCTAACATCTGACATATAGATGTAGGCTCTTAGCTTATATATTAATCGCTTAAAAGAGTTGTGAGAGGCTGTACAAGCACTAAATTGAATATAAAAGTATAGTGCGCTTTGAAGGGGCTTGGTATAGCCAAATTAAGGTGCACTTTTCTAACATCTGACATATAGATGTAGTAGGCTCTTAGCTTATATATTAATCGCTTAAAAGAGTTGTGAGAGGCTGTACAAGCACTAAATTTAATATAAAAGTATAGTGCGCTTTGAAGGGGCTTGGTATAGCCAAATTAAGGTGCACTTTTCTAACATCTGACATATAGATGTAGTAGGCTCTTAGCTTATATATTAATCGCTTAAAAGAGTTGTGAGAGGCTGTACAAGCACTAAATTGAATATATAAAGTATAGTGCGCTTTGAAGGGGCTTGGTATAGCCAAATCAAAGCGCACTTTTCTAACATCTGACATATAGATGTAGTTGGCTCTTAGCTTATATATTAATCGCTTAAAAGAGTTGTGAGAGGCTGTACAAGCACTAAATTTAATATAAAAGTATAGTGCGCTTTGAAGGGGCTTGGTATAGCCAAATCAAGGTGCACTTTTCTAACATCTAATATCTAATATCTAATGTCTGAAGTCTGCCATCTACATTAACAGACCTGCCTTTTCAAGGAGTTCAAAGTCCAGCTCATCAATTATTCCATCCTTGTTGGCGTCGGCCGCTTCATAAAAGAGCTCGCCTACTTGCTCTTTGGTTAACATTCCGTCTATCAGCATGCTGACTATCACGGCATCCAATCCATCAATAAGGCCGTCGCCGTCGGTGTCGCCGTGTAAAACAATATCAAGGCTGTCTATAACCTGCCCGTCTATGTCAAGCAAGTCTAAGTGAGCACCTGTGCCTACTTTGTCATTTGGAGTAATTTCTTTTCCTGTACTGTCAAGAGCCTTAACCCTTTCCGGCGAGTTTTCAAATTGTGCCAAAATCTCTTCTAAAGTATTTTCTTCCGGATTCAAATCGCTTAAAATCTCATCGATGTGGCCTATCTGATAGTCGCTGCCATCAATAAGGGTAAAGCTATCGGGTTCTTCTTCCAAGCCGTCCAGAGCAGAATTTAAGGCCTCAAGAGCAGCATCAATATCCTCTTGGTCAAGGGCGGTCGCCGTATCACGGTCAATGGCTTCTGCTTGGGCTATGGCTGCTTCAAGGGCCGCATAGGTGGCAGGTTTGTAAGGGTCGGGATTAACTGCCAAGGCAAGAGTCAAGGCCGCATCCAATTGAGAAAAGTTTGCAGGGTTTGGCTGAACTCCCTCAACCGTAACCGTAACCGGCCCCGTAACATTTTCAATCTTATAGACACCTTGAGCCGGTGTGAGCTTATTCCCGCCCGCCTTGACAGTTATTACAGACTGACTGTAAAGGGGGTCAAGCGCAAGGCTAAAGGTGAAAATACTGCCATGAGGGGTCGGGTTGACCGTATAGCCGGCAAGTGTAATCTCAAAACCCGGGCCGGTGGGCAAGTCTATATTATAGGTATTAATAGCATATTGGGCTGTTATGGTTATATTCCCACTGATATTGTCAGGGCTGGGGTTCCAGCCCACAAAGTGCCAATTTGGTCGGCTGTTAGGTTCTGCCGGCGGAGTAGCCGCACTGCCGTGGGGCACATTTTCATCAACTCCAAGAATGCTGCCGTTCCAGTCCTTAAATATGACTGTATAGGTATTTATTTCAAAAGTGGCAACAAATTCCAAGGGAGCATTAACTTCTTTACCAAGGGGTTGAGCATTCCAGCCGACAAATCTGTAGCCTTCTGCGGGAGTCGGCACCGGAATATCCGCCTGGGTTAAAACATAGCCCTCATCGACAAGTAAGTCGGTCTTGCCGGTAAGGCTGCCTCCACTGCCCTCAACCCTAAAGCTAACCTCATGATCGGCCATACCGGCTCCGGTGTAGGCAACGGTTAGGGTGGTAACATCACGCCTGAAGCTTGGGATGGGGCTGTTATTGTGGGTCATGGTAAAGGTATAAGAATATCCCGCTTGGAAATAATAATTATTATAGCGCCCGGGGCTGTTTGCATTGGTGTCGGCAATCCAAACCTTGGCGCCCGGCACCGGGTTGGCAATGGCATAGTCATAAACACCTTCGGGTATAAGAATTGAAATTGAATTGTTGACAACTATGTTAGAGGTCGTGAGTACTCCGTCGGCATTGTGAGGTATCTTATACTCAAACTCATCATAAATTTCCTGCGATGCATTCCCCGAATCATTTAAAGGTCCGGTTTTTTGGAAGAGCCTACCATAGGTATCGGCATCGGCATCAAGCAGCAGTTGGTAGCCTGTTCCGTCTTCCCAAACATCGCCTGCTATTAAGGTTACTTGTGCCATTTCGGATATATTTTCTTGCATAACTCTAACCGAGCAGGTGTCTGTTAAGCCTCTGTCTTGGGTTGTGGCGGTAATTACAGCGGTGCCCAAACTCTTGGCCACAAGTTCACCTTGGGCATTAATTTCAACCACGGAAGGGTCACTTGAAACCAAGTCAACACCCCTGAGCTGGGCATCAAAGGGCAAAATGGTATAAAGCAAGGTTTTGGGCGCACTGTTGAGCCCCAAAATAACCGCATCTTTATCAAAACTGAAGGATTCAACCGCTGTGTAACCGACAGTAACCTGACAGGTGTCCGTATAGCCGCCTTTATCCGTTGTCACGGTTATGATAGAAGTACCCGGGGCCAGCCCCGTAACCTCCCCTGCCTGGTTGACGGCTATAGATTGTGGGTTATTTGAGCTAAAGCTCACGCCCTTAAAATCGGCATTGCCCGGTAATATCGAATATGAAAGAGGGAGAGTGTGGTCAAGCGGGACCGTGAAAGAATCATAGTCAAAGGCCACACCTATAACAGGAATCGGTTCAACCGACCTAATGTGTAAATCAAAAGAACCTTTAGAATAATTGCCGGTATCATAACCGCTGACTAAAATATAGTAGGTTCCATTTTGGGGAGCCAAAAAGTCTTCAATCAAGCTAAAACTTGCAGTTGAAGAGTCGTCGTCAAAGGCAATGCGGTTGAAGTCTGAATCAAAAATATCTAAATAGGTGTCCACATTTTGTTGCCCGGAGGTCTCCAAGGTGATTTTTTCACCTTCTTCAAGGTCAATTTTAAAACCCTTGGCTACAGTCGCAACCATTTGCGGCGGACGCTCATAACGGACATAGGAGTATGTGGGCCAAGCAAATGTTATCGGAGTGATGGTGTCTTTTTCTATCTGATCAAAAGTGAAGTTTTGCAGGGGGGTAACTTCTTCTTCGGCTAAAACCTTTATATTACAAGATGCCGTAAAGTTCCCTGTTTCGGTTACGGCGGTTATGACGGCTGTGCCAGGATTTTTACCCAAAACTTTAACCTTGGTAATATCATTTTCTACGGTAAGGGGCGCTATATTATTGTCACTGGTGTACCAGGAGATATCACGGTATGAAGCAAGTTCGGGGAAGATGGTAGCGGTGATAACTCCGGTGTCGCCTTTCAAAAGCTTGGCATTGGTGATATCAAGGGATATGCCGGTCGTCTCAATGGGTTCAAGAACATTGACCCGCCCTTCACCGACAATGCCTCCGTCTTTAGCCGTGGCGGTAATATAGGCAAGGCCTTCGGATTTTGCAGTGACAAGACCATTCTTGTCAACAGACGCAACTGCCGGATCGGTGCTTTGCCAAGTGATTGTTTTGTCGGTTGCATTTGCAGGCAAAGTTTGCGCGGTAAACTGATGGGTAAAACCGATGTGCATATCTATTGAAATCGGTGAAACCACCACAGCGTCAACATGGACATAATCACTTATCCTAACATTATCAATCCAGGCAGAGTCTGTGCCGCTGTCGAAAATATAATCTTTTTGGTAGAGCCACCTAAAGGTATAAGCGCCGGTTGAGGGTATAACATACTCAAAGGTTTCCCACTCCCCCATATGACCGCTGATATTAGCAACGGGTGCACCGTTAACAATGAAATATAGAATATCTTTGTCCGGCTCGCTGCTTACACGCCAATCAAAGGATAAGACCTTGTCTGCCGTGAGTATGCCGGCATTTAGGTTGAAATGAGTAGCACCGTTCTTTATGCCCGCAATATTAGAGCTTGCGGTTGTACGGCCGGGGTAGCTTACATTGTCGATTATCCAAGGCCTGCTTGTGGCATTGTCAAAACGCAGATTACCCCCGGGCACATTTAAAACATTGTCCAAATTTGCCCCCGCGGCCCACACATTCCCTATAGATAAGGGTAGGGAAGTGAAGAAAAAGACGAGAATGAGCAAATATATAATAATTTTCCTCTTATGCATTTGAGAAACCTCCGTAAAAATAAAAGCTAAAAAGCACATTTCATCAGTATAATTTTACAAATAATCTTACACATAGATTTTAGCGCAAGAAGGAGCAAAACTCAAGACTATTATGGAATATAATTTATATTAAAATACATAAAGAAGGTAGCTTGCTTAGTGTAAAATTATCATTGG